>Ga0210044_10009656_pt1 | contig 11693 bp, 10 predicted proteins | sample CryGey13umfilter_2_FD_183959 | JGI IMG/M metagenome (GOLD analysis project Ga0210044, IMG submission 183959) | Groundwater microbial communities from aquifer in Utah, USA - Crystal Geyser 4/9/14 3 um filter (SPAdes) (version 2) | ecosystem: Environmental > Aquatic > Deep subsurface >...
TTCCGATACAGGTCTTCGCAGTGATCGCAATGCACGTGCATCCACCCGTCTTTTCGCAACGCCCCTGGCGCACCGCAGCGTTCGCATGTGTGTTCGCTTTCGCTGGCGATCTCTTCCTTGACGCGGAAGATCTCTTCCCGTGCAGATCGCAGTCGCGACGACTCATCGGGCTCGAAGCGAATACTGAAGCGCAGCGTTCCGAACTTCTCTTTGACCTGAACCACTCGCGGCCACTGTTCCGTCGTCAGTCCGTGCTGCTCGGCAAGCATCTCGACCGCTACACTGATGCGAACGATCAAGTCATGCCAACCATCTCCCACAGATAATCCCCAGGCCATGCAGCCCTGCTCCCCCTTGGGTGCCAACGCATCCCTGTAGAGCCTCGGAAAGCGCCGGTAGATCTCGTTCTGATTTTGTTCGTTCATGTTTATCTCCTTTAATTCTTCGGGATGAACCCGAAGGCGATCTTTTCTCGGCCTTTCTTGATGAAAGGCTTGGCAAGCCTGCTGCCATCTCGAATCGCCGACACGTATGCGGCTCTTGTCGCTGCGATCAGTTCTCGCAAGTCAATCTTTTTCGACGCCAACTCGATCGCAGCTTCCTCATCCAGTTCGATCTGCCTCTCTTCCTCGACGCCTGCATTCATCTCTCCGATGAGTCTCTCCATGATGTTCAGGCGCTGCACATCGGTAGGCTCCTGGATCTCGAACACCTCGCACCGTGATTGCAGTGCAGGATTCACGTTCTCCAAAGAGTTCGCGGTCATCAGCACGATCAATCTGGATGCATCGAAATTCACATCCACCGACTCGTCCTTGTAATAACGAGCCGACTCTCGCTCGAGCAGGTCCAGCAAAGCCGGTACTGTGGTGTAACGATCATCAGTCGATAACTTATCCACCTCATCGATCAGCAGCACGCCCGTGGCATATTTCGACTCAGACAGCAAATTGAAGATCACGCCGGGACTTGTGTTTCCCCATTGTCTTGAACTGCCGCACAGCACAAACCCGTTCTGCAAGCCGGCGGCCGAGACCTTCTCGAATGGCACATCCAAGGTCTTGGCAACATGCAGCGCAAACGCCGTCTTTCCGATGCCTGGTGCGCCATCCATCAAGATTGGGCGCACAGCGAACTGGCTAGGTGGCATGTATTCAGCCAGCGTCAGTTCATCATCCAGCGCCTTGATGACCGTCTCGAAGTTGGCAAACTGATCCACTGCACTGCGAAGCTTTAGCAGGGCATCGGCAAAGTTGGGCAGTAGTCGCAACCCCTCATAGCGCATCGCGTTCTTACGGCCATTTAGCACTTGGTCTCGCACGTCCCGAGCTGCACTTTTCGCGCGCGCACTGTCTTCATCGCTGGACAGCTTTGCGAAGTCGAAGATCTGTAAGGACCGCCCTGTTTGGCGCATCTCTTCCGCCTCTTCCCGGGTGCGGATAGGTGCCAACAGCGCCTTCGCCAGCGCCCCGTCCTGCATTTTCAATTCCTCTGCGAGTCGGCCTGCGGCTGCTGCGTAGCTCGTGACCGAGTACCGGTCCAGTAGCGCCGCCCTGACCGATTCATCGCCGGCGTCGATCTTCTCGGCGATCTGCTTGAACAACATCTCAGCATCAGACTGGTAAAAGGTCTCTTTGCCAAAAAGGCTTTCCTTGGCGGAGAGTCGCTCGACCAATGTCAACGGGATCGGCTCATACAGATCATCGTCGCGCTCGAAATCCGCCTCCTGGGATGAAGTGGGGAGTGTCGATGTCTTGAGCGCAGCCATGAAGCGGACCTCCTGATCCTGGCGGACACCGTTTGGCACAAGAACGCTGCCCCGATAGCTGAGGCTGTAACCCTCCTGTTCTTCGTTCATAACATTCTCCTTTTCGTATTCATGGAGGGCCAAACGAGCGCGCACGTCCCCCCACCAGGGTTTTTGCCCTGTCTTGCATCCTGCGTGTGGTTTTGCTGCTTGCCCCGAGGGGCGGCAATATCAGATCAGCAGATCTTTATTGCGCTGACACGACTAACCAAATTCGGGTAGTTGCTGCTAATTCGTATGTTTTTCATTCGCCGCACTCCCTTCCTTTTCTGGTTAGTGTTTGAGAGACCGTTACCCCAGAGAGTAGTAACGGAACGTTTAACGGTACATTTCTTAACATACCATCGTTAGAAAGATTACACTACATACCATATATGCATGTCAACACTTATTTTGATTCGGACTACACCATGCCCCTTTCTGAAGATACAAAACGAAAACTTGTCGAAGCCTTATTGCGTCTGAATGGAATCAGCAAGAACAAAGCGGCCCTGGCGCTCGACCTGAAACGGCAGAACCTATACGGTTGGCTCAAAGGTGTTGATTCGGCTATCGCGAATTCAAAGAAAATTGATTTACTGAAAATACTTGGAGTGAAAGAAGGCCAGTTGGATTCAGGAAAAATACATCGCTGGTGCATCCAACGCCTGGAAGATGTTCCCTTCGTGATATCGACTTTGACCGAAGCAGAAACTGCACCTCAGGAACTATTCGTCATGGGGATCTGGCCTGCAAATGACAGTGATGCTGTACTGAGGCTGACTACGAATGCGCGTCATCACACCTATCTACTGTTGTACTACCCCGCCACTGAAACTCCTCCCCAAAAAATCACTGCTGACTCTCTTGGTATTGGCACACAGATGCAGTCGATTGTTCCGCTTAACAAAGAACAGTGGTCAAGTTGGCTTGAGCCTGACAAGATCGATGCTGAATTGATTAAGAAGACAGTCGACTTTGAGATCCAATACAACCTCCCCCATGATCCGCTGGATGAAGAACCGGATGATCTTACCGGGGATGAAAGCCACTATGACGAGCTGGCCACACTCGTGCCGCCGACTGCGTCCAAAGACCAATTGAAACAATGGGAAGATCTGCTTGATCGTGCATTAATGTCTGGTAGAAGCTTTGAACAAATAGTGGCTGAAACCAAGGCAGCGATGAATCTATATTCATTCCGCGAATTGCGAGCGATGCAGAAGGGAAAATCGTCTTGACCATGACCTCTGCTATCCTTAATAGGATGGGTATAGGGTTGCCATAGGGTTGCTATGTCAGGTCACATCACAATTCCATGGCAAGGCTATAAAAAAACATCAGATGCGCGACAAACCCCGAAGTTCAGGACTGGGGATGTCAACCTTGTCCGCCCTATCGTTCTGAGCAACATCATGCCCCACAAGGAATTGAAGCGGGTTAGAAGGACTCGTTGCCCCCCAATTTTGTTGAATTCGACAAACCGAGCATTCTTGCGGCCGTCACTTTGTCGAATTCGACAAAATTTCAAGGAAACTCGCGCATATGGTGAATATCACGGAGGCGTTATCCATATGCTCACATTCTCTCGGGAATAGGGTTGCCATAGGGTTGCTATGGGGTTGCTATGGGGTTGCTATGGGGTTGCTACATCGCTGTCATGACGCATTATTTTGCAGCCATGCGAGGGTTGCCATAAAAAGCGCTATAGGGTTGCTATGGCGACCCTATGGCAGTGCCCATACAATTCCCCGCGCGCACTCATTTTGGTCTCTGTTCATATTCTTTCCGGCTGCCATCATCCCCCTCGGTTTGTTCTTTCAACAGCCGCTGAACCTCCTCAGGCGTGATGTACGCTGACATTTTTCGTGGAGCAGTCTGCTGTTGGATCGATCTCCAGTTGCGGACGGCTGGGTTTGCTTGTGGATTACTGTTCTGATTGTTTTCGCTCATACACAATTGCTCCTTGAAATATTACACGTGACGCCTGAGCACACCTCGTTGTTACCGCTCTCTATCGTATTCAATAAAACCTGTATTCATTCAGCCCGAAATTTGTCGCATACGATAAATTTCTGTTCCGCCCAGTCTCAAGGCATGGCCTGGCTATGGCTATGGCTAGGCCACCAACTGCCTTCTCAATTCAGCAGCCTTTGCCTGCCCACATCCCAAGAAGCTACGAATTGAAGCTACCGTAGGTTTACATGCCCCCGCCTTGATCGCTGTCACAAGTTTTTCCATCTGAGATTCCTCTGTCGCTGCACGATCATGCAGACCAGACACTAGGTCATTTGCGACAAGACTCGCTTTGTAGGGAAATCCTCTCGCATCCCCCACCCTGATTACCTCGTACCAAAGCAGCGCTCCAACAAACTCGACAAGAGTAGCCAAGGATATGCTGATGATTAACGTGACCAGAGCCACGCTACTACCCGTTACTTTCGACAGTAACCAAGCCACCTGTTCGTGACTTTGCGTGCGTTTCACGCCACTTACCTGACTTGTAAGTGTAAGCAGACGTTCCGAAAGGGACACAGCCCTTTCAGCCTCGATCAACTCTTTTTTCAAGGCTTGCCGCTTGCGGTACTCACGAGTAACGGACAATTCATTTGCGACTACCGTTACCGGTCGTGCGACGATGCCATCGAGGGCATGCGTAACAAGCGCCATCTGCTTCTCCAGCTCCTGCGATTGCAGGGAGTGCCTCACAGCCTGCTCTCCCGCACGATTGATAGAATTGGTGAAAAACACCGTATGTCCGTATATTGTGACTATCAGACACCCTCCCCAAAGCAGCCATGCCAGCTTGCTACTCGTCAGTGAGAGTAGCAAGTGCGCCAAAATGGTAATCACGACAGATACCACGACCAGAAGAACACGATCTGACAACACACCTCCTCTTTCGATGGCTGAAAACGCCGCCATCGCGACAGCTGTAGACGTCAAGATAATAGCGATAACCAGTGTGAGCATTTTGCGGCCTGTCATGGACTCAGCCCCCAATCAACTATGGGCATTGGCACAGCTGCGGCTAGCAAGCATGCTCAACTTGTCTGTTTTTGCAGAGTGTCGAATGGGATTTGAGGCAATCGCCCGCTCGATACCATGCTGACCGGCGCCCTTTTTCGCACCTCCTGCTCGACCATATACCGCTTGGGAATAGTCTGTAGCATGGCCAAGTACGGTGGCGATCAGTTCTTTATCCGCCCCTGATTCCTTCAGCGACTTTCCAATAAAATGGCGATAGGTGTACGCGCTGATCAAAGACCGTCTGCGAGGCCACAAATCTCTCGATTTTTCTCGCAAACGCTGAGATATGCCGCCCGCGTCGTATTTCACTAGCAGAGGCTTGCCATGGTTATTCATGATGCACTCGGACAGATACGCCCCCCAGCTTGTTGAACCATCAACTATTAGCATCCGCAAAGGCTGACCACGCCCCATTTCTTCATTGACTTTCGACCCTTTTATCCCAAATTGCAGTCGCTCACCTTTCAGAGCCACGAGAACGCCACGCTCTAACTCTGAAGGGCGACAGCCCGTCGAAGAGATAACCGCGATGGCCTGCTTTAGGCGAGCACTGCTTATGCTCTGAAATATCCTTTCCCGCCATTCGATTGGTAGCTTTGAAAGCGTATATCGCTTGCTTTGCCTTGGCTTATTAGTCATTCGCCCCCCCATGCCCCTGATGATTTCCACTGCCCGGAATGCCTTCAGCCTTTCGATATGCCCCCATAGTTCCACCGTGGAAACCAATATCGACCATGCTCGTAAGTGACACTCGATATGCCTGATTGATATCTCGCGCAGCATTGAGATAAAAAGAGTCGGGCTTTGTTTTTCGCTGCCTGTAAATGCACTTGAAGCGTCCGGAGTTCCGCGCATAGCCAGATGTTGGCAATGTCAGTACCTCGATAGCCCTTTCTGCACTTTGTGACTTCATCTGTTTCAGGTAATGCAGCAATGCATTTCGACCAGCATGCCATTCCTGCTTTTGCATCATCGCTGCCTTGGATATCCATCCACTGGCAATCTGCTCCAGACTTTTCTTTTCGAATCGCCGCTCGTAGTTACAGATTGCCTGCCCAAAGGAAATCATCGTTATTGAAAGCTCTTCAGCCATTCTTTGTTGCGAATTGATCATGTTCGGCCCCTGTGTTGACAATCAACAGTCTCAACATACCCGCGCACTTGTTGATTGTCAACAAACAAAATCTTGATGACCGGCTGCTCGGTATTCAAATATCCACGGAAACTTGGCTACAATGACTGTTGACAATAATCAAGCTAGTGCGAGCCGCACATATGCAGATGACCGAACTAGACAAAATCGAAAAACGGAAAAAACAGCTCAGGGATGCACAGCGCAAAAGAAGGGAGGCGCTCTCGGAAAATGGGGCGCGTCAGCAGGTCAATATATTCCTGTCCCTGCCTGCCAAGAAAATACTTGATGCCGCCTGCGTTTCCAACGGCTTAGATAGGCACCAGCTAATTGAAAGGCTCATTCTCGAAATCAAACCGTCTCGAAAATAGATTATCCCAGACAAGAAAGAACCGTATCCAGAGCATCAATGGTAGCGCGATGCTAGGCAATGGACAGAATGATGTTAAACCGCATAAACGCTCCGCCCCTCCCCTTGATAGCTCTGGTACACATGCTCAAACACTGCTGAACATTTGGCCTCATAGAGTTCCTTGGAATAGGCTCGCGGCAAGCCTTCATCCAACGCATTCTCAATCTCGATCTTTACACGTGCGCGAGTGGAAATCTTCTGCCTCCAACCCAGCACCAGCAACTTATGCAGCTTCTCCAGCAGGTGATGCGCGATCTTTTTCACCTCTTCCCGCTCTTCAGTAGTGAGCTCTGGCGCTGGACGAGTCAGGATGTCGAAGATGGTCAATTCTTCTTCGGACAGGTGCTCGCGCACATGGCGCATTTGTTCATCAGTCAGCACTAGAGACAGCGCCAATAGTTCTTTGAAAATCTCTTCGATATTGCGGCTGCCGGAGTTGTAGCCTTCGATCAAGTCTTGGAACTTGACCAGATAGTCCGCCCTCGTAGGGTTAAGGCGAACCATGCGTTCCAGTTGCGCGCGCACAGCTGCCTTCAGCCGTTCGACATCCGTATTGCTTGGCTTCTTGTCTTCGAAGCGTTTTCGCAATGCCTCGAAATTGATCTTGGAAAGATCGATCTGCCCATAAGCCGATGTCTTTTGCCGGATCTTGAAAGGTTCGGCCGCAATGGAAGCATCGAGCAGATCCTGAATCCCCCGCATGATTTGCAAAATATCCGGGGGGTCGGTAACGGTACGGATGCACTCGGCTATTGCGGCAAGACAACCGCAGCGCTGGGCAAACTCGACCGCGACCGGATCGGGTTTCACTGCGCGATATAAACTATTCACCAATGCTTCCAGAGCCAGGAAATCTCGTTTGATCGTCTCTGGTGCCATCAAACGATCTGCGGCTGCCTGAATCGCACCAGCCTGTGCAAAGTTTGCTGTTTGCATATCCTCGATCTCGGCGAGCGAGATGCCGAGCTCCAAGCAGAACATATTCGCGTCATTGATGGCATAGCCCAGCTCGTCCGCCAGCGCCTTCTTATCCCGCACCGGCATCTCACCGCCGCCACCCTGGCCATAGATCGCCAGCGCCTTTTCCAGCGAAGCGAACACATTGGCGTAGTCCACGATCAAGCCGCTCTGCTTGCCGGCATAGACGCGGTTGGCACGGGCGATGGTCTGCATCAGGGTATGGTTGCGCATCGGCTTGTCCAGATACACCGTCGAGCAGCTTGGGGCATCAAAGCCAGTCAGCCACATCGCGCACACAAATACGAGGCGCAATGGGTCATTGGGGTCTTTGAACTTCTCGTCCAGATTTTCATCGAGCATGCGCTTGCGGTGCGGCACGATGTCGATGCCCAGCTTTGCCATCTGCTCGATCTCGTTCTGCCCCGCAGAGACCACCACGGCTATATCGGTTTCCGTGAGGTAGTCCAGACGCTCTTCCAACTCCAACTCGTGCTTCATTTCCGGGCTGTCTTCAGGGTCCAGCGTCCCCACGTACCCCGGCAGATCATTCCACTTTTCAATCTCTTTTTGCTGCTTTTCCAGCTCGATCTTCCAATACTTCTGCACCTTGTCGTACATACGCAGCGCGGTCGCCTTGTCGATGGAGACCACCATCGCCTTGCCCTGGAATCCCCGCCCGAGGAAATGCTGCACGATGTCCTGTGCCACCGTATCCAGCCGGTCATCACGGGTGATGAGGTGATACTGCCGCCCCAGCTCGCGCTCCAGCTTCCTCTCAGCGTCTTCGGAAAGATCGGCGTTCTCGATCAAGTCGTAGATGTCGTCGTTCAGGTCTGGGTTGTCGAGATGCAGCTCCGGCGTGCGGTTCTCGTAGAACAATGGCACGGTCGCCCCATCCTCAACGGACTGCTGGAAGTCATAGATTGAGACGTAATCACCGAACACTTCGCGCGTACGCTCCTCGCCGGCGATCAGCGGGGTACCAGTAAAGGCAACGAACATGGCATTCGGCAGCGCGGCGCGCATGTTCAGCGCCAAGGTGTCGTATTGGCTGCGGTGCGCCTCATCGGTCAGCACGATCACATCGCGCCGGTCACACAGCACCTCGGCGGCCTGGAATTTGTGGATCAGCGTGAACACGTAACGGTTGTTGCCGGAAAGCAGCTCACGCAACTGCGCCCCGCTCTGTGCATGGCAGGCGGTCGCATCGCTCACTGCGCCACACGCGGCAAACGTCTTGGCAATCTGCTCGTCCAGCTCCACGCGGTCAGTGACAACCACGAATGTCCAGTTCCCCGGAATCTTGCGCAGCACCTTCTGCGCGAAAAACACCATCGAAAAGCTCTTGCCGGAACCCTGCGTCTGCCAGAACACACCGCCGCGCCCATGCCCCTCCTCGCGCGCCTTCAGCATGGCGCGGATGGCATTGTTCACGCCGATGAACTGATGGTTCTGCCCGATGATCTTGGTCAGCCCGCTCTTGTGCTCGGAAAACAGCGTGTAGTTTTCGGTCAGATCGAGCAAACGCGAGGGTTCGCACAGACCGCGCAGCATCACCTCCAGCGACACGCGGCGCGGCTCGTCCTCGCTCTCGATGCGCTTCCACTCGAAGAACCGCTCCCAATCGGCAGTCAGTGAGCCGACGCGGCTATCCGTGCCATTGGAAGCAATCAGCAAGGCATTCGACCAGAACAGCGCGGGAACGCCGTTCTGTGCATGCTTGTAACTGGTGAGGTTGCCATCGAACGCCTGTTTGGCCGGCACGCCCGGCTTCTTCAATTCGATCACCACCCACGGCAGGCCATTCACAAACCCGATCAAATCCGGGCGGCAGGTGTAGAGCTGGCCGACGATGGTCATCTGGCTCACCAGCAGGAAATCGTTGGCTGCTGGGTTATCCCAATCCACCACCCGCACCCGCTCGTCCTTCTGGCCACCCCTTACCAAATCGGGCACCGACACCTTCACGCCATCGCGCATCAACGCCCAAAGCTCGCGGTTCGCGGCAGCCGGCAACATCGCGGAACGGTCGCGCGATAACTCATCCACAGCGGCGGAAATTGCTTCTGGCGGCAGTGATGGATTCAGCCGCGCCAGCACACTACGCAAGCGCGCAGCCAGCACCACCTCGGATTTCGTCTCGCGGCCCAAACCACCCCCCTCCCCCCTCGCGGGGGAGGGCTGGGGAGAGGGGGGAACTGCGCCCATTACCTCATCCGAAGCGGATAGCGTCTCCCAACCCAACTCGGCGAAGAGCTGGATGGCGGGTTGTTCTACGAGACTGTCTTCGGTGTAGGTCATGGGTTGAATCAGCTAAATCATTTGCCTGATGAAAAATTTATCCCATTAACAATTGCTTTTAATACAACAAACTACGCAATCAATACGCATGAAATAATGGGTTAAAAAGGGTTGAAATTGGATAAATTTGGCGGCCCAAGGCTAAATATCCTTTGAGCTTTTATGCGGTTTTCATCAGATATGTTCATTAGAACCCTATATATAAATCAACCGGATATTAAAAATTTACGCCTTCTAATAACAGTTCTAATAAAAAAACCGGCCTCATTTCGCCTCTTTCCAGAGATAGAAGCGATGTCGCCTCTCACCCTCTTTTTCAATCAGTCCGCTGACCAGCATTTCTTCAATCTCGGCCTTTACTGTGAGGTAGGGTATTTCTGAACCAATACGCTGATGAATTTCCGGTCCCTTGGCGCGGCGATATTTTTTCAAATCGCTCAGAATCAATTCCCGCAAGCGATGCCGCTCAATCGGCTTAAGCGTTGTATGCCCCTTGAACTCCAGCTTTCTCAAAAGGTCGGGAGCCACCGAGTATTGCGTCGCCTTGGTTTTGCCGCTGGAAACCAGAATGCCCCAGTCACGCAATCGCCCAATCCAGACATGCACATCATCCTCGCGGCGCAATGCCAATAATTTTTGCAACTCAAGAGCGGTCAACGCCTCATGCTGGGCAATCATGCCCAGAGCAATGATCTCTTTCGTCGTCAATTGGAAAGTCTGGTCTTGGTCTGCCTTGGCCACGAAGTCGATCACCTCCGGTCGGAGAATCCGCTTGAAGATAGTTACCTTCACCCGATCATCACCTTCCTCGACAACAGGGGCGGGACGGCCACTTGCCAGTAGCGATTGGAACATCAGGTCAAAACCGGAACCTTCCCGCTCCATCATTTTCAAGTCATAGAAAACCCTAGCGAGATGAGGATTCCTTTGCGACGACGTGTGCAAAATATTGCTTGGGGTCACGCCCACCGGCAAAGTGCCGGGGTTATGAATCTCCATCCGATCCGGGTACAGCAAAATGAAAATGTCCCCGCGCATCGTATAAGGGCGATGCACCAAAGCATTCGCCAGCAACTCCCGCACCACCCGCTCGTCGTAATGTGGCACGCTCTTGCGGAACAGCCCGTTGGGCAACTCATAAAACTCACGCCAATCGGGCACCTCGCGCCATACCGCCTCGATCAACTCCAGCGGGTTATAGTTGAAATCGTCCCACACCTGCTTCTGCACCTTGTTGCCCAATTCGTCATACTTGATGCACTGAATCTGCGGGCTGTAATGCAACGCTGCGCGGCCTTGACGAGTTCCCAGCCACAACACGCCAAGATTGGTCAGCCTGCCATCACGGGCAAACAAATAATGCTCCATCAATTCAGCCGTTGATTTTTGCTTGACGAAATCCGAGACGCGATCCGATTGCCGTATCTGACGCACAAAATCGGTCAGCTTATTGTCATCGCAATCGGCCTCCGCATCCTGCCGCGTCAATTGCAGCTCCCAGGTAAAAGCACTCTTGTCAGCAAAAAGCCGTCCAAGATCATCCGGCATCAGGCGCTTGGTTTCATCCGAAACGCGAATGAAATAATGCGCATCGCTGGTGGCGGAAATCGTTTGCTGGCTGGGTAATACACGCAACTCGACATACTCCCCGCCGTTGTCAGCCTGCACTTTTCTGGCGATCACCGCCACATTCACAGTCAACTGGCCGATGCGTTTACGCAAAGCTTCCGGCAACTCGTCCGGCACCTTCTGATTTGCTGGCGGCGCGGCAGCATCGTCCTCGACACCCAGCGCAATTACACCGCCGGATGCATTGGCGAACCCCACGCAATCCGCAGCCAGCGATTTTGCATCCTTGTGTTTGCTTAACACGTACCGGATAGATTTTTTGTCCAGCAACTGGCCTTCCTTCATTGCAAGCACTCCTTCTCTGGAGTCAATTCTACCTGCCCGGATAGCAGGCGAGGCAGCAGCAGGTCACGGGTGCGGCAAAGGTTGGCGGTTTGTTTGATAAGCACTTCGATTTCAGCATGAAGTGGCTTGAAGTAGCGAGTCGCAGCTTTAATGAATTG
>Ga0210044_10009658_pt1 | contig 11692 bp, 12 predicted proteins | sample CryGey13umfilter_2_FD_183959 | JGI IMG/M metagenome (GOLD analysis project Ga0210044, IMG submission 183959) | Groundwater microbial communities from aquifer in Utah, USA - Crystal Geyser 4/9/14 3 um filter (SPAdes) (version 2) | ecosystem: Environmental > Aquatic > Deep subsurface >...
GCCGATGGATGCGCGCCGACATCAGGTCGTTCATCAGGTCATAGCGCGCGGCGACCGAGGAGAACACGCCGTGCACCCTCCCCGCCTTCTCCGATTCCGGGACGGTCTGATAGCCGAAATGCGTGGTGCGACCAGCATTGTCGGGCGGGGTTGCGTCGTCAGCCATGTCTTTGGGTTCCTGCCGCAGGCTCGTCGCAGCATATCTAGCGCGCGTCGGCGCAAAGGGCCATGTTGTGCAGGTGCGGCGCGATGGAGGGTGCGATGGGCGAGGTTCGGCGGATCGCAGTGGAGGACGCGCCCCCGCTGGAGGAACTGCTGGCGGCGGTCGAGCGCGGCGAGACCGTCGATCTGGTGCGCGATGACAGGGTGGTGGCGCGGATGGGGCGCAAGGCGTTACGCGACATGACGCCCGCAGAGGTCGTCGAGGAATTTCAACGGCTGCGCCGCGGTGTGCGCCTTGGCGAAGGCGTGAGTATTCGTGAGGCCCTCGGCCGCGATGACTGACGCATGGGTGCTCGACGCCTCCATCGCGATCCGCTGGGTGCTCGATGATCAAGCGCGTCCACAGACCGACGATTTGCTTGCGCGCGCCTCGGTGGACGACGTCCACGTTCCTGACATCTGGCGATACGAGGTGGCGCAGGTGGTCGTGCGCCAGCATCGGGAGTGCGGGCGGGCCGGCTACAGGGCGCTGGAACTCGCCAACCGTCTCTACGGTCTCGCGCTCCTCGTCGATCAGCCCTTGACATGGTCGCGCGTGCTGCACTGCATCGGTTGGTCCACGGGTTTGGGCGTAAAGCTCCCGGACGCCGTATACGTCGATCTGGCTTATCGTCGGGGCCTGCCGCTCGCCACTCTTGATCGCAAGCAGGCTGAAGCGGCGAAGCAGCCTGGCGTGCGGATCATCTGGCCCTTGCCTGACCTCGCCTGACCCCATGCCAGAATTGCCGGAAGTCGAGACAGTGCGTCGCGGGCTGGCCCCGGTGATGGAGGGGCGGCTGCTGGTCCGCGTGATCCAGCGCCGCCCCGATCTGCGCTGGCCGTTGCCTGAGCGATTCGCCGAGCGGCTGACCGGGCGGCGCGTGCTGCGGCTGCGGCGGCGGTCGAAATACCTGCTGGCCGATCTGGAAGGCGATGAGACGCTGATCGTGCATCTGGGCATGTCGGGGCGGATGCTGGTCGAAGGCGCGCTCATGGGCGACTTCACCCATGTCGCGGGCCGCCTGCCCGCGCATGACCACGTCGTGTTCGAGGTCGAGGGCGGCGCGCGCGTCACCTTCAACGACGCGCGCCGCTTCGGCGCCATGGACCTGTGCGCGACCGGCGCGCTGGACGCCCATCGCCTGCTGGCGGGCCTGGGGCCGGAGCCTTTGGGCAACGGCTTCAGCCCCGGCTACCTCGCCGGGCGGCTGGCGGGGCGGCGCACGGCGATCAAGGCGGCGCTGCTCGATCAGCGGATCGTGGCGGGACTGGGCAACATCTACGTCAGCGAGGCGCTGCACCGCGCCGGGATCGCGCCGCAGCGGCTGTCGGGGTCGCTGAGCGCGGCGCGGATCACGAAACTCACCGGCGCGATCCGCGAAACGCTGGCCGACGCCATCGCGGCGGGCGGCTCCACCTTGCGCGATTTTCACCATGCGGACGGCGCGCTCGGCTACTTCCAGCACAGCTTTCGCGTCTATGGCCGCGCGGGCGAGCCCTGCGTCGCGCCCGGCTGCGGCGGCACGGTGGCGCGCGCGGTGCAATCGGCGCGGTCGAGCTTCTGGTGCCCGGCCTGCCAACGCTGAGATCACGCCGCGCTTGATCGCGCGCCGCCAAGCGCGTTAGGTCGCACGCGCCAGTGACAACGGAGAATGCGGCCCATGGCCTATGAGATGATCGTCGTCGAGACCCGCGACCACGTGGGGCTGATCCGGCTGAACCGGCCCGAGGCGCTGAACGCGCTGTGCCGTCAGCTGATGGACGAGCTCAGCGACGCGCTGGCGCGGATGGACGCCGACGACGCGATCGGCGCCATCGTGCTGACCGGCTCGGAGAAGGCCTTCGCCGCCGGGGCCGACGTGAAGGAGATGAAGGACAAGAGCTTCGTCGAGGCGTTCCGCGAGGATTTCATCACCCGCAACTGGGAGGCGGCGAGCCGCGTGCGCAAGCCGGTGATCGCCGCCGTGGCGGGCTATGCGCTGGGCGGCGGCTGCGAGCTGGCGATGATGTGCGACTTCATCCTGTGCGCCGACACCGCGAAGTTCGGCCAGCCCGAGATCAACCTCGGCGTCATGCCCGGCGCCGGCGGCACCCAGCGGCTGACCCGATTCGTCGGCAAGTCGAAGGCGATGGAGATGAATCTCACCGGCCGCTACATGGATGCGGCGGAGGCCGAACGCTCCGGCCTCGTCAGCCGCGTGATCCCCGCCGACAAGCTGATCGACGAGGCGCTGGCGACGGCGGCCAAGATCGCGGAGAAATCCGCGCTGGCGGTGATGGCGACCAAGGAGGCGGTGAACCGCGCCTACGAGACCCCGCTTGCGGAAGGCGTGCGCTTCGAACGGCGGCTGTTTCACGCGCTGTTCGCCACCGAGGACCAGAAGGAGGGCATGGAGGCCTTCGTGGACAAGCGCCAGCCGCAGTTCAAGGATCGTTGACAGCGCGGCGCGCTTGCGTGTAACAGCGCGCTTCGCAATTCGCCTGAAGACGCATCACGGGATCACCATGGCCAACACGCCGTCCGCCGAGAAACGCATCCGCCAGACCGCCAAGCGCACGGCCGTCAACACCGCGCGCCGGTCGCGCATCCGCACCTTCATCCGCAAGGTCGAGGAGGCCATCGTCAGCGGCGACGCGGCGGCGGCGAAGCTGGCGCTGCAGACCGCGCAGCCCGAGATCATGCGCGGCGCGGCGCGCGGCGTGCTGCACGCCAACACCGCCAGCCGCAAGGTGGCGCGCCTCGCCCACCGCGTGAAGGTGATGCAGGCGCTCTGATCGCGCCCGCAGTCGCGCTGATCCCGTCTGTCTTTCGCCCGGTTGCGCGCCGGGCCCGCCTGACTGCAAACCGCGCGCCGCCTGCAGCGCGCGTCAGCCTTGGCGGAGTGTTTCGCTTGCGGAGCAACCCAGGCTTGAAACTGCGGGCGCGACGCCAGTTCACTGTTTCTTCACATTGATCCGAATCCTGCGCGCGCGGTATCGTCACCGTCGCGTCATCGAGCGGTCGTTGCGTAAAAATTTCATCGGTTGGTTCATAATTCCTAATTTCCCGTTAACTTGAGAGAGTCGGGTGAGAACGCGCTTCAGGTGATCCAACTTAAGCCTTGGTCTTGTGAATTATTGTGTGTCGGCAGAGTTTGTCTTGCGGGGATGGCGCGCGACAGCCTACTCTCCGACCCAGACTCGCGACACAGAATCGTTACGGAGGGGTGACAGCATGGCGACGACGCCGCTTGGAAGCATCGATCAGGCATCCCCTCCCGAGACGTGGTCCGCGCTGCGCGATCTGCCGAAAACCCAGCTGATCGACGTGCGCACCCGCCCCGAATGGGCCTTTGTCGGCGTGCCGGATCTGTCGCCGCTGGGCAAGGAGGCGGCGTTCTCGGAATGGGTTCAGTATCCCGCGATGACGCCCAATCCGCGCTTTCTGGCCGACCTCGACGCAATGGTGCGCGAGGCGGACGCCGAGACGGTGTATTTCCTGTGCCGCTCCGGCGGGCGGTCGCAGGCGGCGGCGCTGGCGGCGCTGGCGCATTTCTCGGCGCAGGGCCGCGCCATCGCCTGCGTCAACGTGCTTGAGGGCTTCGAGGGCGATCTCGACGCCGCGGGCCACCGCGGCGCGCGGGGCGGCTGGAAAGCGCACGGACTGGCGTGGCGGCAGTCATGACGCCGCGCGAGGGCGGCGCCGCATCGCCGCAGGCAAGGACGGGCGCCGATCGGGGCGCAAGGCGGGGTGGCGCGATGGCGGATGGCGACGGCGCGCAGGGCTGGCCATCGGTGGTCGCGGCGCTCAGGCGCGGTCTGGGCGCCGCCGCCCACGCGCGCTGGATCGCGCCGCTGGCGCTGAGTTCGGTCGAGAACGGCGTCGCGCGGCTGCTGGCGCCCAGCCCGTTCATCGCCGACTATGTGACGCGCAGCCACGCCGAAGCGATCCTGACCGCGATGCGCGCGGCGCAGTTCCCGGTCGAGCGGCTGGTGATCGCGGCGGGGCCGCGCGTCGCGTCGGGGCCTGTCGATCATGGCGATGACGACGATCACGGCGATAACGACGGTCATGGCGGCGCGCGCGGCGCGGAGACGGCGCCCGCCAGCGCCGCGCAGGCGCCGGACGACCCGGCCTCGGCGCCGCTGGACGCGCGCTTCACCTTCGAGAGCTTTGTGGTGGGCAAGCCCAACGAGCTGGCGCACGCGGCGGCGCGGCGGGTGGCGGAGGGCGAGACGGTCTCCTACAACCCGGTGTTCCTGCACGGCGGCGTCGGGCTGGGCAAGACGCACCTGATGCACGCCATCGGCTGGCGCATCCGCGAGACCCATCCGCGCAAGCGGGTGCTGTATCTCTCCGCCGAGCAGTTCATGTACCGCTTCATCACCGCGCTGCGCAGCAAGGACACCATCAGCTTCAAGCAGGCGTTCCGCTCGGTCGATGTGCTGATGGTGGACGACGTGCAGTTCATCGCCGGCAAGGACGGCACGCAGGAGGAATTCTTCCACACCTTCAACGCGCTGATCGACGCGGGCCGCCAGATCGTGATCTCCGCCGACCGCGCGCCGGGCGACATCGACGGGCTGGAGGAGCGGATCCGGTCGCGCCTGCAATGGGGGCTGGTGGCCGACATCCACCCCACCACCTATGAGCTGCGGCTGGGGATTCTGCAGTCCAAGGCCGAGGTCGCGCTGGCCGCCAACCCCGGCGTGCAGATCGACGACAAGGTGCTGGCGTTTCTCGCGCATCGCATCGTGTCGAACGTGCGGGTGCTGGAGGGCGCGCTGACGCGGCTGGTGGCGTTCTGCACCCTTGTCGGCCGCCCGATCACGCTGGACGTGGCGCAGGAGTGCCTCGCCGACCTGATCAAGCAGCATGACCGCAAGGTCACCATCGAGGAGATCATGCGCCGCACCGCCGAGCATTACTGCCTGCGCGCCTCCGACATGGTGTCGCCGCGCCGCGCGCGCTCGGTGGCGCGGCCGCGTCAGGTGGCGATGTATCTGTCCAAGACGCTGACCGCGAAATCGCTGCCCGAGATCGGTCGCCGCTTCGGCGGGCGCGACCACACCACGGTGATGCACGCGGTGCGCAAGGTCGAGCAGCTGATGGAGACCGACGCCCAGATCGCCGAGGATGTCGAACTGTTGCGCCGCCTGCTGGAAGGCTGAGAATCGGGCGTCCCGGCGGCAATCGCCATTTGACGCAGGCGCGCGGGCGGATAAGCTGCGCGCCCCTGACCCCCCTCGCGCGAGCGGCCCTCGCGCCACAAAACCCGGTGAAGCGATGAAGATCAGCGTCGAGCGCAGCGCGCTTCTCAAGGCCACCAGCCGCGCGCAGGGCGTGGTGGAGCGGCGCACGACGATCCCGATCCTGTCCAACGTGCTGATCGAGGCCGAGGGCGGCATGGCCAGCCTGCGCGCCACCGACCTCGACATCGAGATCACCGAGACCATTCCGGCGATGGTCGGCCGCGCCGGCGCCGTCACCGTGCCGGCCCACACGCTGCACGACATCGTGCGCAAGCTGCCGGAGGGCGCCACCGTGGCGCTGGCCTCGGACGACGCGACCGGGCGGCTCGACGTGTCGGCGGGGCGCGCGCGCTTCACGCTGCCGACGCTGCCGCGCGAGGATTTCCCGGTGATGGCCAGCAGCGAATACGACGCCAGCTATGTCGCCAAGGCGTCGGCGCTGCGTCGGCTGTTCGACAAGGCGAGCTTCGCGATCTCGACCGAGGAGACGCGCTATTACCTCAACGGCGTGTATTTCCACACGCCCCCGGCGGCGGAGGGCGCGCCCCGCGTGCTGCGCGCGGTGGCGACCGACGGCCACCGCCTCGCCTGCATCGACACCCCGGCGCCGGAGGGTTCGGTCGGCGCGCCCGACGTGATCGTGCCGCGCAAGACGGTCGGCGAGTTGCGCAAGCTGCTGGAGAGCGACGACGCCGAGGTGCAGGTCTCGGTGTCGGCCACAAAAATCCGCTTCGCCTGCGGCGATCTGGTGCTGACCTCGAAGGTGATCGACGGCGCGTTCCCCGACTACACCCGCGTCATCCCGCAGGGCAACGACCGGCGCATGGAGGTCGATGCGCAGGACTTCAAGCGCGCGGTGGACCGGGTGGCGACCGTCTCGGCGGAGCGCTCGCGCGCCGTCAAGCTGGCGCTGGATCATGATCGGCTGACGCTGACGGTCAACAGCCCCGACAGCGGCTCTGCGTCGGACGAGCTGGCGGTGGCCTATGACAGCGAGGCGATGGAGATCGGCTTCAACGCCAAGTATCTGCTGGAGATCGCCGACCAGATCGACCGCGAGAACGCGGTGTTCCTGTTCGCCGACAGCGGCGCGCCGACGCTGGTGCGCGAGGGCGACGACGAGAGCGCGGTCTATGTCGTGATGCCGATGCGGGTGTGACGGCGCCGGCCAAATCCGCCCACGCGCTGCGCGCGCTGACGGTCGCGCAGTTCCGCTCTCACGCCCACGTCGAGATCGCGCTGGACGGCCGCCCCGTGGCGCTGTTCGGCGCCAATGGCGCGGGCAAGACCAACCTTCTTGAGGCGGTGTCGATGCTGTCGCCGGGGCGCGGCCTGCGCCGGGCGAAAGCCGAGGAGCTGGCGCGCAGCCCCGGCGCGCTGGGCTGGCGGGTGCGCGCGGATATCGCGGGCGCAGACGGGGCCCACGCGCTCACGCTGACCGGGGCGCCGGACGGGCGGCGGCGCGTCGAGATCGACGGCAAGGCGGCGACGCAGACGGCCTTGGGCGCCGTGCTGGCGATGCTGTGGCTGACGCCCGCGATGGACCGGTTGTGGACCGAGGGCGGCGAGGAGCGGCGGCGCTTTCTCGACCGCGCGGCGCTCAGCTTCTTTCCCGACCACGCCGCCCAGGCGAGCGCCTATGACCGCGCGATGCGCGCGCGCAACCGCCTGTTGCGCGACGGCCCCATGGACCCGCGCTGGCTCGACGCGCTGGAGGCGCGCATGGCGGCGGCGGCGGTCGCCATCGCGGCTGCGCGCGCAGCGACGGCGGCGCGCCTGACGGCCGCGCAGGAGGCCTTCGCGCAAGGCGCCGGGATCGACGGCAAGTCCTTGTTTCCCATGGCGCAAATCGCTATTGTCGGACCGTTGGAGGCGCGTGTGGGCGCCTCTGGGTCGCCGGAGGCGCAAGCGTCTGACGTCATGGAGGATTTCCGGCTGCGGCTGGCGCGCGCGCGGCGCGACGACGCGGCTGCGGGGCGCGCGCTGCACGGACCGCACCGCAGCGACCTGACGGCGGTCTATGCGGCCAAGGGGACGGCGGCGCATCTGTGTTCGACCGGCGAGCAGAAGGCGCTGCTGCTGAGCCTGGTGCTGGCCAACGCGCGCGCGCTGGCGGCGCAGGGCGCGGCGCCGGTGCTGCTGCTGGACGAGGTGGCGGCGCATCTCGACCCCGCGCGGCGCGCGGCGCTCTATGACGCGGTCTGCGCCCTTGGCGCGCAGGCCTGGATGACCGGGACCGACGCGGGCCTGTTCGCCGATCTGGGCGCGCGGGCGCAGCGGTTTGCGGTGGCGGAGGGGCCGGAAGGCTCGACGGTGGCGGAGGTGGGCTGAGGTGCTGGAGCGTCGCGTCACGCTGATTACGCTGGGGGTCTCCGACCTCGCGCGTGCGCGCGCGTTCTACGCCGCGCTCGGCTGGCGTGAGACGGGCGAGCCGCAGCCGGGCGTCGCCTTCTATCAGCTTCTCGGCCAGGCGCTGGCGCTGTATCCGCTCGCCGATCTGGCGCGCGATCAGGGGCGCGCGCTGACGCCCGGTTCGGGCGCGGTGACGCTGGCGCAGAACGTGGCCAGCGCCGCAGCCGTCGATGCGCTCCACGCGGCGGCGCTGGCGGCGGGCGCCGCGCAGGTGACTGCGCCCGCGCCGACGCAGTGGGGCGGTTATGTGGGCTATTTCGCCGATCCCGACGGCCATGTGTGGGAGGTCGCGCACGCGCCGATGCTGCCGCTGGGCGCGGACGGGTCGCTGACGCTGCCGGGCGCCGCCGCATGACCGTCACGCTGCATCAGCTCGGCCTGTTCGCGCTGGCGTTCAGCGTCGCCATCGCCTCGCCGGGGCCGCTGGTGGCGGCGATCGTGGCGCGGTCGATGGCGTTCGGCTTTCCCTCCGGCGCCGCGATGGCGTTCGGCGCCGTGATCGGCGACGTGACCTTCGCGCTGACGGCGATGTTCGGGCTGGCGGCGCTGGCGCTGTGGTTCGACACCGCCATCGTGGCGCTGAAATATGTCGGCGCGGCGTGGCTGATCTGGCTGGGCATGGCGCTGCTGCGCGCCCCCGCGCGCGCCCTGCCCGCCCCCGGCGCGCCGCCGCGCCGCGACAGCCTGCGCCGCGCGTTTCTCAGCGCCGCCGCCATCGGCCTCGGCAACCCCAAGGCGGCGCTGTTCTATCTCGCCGTGTTTCCCGGCTTTTTCGACGTCACCCGGCTCGGCGCCGCCGACGCGCTGGCCATTCTCGCCGTGATCCTGCCGATTCTGATCGGCGGCAACCTCGCTTGGGCGGCGTTCGGCGCCCGCGCCGGGCGGCTTTTGACCAGCGCGCGCCGGTTGCGGGCGGTCAACCGCGTCTCGGGCGGCGTGCTCGCCGGCGCGGGCGTCGCCATCGCCGCCAGCTAGACCTCACCTCAAGGATACCCCGCATGACCGATACGCCCGACCAGCCCGAATACGGCGCCGACAGCATCAAGGTGCTGCGCGGCCTTGAGGCGGTGCGCAAGCGCCCGGGCATGTATATCGGCGACACCGACGACGGCTCGGGGCTGCATCACATGGTCTATGAGGTGGTGGACAACGCCATCGACGAGGCGCTGGCGGGCTATTGCGACACGGTGCAGGTGACGCTGCACGCCGACGGCTCGGTGAGCGTCAGCGACAACGGCCGCGGCATCCCGACCGCGATCCACGAGGAGGAGGGCGTCAGCGCGGCGGAGGTGGTGATGACCCAGCTCCACGCGGGCGGAAAATTCAACCAGAACAGCTACAAGGTGTCGGGCGGCCTGCATGGCGTCGGCGTCTCGGTGGTGAACGCGCTCAGCGACTGGCTGGACCTGCGCATCTGGCGCGAGGGCCGCGCGCATTACGTCCGCTTCGAGCATGGCGACACGGTCAAGCCGCTGGTCGTCACCGGCCCTTCCGAGGGCCGCAAGGGCACCGAACTGCGCTTTCTCGCCTCGGTCGGCACGTTCAGCCACATCGACTACGACTTCAAGACGCTGGAGCACCGCCTGCGCGAGCTGGCGTTTCTGAACTCAGGCGTGCGCATCGTGCTGCGCGACGAGCGCGGCGCCGAGCATCGCGAGGAGGTGATGATCTACGACGGCGGGGTGGAGGCGTTCGTGCGCTATCTCGACCGCTCCAAGACGCCGATCATCTCTGCGCCGATCACCGTCACCGGAGAGCGCGACGGCGTGGCGGTGGAGGTGTCGCTGTGGTGGAATGACACCTACCACGAGAACATGCTGGTGTTCACCAACAACATTCCGCAAAAGGACGGCGGCACCCATCTGGCGGGTTTTCGCGGCGCGCTGACCCGCGCGGTGAACCTCTACGCCGCCGCCTCGCCGCAGGGCAAGAAGGAGAAGGTGCAGCTCTCCGGCGACGACGCGCGCGAGGGGCTGACCTGCGTGCTGTCGGTCAAGGTGGCGGACCCAAAATTCTCCAGCCAGACCAAGGAGAAGCTGGTCAGCTCCGAAGTGCGCCCGGCGGTCGAGAGCCTGGTCTATGAAAAGCTCAGCGAATGGTTCGACGAGCATCCCGGCGACGCGCGGCTGGTGGTCGGCAAGATCATCGAGGCCGCGCTGGCGCGCGAGGCGGCGCGCAAGGCGCGCGAGTTCACCCGCCGCAAGACTGCGATGGACATCGCCAGCCTGCCCGGCAAGCTGGCCGACTGCCAGGAGCGCGACCCGGCGAAGTCCGAACTGCTGATCGTGGAGGGCGACTCGGCGGGGGGCTCGGCCAAGCAGGGCCGCTCGCGCCAGAACCAGGCGGTGCTGCCGCTGCGCGGCAAGGTGCTCAATGTGGAGCGCGCGCGCTTCGACAAGATGCTGGGCAACAACGAGATCGGCACGCTGATCACCGCGCTGGGCGCAGGCATCGGGCGCGGCGAGTTCAACATCGCCAAGCTGCGCTACCACAAGATCATCATCATGACCGACGCCGACGTGGACGGCGCCCATATCCGCACCCTGCTGCTGACCTTCTTCTACCGCCAGATGCCGGAGCTGATCGAGGGCGGCTACCTCTACATCGCCCAGCCGCCGCTCTATAAGGTGTCGCGCGGCAAGTCGGAGGTCTATCTCAAGGACCAGCGCGCGCTGGAGGATCATCTGATCGCCGAGGGCGCGCGCGAGGCGGTGCTGGAGCTGGCCTCGGGCGAGCAGATCCGCGACGCCGATCTGGTGCGCGTGGTCGAGGAAGCGCGGGTGGTGCGGCAGGTGATCGCCGCGTTCCCGACGCATTATCCCCGCTTCGTGCTGGAGCAGGCGGCGCTGGCGGGCGTGTTCCGCCGCCGCCCGCACGAGGCCACCGATGAGCGCGCCGCCGACATGCTGTTCCGCCTGCCCACGGCGGAGGCGGCGGCGGCGGTGGCGGCGCGGCTGAACGCCGTGGCGCCGGAGACCGAGCGCGGCTGGACCGGCGCGCCGATGCAGGACGGCGGCATCGCGCTCAGCCGCATCGTGCGCGGCGTCGAGGAACACCGCAGCATCGACGCCGCCGCCGCCTCGTCGGTCGAGGCGCGCAGGCTGGCCGGCCATCAGGAGAGCCTTGTGGAGGTCTATGGCGCGCCCGCGCGGCTGGTGCGCAAGGACCGCGCGATCCCGGTGCGCGCGCCGTCGGAGCTGCTCGACAGCGTGCTGGCCGAGGGCGAGAAGGGCCTCAGCCTGCAACGCTACAAAGGCCTCGGCGAAATGAACCCCGGCCAGTTGTGGGAGACCACGCTCGACCCCGAGGCGCGCACGCTGTTGCAGGTGCGGGTCGATCACATGGACGAGGCCGACGAGATCTTCACCAAGCTGATGGGCGACGTGGTCGAGCCGCGCCGCCAGTTCATCCAGGACAACGCGCTGAACGTCGCCAATCTCGACGTGTAGGCGGCCGTCGTCATCGGCGGCGACACATCCGGCCGCGCGGGCGGCGCAGGCTTCTGCCGAAGCGCCGTCAGGCGCGCGCGATGCGGAACGCGGCGCCTCACCGGGGACTGAACCGGGCCCGGCGCGACAGGGCGTTGCGCGCCCCGGTCCCGGTGGGACAGGCGCCCGGACCGCCCGCGCGTCCCGGCGACCGCGTGCATCGCGGCGCCGCGCACGCATGCGTCAGGATTTTGCGCCGCGCCACGCGACGCCGAGCATGATAGCGCCGGCGCCCGACGCGGCGCCGGGGCGACCGCGCGCACCGCCGCCTTTGGCTTGCTGGGCTTGGCGGGTTTGGCCGCCGCGCGCTTCTTGCGCGGCGGCCTGACGCTGGCGGCGACCAGCTTTTTCACGGCGGC
>Ga0210044_10009662_pt1 | contig 11688 bp, 14 predicted proteins | sample CryGey13umfilter_2_FD_183959 | JGI IMG/M metagenome (GOLD analysis project Ga0210044, IMG submission 183959) | Groundwater microbial communities from aquifer in Utah, USA - Crystal Geyser 4/9/14 3 um filter (SPAdes) (version 2) | ecosystem: Environmental > Aquatic > Deep subsurface >...
AGAGCGGCGACGAGCCCTCGTTCAATTCGAATTCGAAACTGCAGCATCTTCATTCTCCTTCGGGGGAATCGGCGCTTTCATCGGGCGCCCAAAACACGCTGAGATTCAGCGGAACAGAGCTTTCGTCCCCAGTGGCCGCCTCGTCTAAAGCGCAAACCAGCGGAAATATGTGCTCTTCGTAGAGTTTTTGGAGTTGGGGCAGGTCCTCGGGGCGGACGCGGAACCCGAGGTTTCTGGAAAAGGCGCGGGTGTCGTCGTTCAGGAACCTGGCCTCGATGACCTGGACCACTGAGTGCATCAGGTTTTGCAGCGCGTCGATCCTCGACATCATCTCGTCGCGCACCAAATAATAGCTTCCCGATGCGGCCCGGTACGTGTCGACCCGGCGCCCTGCCTGGGAGAGTACGGCCCCTTGTTCGACAAGCTCCGCCAAAGCTCTGCTCACGTCTTCGGGTTCCTCCTCTGGGAGCGCCTTGGCAATCTTCAACTCGGTCAGGGGCATGGCCCAGAGCAGGGCCAAGATTCGGCGCGGGAGGCCATATTGAGTGTCCGGTTGCGAGAATTGTGATTTGAGCTGTCTAGAGAGCTCTCCCACTTTGGTCATGCCCACATCCATAATCTCGCGAATCTGAGTCATCTTGAGGTTGCGGCGCCTGACCTCTTTGTAGGCGGCGAGCTCGAGAATGGACTTCATTCCCCGCAGCGGAATGGAAAAGGTGGTGGCCAGTCGGACCGCCGGAAGGAGGGCGGCGAAGACGAGGCGATGCTCTATGTCATTGGGTGTTTGTGACACTGAGACTCCAGGGTAATGAGGCCATCATAGAGGCGGGCGGTTTCGTGTCAACGCTTTTAGTCGCTTTTTCGACAAAAGGGCATTTCGCTTCGAGGGCAGGAATGTTTCCCGAGCGGTCGGCCGCTGTCGGCCGAGTACCCTGCGCTTCATTCTCGAGCACGCGGCGAGTCTTCCTCGAGTACCCTGCGCGAGGCGCTCAATGGCGAGCTCAAACCCTACCTCGGCGGCCTCGATCCCATCACCGAGGTCAGGGCCGTGAAGGCCGCCCTCGGCGGCGCCAACGCCAGCCAAGAGCTCATGCTGGACAGCCTGCCCGACGACACGCAGGAGGTGTACGAGGTCAAGGGCAAGCTCCTCAACCTCATCGAAGCGCAGAATCGGGCGGCGAAGCGGGCGTTTGATGGGGACGCGCTGACGATCGGGCGGTTCAATAAGGATCTGATTCTGCGGGCGACGCGGGAGCGGGCGAAGAAGGTCGTTGAGACGCCGCAGGTCTGAATTTCGGGCGGCAAGGCACCACTCAAGGGTATGCAGCTTCAGACTTCGGCCTGGCGCAAATCTGTGCACCGGAGTCTGAAGTCTGCAGCTGGGACCGTGGTTGTTGCTGCAGCCGATGCAGGGTGTCGCAGGAGCAGTCTCGGCCGCAGCAAGCTCCAGACCCCAGACTTTAGCCTGGCGCAAGTCTGAAGCTTCGAGGTCGCCTGGAATCCCCTCATTGACGGCCAGAGAGCGTCTAACTTGAACGTGGCCTACTTAGCCAACGGCGCAGGCCTCGAGTTGCCGCATCGAAACGCATGCATTATGATGGGGGCGAGGCAATAAACCCCGAATGGAGGCCCACGATGGCATCCCTGCAGATTCGCGAGCTCCCCGAACACGTCTACCGAATGCTCGCTGACAAGGCGCAGCGAGAGCGTCGCAGCCTCGCCCAACAAGCCATTGTCGAGCTCGACAAGCTCACTGAAGCCGAGGGGCGGTCTCGGCGGCTGAGGACCGTGGCCGCATTGCAGGCAGCAATCAAAGAAGGTCGTTCGGTTGTGACGCGCCTCGAGCCCGCCGACGCCATTCGCGAGGATAGGGACCGATGAGTCGCCTCTTGGTCCTCGATGCATCGGCTGCAATGGAGATCGTGCTGTGCCGCCCTGGGGCTGAAACCGTGTTGGCGTTGTTGGCTGAAGCGTCGTGGGTCGGCGCCCCCGAGCTCTATTGCTCCGAGATCGCAAACGCTCTGTGGAAACATGTCCGCGCAGGAGATTTCAGCGCCGAAGACGCCCATGGATTTCTTCGAAGTGCGCTGGACCTCGTTGACGAATTCGTGCCTGCTCGAGAGCTCGTCTCAGAGGCGATGACGGCGGCCATCGCCCATGCGCATCCTGTCTACGACGCCATGTATGCCATCACCGCTGTGCGCCACGGAGCGACCGTCTGCACGTTCGACAAGAGACTGAAGAAGCTGCTCGAGGCGATGCTGATTCCGTCACTTTGAGTCGCGCCGAAGCGGCCCGCACCGCTCATCGGCGGAAGAAGAGGAGGTGGTGCTAGGGCTCGCTCGAGCAGGTGTCCGAGGTCGTGCTCGGGGATCTGGACGGCGATGGGGATCTGGCCGCGGTGGCGGGGGAGGTATTCCTCAATCCGTAGTTCGTCGCTTGGCACCAGCTTGGCGCCAACGTTCACAGCTCGTGTGCGACCAACCGCCGCAATCCATCCCGCAGCTTTCCAAAACTTGGGGACTGGTTTCGGTCCACCACCAGAAGCGGCCCGATCCGGCCTGCCCACTCATGCTTGAGTTGTCCAGGAAGCGGCCAGCCCGCGGCCTTCACCTTCTTCGAGCCTCCCTGGTAAACGGCGTCGGCGAGCAGCTCCCAGGTTCCGCAAACGCTGTCTTGGACATAGCGATCGAGCGCGTCCTTCCGGGCTCGTGGGTACGCCTGCAGGAGCGCCTCGCGGTCGCCAAAATACCACGCCTCCATCTCCTCGATGGCGAGGCGGAACATCGTCCGCAAGCCCGGCGCCCGGGTGTTTGCCAACGCGACGAGCTCTCCGAGGAACGCTTTGCAATCGTGGCGGTCGCTGTCCAGCACGACGATCACGGCGTCGATTCCAGGAGTCCGAGAATAGCCGGCCAGGACACGCGGCAATTGGTCCAGGAGTATTCGCTTGGCGGCGTCACCCGGCTTCAAACCCTTCGGGATCTTGCCGATCGGATTTTCGCGCGCTACTCGGAACAGAGGTGGCTCGAAGCGAGCCACCTCGCGTCCCTACGCGCGATCCCACGGTAGGCGTGGAGCTTCCAGGTGTGAGGCTCTCCTTGCAGGCCCAGCAGTTGTGGCAACAAGACGGTGAGCAGTCGCTCCCCCGAGCTGTCTTCCACCAGGATCTCGAAGTGCATCGGCTACCTCCCGTCCAGGTAGTCGCTGTACCAAAGCCCACCGAGCGGCAGACCCTCGGCCATCATCTCGTTTACGACGGCGATGTCGGAGGCCCTCGTCACGGTCGAGTACCCATCCAGGCCTTTCTCGAGGAGCCAGACCTCTTTGGCCGAGAGTGCATCGACGAAGTAGGGTTGATGGGTCGTGACGAAGAGCTGCGGCGAGCTCTTCTTGCCGGTCGCGTGGGCGCGGAACTCCTGGGCTAGGGCCTCTAGGAGCTTGTGGTAAAGACCGTTCTCGGGCTCCTCGATGCAAATGAAGGGGGGGGTTCTGGATCCTCCAGCAGCAAGAGGTAGGCGAACACCTTGAGCGTGCCGTCCGACATCTGCCAGGCAAAGAAGGGGTCGCTGAAGGCGCCGTCGTTGAAGCGGAGGAGCACTCGCTTGTCGTCGGTGACCTTCGTGTCGATGCGGTCGATGCCCGGAATCTTGACGGCGATGCGGTCGAGGATCGTGCGAAACCGCTCCTTCTGCTCGCGCTCCATGAACTCGTAGCCATGGATGGCGGAGAGTCGTGTAAACCCGAAGGGTTGCGCGCACGATGCGCGCAACAACTGCACGACGTTGCCGATGTTGTCGCCATGCACATTGAGGTGTTTTTGCGGACCGGCCGAGGGCAGACCACGCGCGGCGTCAGGGTAAAAGTAGGAGAGGTACCAGGCCTTGAGAAAGTCGCGAAACCGCTTGATGCGCGGATGTTCCTTCAGTGTGCCGAGCGTCGCGATGCCCAACTGCCGCAGATCGGTCAGCTCGACCGCCTCCTGCGCCGAATCCTCCTCGCCAGCCAACGCTTCGACGGCTTCCTCACCCGCCCAGACATGACCGGCCCCGTTGACCAGGCGCAGGAAGGGGTAGGGACGACCATGGCTCACGCCCTTGCGCCGCTGCTTCAAGACCTCGTTCTTGACGAAGGGGCGACCCGAGGCATCCAGCGCGATCGCCAGCTCATAGGTCATCGGTCGCTCTTTGGGCGCCTCGCGGTAATAGATCTCGAAAGCGATTGGGTCTTCGGTGCCACGCGAGCGCAGCCCCTCGAACCCGCCGCGTTGCTTCATGTCACAGGCGGTCTCGACGTCATGAGTCAGGCAATCAGCGACGAAGCCGAAGGCGTCGAAGAGCGTGCTCTTGCCCGCACCATTCTTGCCGATCACGACGGTGAAGGGGGTCAGTGGCTCGGCGTGTTGCTGGTTCGACAGCTTGCCGAGTGTCACCTCGCGCAGTGCCCGGTAATTCTGGACTCGAAAGCCCTCGATGAGTGCCATGGCGGATTCCTTGTCGGGGCGGTCGCACGGGGTCTGGTGGCGTACTCGACGTCGACGCCCTTCTTGATGAACTATCGCCCGCGACGGCTGGGACAGCAACAGTTCCTCTCGGGTCGCGCCGGGCCACTCTATTGGCTCTCTGAGATGGCGGTTCGGTGGTGTGAGGCGCATCCGAACCTGTGGCACACGCTCGCGATCCCAAACTCCACAGGTAGGAAAACTCTGCCGGGGATGGGTCGGGTGCTCACCACACAAAACATTGCACTTTTTGCAATCTATTGTAGAGTCCACCCATGCAACCGCTCAAGAAGCTTTCCCAAGTTCTGCGTGCGCTGGCGGATCGGGAACATTGTGTGTTCGCTCCGGCAGATCTCGCCGGGGCGGTGCCAGAGTGTGGCCACTTGGCGGTCTTGCTGTCGCGGGCGAGCCAGGCCGGCGTCTTGAAGCGGGTTTGCAGGGGCATCTACCTCTATCCAGTGCCAGACTACCCAGCAGGGAATCTGTTGTTTCACGTGGCCGCACGCTTGAGAGCGGGAGAGTTCAACTACCTCAGCCTCGAGACATCACTCAGTGATGCCGGCGTGATTTCGCAGGTGCCGATGAACTGGATCACGGTGCTTTCGTCCGGTCGCAGCCATGTGGTGGACTGCGGCGACTTTGGGCACATCGAGTTCGTGCACACGGCGCAAAGACCAGAGCAGGTCTTCGGCGAGCTGAGCTACGCTCCAGAGCGGCACTTGTGGTGCGCGTCCGTGAGGCAGGCGCTGCGCGACATGAAGGCCACCCGACGCAGTGTCGAACTGGTGGACGACGAGGTGGCACGTGAGCTTGTTTGACCGTCTGGTGGATGAGGCGCTCAAGGCCCGCGCCGACCTGGTCACACTGCGACCTGTGGTCGAGAAGGAGCTGCTTCATCACGACATTCTACGGGAAATGAGCGAAGCGGGTTTGCTCAAAGGCCTGACCTTCATCGGCGGGACCTGCCTCCGAGCCTGCTATGGTTCCGCTCGGCTGAGCGAGGATTTGGATTTCACTGGGGGTGTGGATCTCCGGCGCTCGGACTTGGTCGACCTGGGTCGCATCCTAACCGACAAGCTGGAGACCCGTTACGGCCTCCCTGTGAGAGTAAGCGAGCCCGTCAAGACCGAAGGCAGGGGTTCTACGTGGAAACTCAGCGTGGAGACTCGCGCAACACACAAGCATCTCCCAGCACAACGCATCCACCTCGACCTCTGTGCGATTCCCAGCCACGAGCCCCGTCCCATGATGCTGCGCAATATTTACGGCGTGGAGCTTGGCACCGCCGGCCTGATTCTTCAGGCGCAGAGCCGGGAAGAGATTCTGGCCGACAAGCTCATCGCGCTCGCCTTTCGTGAGAATCGGGTCAAAAACCGCGACCTATGGGACATCGCTTGGCTAACCCAGCAAGGTGTCGAACTGCCCGCTCGTCTCATTCCCCTGAAGATACGGGACCACCAGCGTGACACCGGGGATTTCGAAAAGCTCCTACGAGGCCGCCTCGCTGACCTGAAGGCGAAGCCCGAAATGAGGGTCGACTTTATTAAGGAAACGCGCCGGTTTCTGCCCGCTGCAACAGTGCGAGGCCTCGAAACCCCCGACTACTGGACCTACCTCACCCAAGTCCTCGATGAGCAGGGAATCCGTGCCTTGGGTGCTTAGGAGCTTCCCTACAAGATCATTCGGGAGGCAGGGCTCTGCCCTGACCCGCCGGGGGCTTCGTCCCCCGGACCCCCTTTGGCTTTCTTCTTTCTTGCGGTCTGGTTCGGCGACCGGAGGCTTCCCGTCACAACCCGGAACTCCATTTCTGCACTTCTCGGCGCCAAAGTTTGTCCACCAGTGCAAAGCCATCAAGAATCTCCCACATTGCGCCCTTTTTGGCCCGAATCACCGGCCAGGTCACACTCTGCTGCAAGTGCTCGATCGAACTCCGGGAAATCGGCGCAAAAACTGGATGTCGACATTTTGCAGGGAAGCTCTTAGGAGTCGTCAGCAAGAAGGTCAGAGAGAACCCCGTCTACTCCATAACCCACAAGGGACAGCTCCCGGCTTTCAAGAGCGAGTCGAAGTGACCAGCCCGTTCCACGCACTGGGCTTCAGGCTGTTTCAGCTGTGCACCGGTTCACCCTTGCGACCCTCTCCAGAAGCAACTCGTTGCCAGGGATGGCGAAGAGTCGCGTCAACTTAGAGTTGACCCCTTCGACGCCGGGCAGTATCGATCAGTGCTCGCGCCCCACTCGGCACCGAGCGGTCTCGACACGAGCCAGCTGGACCCTATGCGCGACCAAGCACCTCGACCGCCCCCAAAAGGCGACCTCCATCCGGCCGCAGGGAGTCAGACGTCATGGGCATTCAGCGAACCAAGCGCATTGTTTTCCTCGCTGCGAGTCTAGTGCTCTTGGCCTCGCTCTGGAGCTGTGCGGACAGTCTGGTCGGACCAACCACCGACGCAGTCAGCGACGCCGACGTCGATGTCGCCCACACGGACACAGGCGCAGACACGGACACCGTCCAGGACGTTGAGGCGACCTGCCAGGACGGGGCAAAGAACGGCAGCGAGAGCGACGTCGACTGCGGGGGGGCTTGCGGTCCGTGCACTGACGGTGGCGCGTGTGCTGCGCCGACTGACTGCACGAGCGGCGTCTGCACTTCGAACGTCTGCGCCGCCGCGGCCTGCGATGACACCCTCCAGAACGGCGGCGAGACCGACGTCGACTGTGGCGGGAGCGATTGCGCGCCGTGCGACAACCAGCGCGGCTGTTTGGCGGCGAGCGACTGCGCCAGTGGCGTCTGCGCCGCCGACGTCTGTGTCGCTGCGACCTGCACGGACACCGTGCTCAACGCGGCCGAGAGCGACGTGGACTGCGGCGGTCCGGACTGCGGTCCCTGTGCGGTCGGCGCTTCTTGTGGGTTGGGGTCCGACTGCGCCGAGGGAGTCTGCGACGCCATCCTGGCCTGTGCCGCGGCGACCTGCACGGACGGAGTATTGAACAGTACGGAGACGGACCTCGACTGCGGCGGCGGGTCGTGCCCGTTGTGTGGCGAGGGTAGCGTTTGCGGCGATGCTGCGGATTGTGCCTCGACGGTGTGTACGGCGAGCGTCTGTGTGTGCGCGGCGGGCTTCGTGGCCGACGGCGTGGGCGGATGCTCGGACGTCGATGAGTGCACTGATGGGACGGACAACTGCGCCGACATCGCGACCTGCACGAACACAGCCGGGAGCTTCACCTGCGCCTGCAACGCGGGCACCAGCGGCGACGGCGTGACCTGCGTCGACGACGACGAGTGCGCCGACGGAACGGAAAACTGCGCGCTCGACGCGACCTGCGCGAACACGGTTGGCAGCTTCACGTGCACCTGCAACGCCGGCTACAGCGGCGACGGCGTGACCTGCACGGACCTGAACGAGTGTGCGCTCGACATCGACAACTGCGCCGCCACCGCGACCTGCACCAACAGGACTGGGAGCTTCGCCTGCGTCTGCAATGAGGGCTACTCCGGCAGCGGCGTGACCTGCACGGAGCTGAACGAGTGCACGCTCGACATCGACAACTGCGCCGCCACCGCGACCTGCACGAACACGCCTGGGAGCTTCACTTGCGCTTGCAATGCGGGCACCTCCGGCGACGGCGTGACCTGCGCCGACGACGACGAGTGCGCGCTCGACACCGACAACTGCAATGCCGTCGCGACCTGCACGAACACGCCCGGAAGTTTCACGTGCAACTGCAACGCCGGCTACTTGGGCGACGGCCTGACCTGCATCGACACCGACGAGTGTCTCGCCAACACCGACAACTGCGCCGCGGCGGCGACCTGCACGAACACGGCGGGCAGCTTCACGTGCGCCTGCAACGCGGGCTACAGCGGCGACGGCGTGACCTGCCCCGACGACGATGAGTGCGCCACGAACACGGACAACTGCGCCACCACCGCGTCCTGCACGAACACCCCCGGCAGCTTCACCTGCGCTTGCAACCTGGGGTACAGCGGCGACGGCGTGACCTGCACCTTGATCCCACCTCCTCCCTTGGTCATCAGCGAGGTCCTTTACGATTCCGCCGGAACCGACACCGCTGTGGACAACGTGCTCTTTATCGAGCTCGCTGGACCCGCAGGCACCTCGCTTGCCGGCGTCACTCTCCAGGGCGTCAACGCGTCCATTGGCAACAAGATCACCCTCTCTGGGACCATCCCCGCCAACGGTTATGCCGTCGTTGTGCACAGCAAAGCGTTGCCGGGCCTCGCCGCCCTCGCCAGCTTCACGCACGACAACGTCGACTTCCAGAATGGGAACGCCGCCGGCGACCCTGAGACCGACGCCATCCAGCTCCTCTTCAACGGCACGGTCATCGACGCCGTGGGCTACGGGTTGGGGCTCGCCAACAGCGCGGGAGAAGGGGCCGCGGCGCCAGACGCCAAGGACAGCAACCAATCCATCAGTCGCGACGCCAACAACACCGACACGAACAACAACGCTGCAGACTTCTTCCTCTCCAGTCAGCCCTCGCCCGGGGGTCCGCCCTGCAACGGCGCCTGCACCTGGTGCGTCGTGCCCTCAGTCGAGTCGATTTGCACGGATGCGGTCGACAACGACTGCGACGGTTTGGCCGACAGCGCGGACACAGTCGATTGCCCGTAGGGGCAGGCCCCTGTGCGCAAGAAAGCCGAACGCCCTTTCGAGGTCTCGAAAGGGCGTCCGGCCGCAGAACACTCCCTGCCTGCTCGGTATTCTTTACCTCTTCGTTCGGCATTGCCGAACCGATCGAGGCTCCCTCAAAAATAGTTGCTGTGGCGAGCACCCAGCGACGGGCACCGTGGGTTCAAACCTCATGCCAGCGCTGCCCTCGGCGGCATTGGCTCGCGCAGGAGCCCTTGCTATTTTGGTTTCCGCGACGAAAACGCCTCGTCGAAAACTCCACGTTCGGCGTAACCCACCTATGATGGTGTGTCGGTCGCTCCCAAAGGGGACACAGTGTCCCAAAGCGGAGCACCGGCCATCGAACCTTTGACGACCGATCTTTGAGAGGAGCCTTCCTTGTCGAAGCAAGATTTTCACGTCCCGAACTGTGGTTTGTACAAGACCACACGAGAGCTGAGCGGGCCCCAGCCGGTATCGGCCAATGTGCTCGTGATGTTCCACAACCACTCCGACGCTGGGCCTCCGGTGTTGCAGTTGACTGCGCACAACGCCCACAACGTCTGGCACTTCGGCGCTGCTATCGAGGTCACGGCGGAGAGCTTTCTCAGGAGCATGAAGCCCCTCAAGGCCGAGGGATTCTACCGGCTGCGTGAGCACTTCCACCCCGACGACAAGAACATCATCGCCCCCAATCAGCTCGTGCAACTGGGCTACAACCAGCAAGGCGACGCGATCATTTTCTTTCCGCAACGCTCCGCAGAGACCAACGCGTTGCTCTTTCCGCAGACGGGCATGAAGATCCCGGACGAGATCTACGAGCTGCTCGAGCCCCTCGATCTGCGCGGCCCCTACGAGCCCCAAACCCCTCATATTCATTGAGCCTTTCGAGTGAAACCTTGAAGGCGATGCTCGCCGCGCGGCTTCTGGAGCCCCTATTGGGTCATGGTCGGCGCGCCTTGGACTTGCTCACCATCCTGCGACGCGCCGGTTACCTGGTGCTGCCGAAGCCGGCGCCGGCTGCCCGGCTGTTGACCGACCTGGCGCTAGGCGAGCATCGGCTGTCGCTCTTGCTGCGCTTCCACGCTCACGATCAGCCGGACGGAATCGCGCTCATCACCGACGAGCTGCGCCTGACCTACGGGGAGCTCGACGCGCGGGTCAACGCCTGCGCGCACGTGTTGCTCGGCCTCGGGGTGCGAGCCAGCGACCGCGTCGCCGCTCGCCTGCCCAACGGCAGCACGTTCATCGAGGTGGCGTTTGCCTGCGCGCGCCTCGGCGTGTCCTTCACTCCCATCGGCACCCACCTCAAGCAGCGCGAAGTCGCCTACATCCTCGAGAACTCGTCGGCGCAGCTCCTCGTGACGACGCCCGAGCTGCGCGTCGAGACCCGCGTCCGCACACTCGAGGCTGGTGTCGGACCGGACTCTTACAAGAACCAGCTTGCACGAGCTTCTCGGAGCGACCCATCGCGAGCCGGCCGCGGCTCGAAGGACGCGGTGCTCATGTACACCTCGGGCACGACGGGGCGGCCCAAGGGGGCGCGGCGCGATGTCCGGGCGTCGGCCATCGCGGAGCTGCTCTACATGGTCGGCGGCTTCGATTTGACGCGGCACGAGCGGTTTTTCATCTGCACGCCGCTCTATCATGCGGCGCCGTGGGCGTTTTCGAACATGATTTTGGGGATGGGCGCGACGCTGGTCCTGGCCGAGAAGTGGCACGGGCTGGCGAGCCTCGAGCGGATGTCGAAGCTGAACGTGACCGGGATGTTGGTGGTGCCGACGCTGGTTCGACGTTGGCTCGATCTGCCGCAAGTCGAGCGGCGGCGGGCGCATCCGCGGCGGCTCACCAAAGTCGTCAGCGCTGGGGCGCGCTTCCCGTCGCAGTGGAAGGTGGAGGCGAGCGCCCAAATTGGGCCGATCTTCTATGATTTCTACGGCGCGACCGAGCTCGGCGTCATCTCGATCTCCGACCCGCAGCAGACGCGCCAGCGGCCCGAAACGGTGGGCCGCGCCCTGCCGCACATCGAGCTGCGCATCTTGCGGCCCGACGGCTGTGAGGCCGCAGTAGGGGAGCGCGGCGAGCTCTTCGCACGCGGACAGAACTTCGACGGCTACCATGGAGAGGCCGATAAAAACAGGCCGGATGCGGAAGGGTTCATCTCGGTCGGCGACATCGCGACGCTGGACATGGAGGGCTATCTGTCCATCGTCGACCGCATCGCGGATATGGTGATTTCAGGCGGCGTGAACCTCTACCCGGCCGAGATCGAGCAGGTCCTGCGAGAGCACCCGGCCATCTCGGACGCCGCCGTCATCGGCGTCCCCGACGAGGAGTTCGGCGAGGCGCTGCACGCCTTCGTGGTGCTCGCCGTCGACGAGACGCTCAGCGCCGAGGCGGTCGTGGCGCACTGCGAATCGCAGCTGGCCAAGGTCAAGCGGCCGAAGTTCGTGACCTTTTTGGAAAGCTTGCCGCGCAGCCCGCAGGGGAAGGTGCTCAAGCGGGAGCTGTCGGTGTTCCCAGCAAAAAAACTCTCTGCGTCTTAGCG
>Ga0210044_10009663_pt1 | contig 11687 bp, 6 predicted proteins | sample CryGey13umfilter_2_FD_183959 | JGI IMG/M metagenome (GOLD analysis project Ga0210044, IMG submission 183959) | Groundwater microbial communities from aquifer in Utah, USA - Crystal Geyser 4/9/14 3 um filter (SPAdes) (version 2) | ecosystem: Environmental > Aquatic > Deep subsurface > Groundwater...
GGCAAGAGTTCAATACTAACCATCTTCTATCCTATCTGGTGCATCATCGGGATACGACAGAAGAAGTACATTTTGATTGTTTGCAAAACGATGGAACAAGCGGAACAGACAGGAAAGAACTTAAAAATGGAACTGGAGTCCAACGATCTGTTAAAACAAGATCTTGGACCTTTCGAATCAAAAAGCGACTGGACTTCCGTCTCTTTCTCTTTCAAAAACCATGGAGCACGCATCAAAATTGTTTCGATAGAACAGAGTATACGTGGAACACGGCATGGACACACTCGACCGGAGGTAATTATCTGCGATGATGTTGAGGATCACGAGTCCACAAGAACACAGGAAAGACGTGATAAAGCTTATGCGACGTTGAAACACGAGATAATCCCTGCTGGCGATAAGGACACGAGACTGATAGTAATCGGAAATATGCTCCATGAAGATTCGATTGTCAGCCGACTGGAACAGGAAATAAAGACCAAGCAGAGAAAAGGAAAATTCAGAAGATACCCGATAATGAAGAATGGCCAATCTCTATGGCCGGGGAAATTCCCGAACATGAAAGCAATCGAAGACGCAAAAAAGAATATTGGAGACATCAGGATTTGGGATTCGGAGTACATGCTAAAGATCGTTACCGATGAAGATGCCGTATGTGAAAGGAAGTGGATTCGCTATTACGACGATCTACCAACCGACATGGATTTTAACGGAGCATTTATATCGGTAGATCCGGCCACAAGTTTGAGTACCAAAAACGATTACACAGCAATATTCGCAGGCCTTCTTTTCTCGGAACAATGTGGCAAACAACGATCAAACAAGCTCTACATACTCCCCCGGTATGTGAACAAGCGATTGAACTTCGGAGATGCCATAAATGAGATACTGGAGATGCATGCGTATATCAAAAACACGTACGGGATACGTGACTCGGGCATTACGATTTTGATCGAAAATGCTGGTCAACAGCGCACATTTTACGATCAATTAATAAATGTCTCAAAATTCCCACCAAAGCAAATCCAGTTAATCTCAACAGGGGGTATAGATAAAAGATCTCGACTCGCTGGAGCTGGCAGTTACATGCAAGCAAAACGCGTTTTCTTCCCGAGAGGGATGAACGAGCCCGTTAATCAGATAGTAGGATACGGCCATGAAAAACACGACGACATGTCCGACTCCATCGCCATGATGACCAACACCTCAATGGGTAAAAAATACACAAAAATGGGAATGGCCGTTGGAGACTTGGGCCATATACAAATGGTCGACCTTAAGAATTTAGATAAGCCAATTGAAGGATGGACAGATGGCCTTGGTAATTGGCACGCTGGTACAAGAGAAGACTATTACAGACAGTTGGATGATTTTCGAAGAAGAGGGCTAATTTAAGCTAGCCTTCCCCTCCCAGTTGCGTCATCTCTTTGGTAAGAATTTAACCCAAAAAACCATGGAGATGACACAACAAATCGGGAGGATACAAAGAGACTCGAACACCCCTACCCCCCATGAAACGCTCACTTACTGCCTCTATGCAAGAAAAAGCAGCGAGGCGGAAGAAAAACAAGCTCTCTCGATCGATTCACAGGTGAAAGAGATGCTACAACTCGCAAAAAGCGAAGGACTTGAAATTGCGGAGATCAGAAGGGAAAGCCATTCTGCAAAAGATTCTGGGACAAGGCCTATATTCAAACAACTGGTAGAAGATATAGAGAAAGGTATTTTTAATAGCATACTAACCTGGGCACCAGACCGTCTATCAAGAAACGCGGGAGACCTCGGGAGACTAGTTGATCTAATGGATCGAGGATGCCTAAAACAGATACGAACTCAAAGCCAAAGCTTCACAGATAACCCAAACGAAAAATTTCTATTAATGATACTCTGCTCCCAAGCTAAGTTAGAAAACGACAACAGGGGTATCAACATAAAAAGAGGTCTTAGGGCAAAATGCGACAGAGGAACAAGACCAGGAGCTGTACCACTTGGATATAAGCTCATAAGAAGCACCGAATTCGGCAAGCCGAGTGAAGTTATCGTAGACGAAGAGAGAGCACCTTTTATAAAGAAAATGTTCCAGTACATCTTAGACGGATGTAGTGGACAGCAAGTGAACGAATACCTCACAGAAGAAGGATTCCAAACAAAAAGAGGGAAAAAACTAACCTTAAGCATGACATACAGGATATTCAAAGACCCGTTTTATTACGGAGAATTTGAATACCCGAAAGAAAGCGGTAATTGGTACAAAGGATCTCATGTCCCCTTGATCAATAAGGAAATTCACAAGGAAGCAAACAAACGATTAGAAGTTCCCGACAAAGGCAAATGGGGACGTAAACAGTTTTACTTCAAACAAATTTTTAAATGCGCACACTGTGGATCGGGTATAACCGGAGAGGAAAAGATAAACCGTCACGGAAAACTATATGTGTACTACAAATGCAACCGATTCGGACGAACAAAATGTAGATCAAAATACATCTCGGAAAAGAAGCTAATTGAGTCCATATCGCAAATCGTAAATCAAGTAAAAAACACCACATTCAGACTCAATCGACGCATCACACAGGAGGTAGAAAAAATCAACCAAATCCAAAAAATCAACTACGGCAAAAATGCCAAAACAACATCACCTCTCGAGTACATCCGATATATACTCAAAAACGGAAGCGGACCAGAGAAAAGCGACCTACTTAAATGCGTAAAAGGTCAGCTGTATTTGAGAGATGGAGAGGTTGTGATGGGATAAAAACACTTTGTTACAAATGGAAAAGGAGGTAGCATTAGAGCATGGATCAAACAATACAAACACAAACTATCGCTTCTGGATTTGCTAAAACCGATTTTATCATATTGGATCAAACGGCTGATACAGCTTTGGTCTTCAAACCAGAGATACACCAAGGTGGAGTTAGGGGTTGGCTAGTAAGATTCAGGAAGGAAAGAGGTAAAAAATGGGAGGAAATTGACGAAAAAGATTTTAGAAAACTTAATATTTACGAAGGAGTACAAATTGAGCTGAGAACCGAACAAACCAAAAAACTATGCGAAGAAATAAGGAAAAGACAACAAATTGCAGCACAAGGCATACAAACAGGAATTCATCAATATACAGTCGCACCATCAGACAAAATCGTTGTAATCAGTGATGACAACAAAAGAGATATTCTGAAACAAATTCTTGAAAATAATTATTCGGAAGATTTCTGGGACATGCTAAGAAGCAGTGCCCCCGAACTAGCTAAAAAACTCTCGCTTAGTCACATACACTCAACTAGAAAGGAAGCATTAGCTGAATTTCGAACAAATATATCAGAGAAAGGATTAGGAGAAGAGGCATATTGGCAAAATTTCTTTGAACAAAACAAATGGATATTCGGTTATGGATTAAAATATCAAATACTTAAACAAGAGCAGCCTCAGCCCCATTACGGAGGCACAAGAGTTGATGGTACGGGAGGACAAAAAGGTGATTTCCTATGCTCAACCGAAGGTGATATCAGATTTACAGTACTAGTTGAGATAAAAACTCCTGAAACACCTCTCATTCAAGGCACATCTCTTCAACGAAACGGAGCTTGGAGTATATCCAAAGAATTAAGTGATGGGATTACACAGTTACAGGCAAATTTAAGCACATGGGAGATTTCAGGCTCGAGAACAGATGATAATCGCGATCGCATGAGGAATAATGAAACATATACTGTAACACCCAAAGGGATATTATTGATTGGAAGGCTAAATCAAATTGGGACCAATAGAGACCAGCGAAATACATTTGAGAGGTTCAGACAAGGGATTCACTCTGTTGAAATTATCACGTTTGACGAGCTTCTTAAACGAGCAGAATTTATACTTGAATAAAAAATCTTCTACACCAAATTAATAATATCCTCTCTTCCCGCCGTCCTCAAGAAATCATTCCAGGCTTTTAAGCATTCTGAGGCAATTGCAAAAACATCATAAGATTTACCATCAACACGAATCTCAAGTCGAGTAAAATTACTAAAGCCAGTTTTTGAAGGATGCAAGATGAAAAGATGAGTGTTTATTTGTTCAATATTCTTTCCAAGCCTAGGTTTTTTATCTAAACCACCATGCTTAAAAGTATTACAATAGTCCGCCGCCAACGAAAGATAAGGATTTTCATTAACATATTCTTCAACATTGAAAGATCGATTCAGCTTTTTGTCTTTTTTAAAGTAATCCTTTAGATGATAACACTGATTAAAAAACTCTTCCGCAGTATCTTTTGCCTCGGTATTCGAAATTTTATGACCCGTATTAATACTAATTTGGGCGAGACGACGATATACCCTAACCATTTGAGCATATTTGTTTTTGATTGAAAGTTCCATTATCAATATTTTAACAGCTAAGCTCGCCGAAACCTGTCCCAGGTAAAGTCGAAGCATCAATACAGCCAGCACCCTCAAAAGCCTTCCATAATATATTATTATGATAGACATCATCAGAGAAAAACTTATCTCGAGCTAATTCAATATCAGCCATAAAATTCTCCAGATTTAGAACAACCCTGCCATTTCTCTTCTTAAAATGATCATCAGGACGATTATCTGTTAATAAAAACTTACCAGTCACAAAATTATTCGAGCCGCTACTAACCTTGTCACTCAAAGAAAGCTTATGAACCAACCCACAGCGAACATATTTATAGAAATATTCCGTAGTGAACCCGTTACGGGTCGAATACCTAGACATATATTTATGCATAAAAGCCCTGAATTGCCTCATGTCTTTTTTATGATTTCCAAGAAGTCTAGCCTTATAAAAACTGGCCATAGTATCTATAACACAAACACCTATCAGGAAAGCTCCAGCTTTAGCACCACCGTTTGAACATCTTTTCATCTCATCAATAAAAATGTCCACATGCTCCTTAAGTTTTGTTTCGTCTTTCATGGAACTATTGCATAGGCCACTTAGGAATTAATTCGTCAATTTCTTTCATAACCCTGATAGTCTCTCGCAATGAAACCACTATTTTCTGATAATGGAGAAGGTCATCTGCGGACAAACACCTTTCAGCTTTCTTCCTGTCTTTTAACCATTTCTCCAATACCTGATATCCTCCGATCATAAACTCCCAAACTTCTTTTTCAATTCCTTCAAAATATTGCCCGGAATTCACGTAAACTCTCTTCTCTGTTGGTTTGTATTCGACTTCCTCAACCTTCCAATCCTCGGTATTTGCCGGTTTTCCCCCACCAGTCTTAACATTCCATTTTGAATTGTCATCAAAAATAGTGCTGGAATTATCAAAAGGATTTTCGCCAAGCAAATGTAGATTAACAAGCTCATTACCTTTAAACACAAGATTCTTAAATAATTCTTTATCGCTCGTTAACGGAAGACGTGGGAAATCAATTTTGAGCTGTTCTGCATAGCGAATGCGGTAAGTTGGACAGTGAAAAACTGCATAGGCGTAGTAAAAAATATTTTCGGAAGTTAACGTAATTCCAAGTTTCGCAGAAAATTCTCTAATAAATTCAGGATTGATATTTGGCGTTCGTTCTGTTTCACCAAGAAGGTTTTGTTGATTGGTTTCTGGGTAGAGGTAGAGAGGAAATAAGGAAGTTGAATCTCTCGCGTTATCTAGTATGTGAAAGTCGACAATTTCTTTTGTTACAAAAAAATATCCTAAACTTGCTTGTCTATTTGCTTTTGAGATAACCATTCCCAAATTTTCTCCCATTAAAAAATTTTTCATTATTTTTTCTCGTCCCCAGTCAACCATTTCGGGATGATAGTAAATGCTTCTCGTGTCAAACGGACGATAAAGAATATTTTTAATATTTTTCTTATGACCTTCTTCTGCAATTTGTTTTCTTGCTTCTGGGAGTTTCCAGCCTCGAGAATCACCGGGAAGATATTTCCCAGATTTTTTCCCTCCAAAAAATTTGCTTCGTATTTCATCATCAGTTTTTGATAAATCACAAAATTCTTCTATTCGAGAAATCAAATCTTTCTTTTCAAAATCAATCACCATCGCATCTCTTGCCGTCACAATTCCTGTCACATTTACGGAAAAAATATCGTTTATTCCCCAAAATCTTTCATATTCTCCATCTCCTCCAAAATCTTTATCCATAAAGAAATAATATGGAGCCACTGGGTTCAGTTTTTCCCACTGTACATCTTCAAAATTTCGCTCCAATAAATACTTAAACTTCTCACTACGAACTCCATATAAATCCTTGTAAAATATTTGACACCTTTGTTTTTGACTTTTTTTCACGAAGAAAGTGATACTTGTTCCTGTTTGGATATTGAAAACACTTTCGTCTTTGCTACCATCAAGAGCGGTTTCTTTTTTGGCCGTACTTCCGTGCAGATTGAGACAATAAATCTCATCAAATTCTTGCATAAGCTGATATCTCATCCCTCGGAAGGTGGGATTGTCCAAAAATCCATTATTCGTAATCATTCCAATCACTCCTTGCCCTGTTTGAGCAATTTTCCACTGAGTAAAACGAATAAATTTTACATAATCATCTCCAAGCCAGTGTTTTCGCTCGTTAAAATGTCCTTCATCAGTGTATTTGTAGTGCTCAATTAATTCTCCGATCCAAGTTTTTACTTTTTTTCTCTGCGTTTTCCCTGTTTTTGGGTTATTATTTTCAATAATTCTTTCTACTGCATTTTGCGAAATACCTGAATAAGGTGGATTACCTATAATCGCTAAAATTGGTTTATTTTTCTTTACATGACGGGCTTGTTCACTCTCATGTGCAATAGACTCAAATCCAAGTAAATCTTTTGGTGGAGCATTCGGATTATCTAGCGTATTGGCTAAAAAGACCTGAAATCTATCATTGGCAGAGTCGTTGTCATCGTAAGTGGATTGAAAATCGAATCCAAGACGTTCTATCTCAAGGGTCAATTTCAAATGAGCTACTGCGTAGGGCGCCACTAACAACTCAAAGCCATAGAAGTGCTTCAATATATGAGTTAAAACTATGTCATTGAACTTCTTACGAACAATATCTTCGCCGTTGGCTTCATATTTTTTCTTTATTCTATAATGAACCTGCTGAATTGCCGACATCAAGAAGGTTCCTGTCCCTGTTGCAGGATCTAGTATATTTACATCTTCGTTAGCTAAACCATCCTCTTTTCCAAATTTTGTTTGTAACAGATGATCTACACTACGGACAATAAAATCTACAACAGGCTTTGGGGTGTAATAAACTCCTCTTGCTTCGCGTTCTTTTGGATCATATTCATTCAAGAAAGGCTCATAAAACTGTATAACTGGGTCATCACCGGGTTTATGTTCAACAAGTTTGGCTCTAATGCGTTCTATCTCTGCATTATTAAGCTGATCGACCAAAGATTCTGCAGCTTGACGAATTGTTGGAAAAACAGAAGCTATACGTCCCACTAAATCATACATATCTTTTAAGATCGGGACATTTTTAGGCAAAAAATCTATTGCTGTCCTCAAAGTTAACTTGGAAGCAACTTCTTTTCTTGAAAATTCAAGCGAAGCCAAAAATAACGAATAAGCTAATGTTTCGGCAACCATATTTGCGAATTGGTGTTCAGAGATATCTTGTATTAAAGTTTCTGAAAAAGTCTTTTTGAGTTTATGTAAATCTCCACCCTCTTCTTCGTCAGTAAAATTTTCTTCGACCTGTTGACTAAGCAATTTTGTTTTCTTAGCCAGGGCAAGAGCTAATTGTTTTGGAGTCCTTGCATCATAAGCCTGTCCTTCAAAGAACTTCCATAAAAACCTCTGTAATTTTTCCTCAGAACCTATAGAAAAACTTCTTACATCAAAACTTAACTCCTCAACTTTCTCAGGTTTTCCATTGCTATCCCACTGCCACAACTCCCACTGGCGAAAATTGGTGAAAATTACATTTTCTAGACTATCCCTATATTTTTTAAACTGTCTTTCAAACTTTTTACTACCAATATCATCACCTAATAATTTAACTTCAATCCACCCAACCAAACGATTACCATCCCTTATAGTGATGTCGGGGAAACCGACTTTATCTTCATGTTGAGTACTAGTTTCTTCAATGTTAGCAGAGATATTTTTACTTATTTCTGCTTCTGCAAAAAAATCCCGAAGGAATTCACAGAAACCAGAGTAATGCGTCCTCTCGGTTGCTAAATCTTGTATCTTGAGAACAGCCTGTTGGAATTTTTGCAAAGAATCCATATATTTTAATTTTTAATAACAAATCGACCTGATGAAACATTCTTAACCTCGAAATTCATTTGCAACTTAGTCCTTAACTCTTTGATTTTTTTATCTTTCTGCATTATATGCAACTGTTGATTCTTGAAATATTTCTGCTGTGCCTTAAATAGCTCCTTCTGTTTTTTATCAACCTCATCTTGTATCTCTTCTCTTTCATGGAACCCCATAGTTTTACTTGCTTTCATTTTACTATGTAAGTCCTTTATTTCTTGTTCACGCAATTCCATCTCCTGCTTAAACTTCAACAAAGACTCTTCGACAAACCTGTTTAGAAGGTCTATCTCATCTATAATAAAATTTTCGTTCTCGTTTATAATTCGTTCCTTACTCTTTTTCACATTTTCATCTGCGAATCTGGAAACAATAGGATCCATGGGATACCCAACAATTTCTTCTCGCAAGACATCAAGATCAAATAACTTTTCCGATTGTTTCAAATTCAAATACTCCCATTTTTCACCATCCTTGAAACAAACACTAATCAATAAATGTTCGAAAATTTCGTCATCATTACTCACAGTCCGACGTTTTGATGTCAATAAATCGACCCTGAATTCCCCGGACTTACCAATATATTCCTCGAAAGTTTTACGCTGTTTATCTTTTGGATGAGACAAAACTACATCCCATATCTTGGTGCAAGCTTTGTCATCATCAAAAGTGTCATAAACAATATTTGTTTGTATATTAACAGGCTTAATGCCAGCCTCTCTTTCTTCTTTCGTAGCGGCAAAAGCATAGATATTCCCATCTAATCTAAATAGCCGCTCATTTTCATATTCGATATTTTCACCATATTTTATATCCAGATATCTCCTTAAAGTATTATCATATCGAGACAATGAACTGTTAAGATTCCGCTTCCTTATTCTTAATTTCTGCCTAACCTCTTCATCAAAATGCTGAATGACCTTTTTCTGAGCATCTTCAACTTTCTCATCTATAACGTCAGCTAATTCAAGCTGTAACTGCTGAAAAGCTTTTTCTATTTCATCCTTCGTACGACATTCCCTATAAATACTCAAAATCTTCTTCTCAAAATCCAATCCAGATCCCAGACCACCTAATGCAATCTCTCTAACCTCATATCCATCACCAGTTAATTCCTCGGTACCAAGAACCTTATCACTAAAATTAAACAGGTTACCAAATAATTTAATCTTTTCTTTCAACAATTCATAGACACGCTCGTCGGCATAATTTTTACGATTCAAAAAATTAACAACAACAACATCCAAATCTTGACCATACCTATGACACCTACCAATCCTTTGTTCAACTCGTTGAGGATTCCAAGGGAGGTCGTAATTTATAACAATATTGGCAAACTGTAGATTCAAACCTTCTGCACCAGCCTCGGTAGTAATAAGTATAGCCTTATCTAAGGCCTTAAACTTCCACACAAGAGCTTTCCTTATGTTTATACTTCGGGACCCACGTTCCGCTTCTACGGGGAAAGCATCAGTCCATTCTGCAAGAATTTCCTTAGCTCTCTTTCCGGCATTAGAACCGTTAAAAAGAATCAAATTGTAACCCACACCTCCCAGAAGCATCTCAAGATGATCTTGAGTTCGACGGGATTCCGTAAAAATAACTGCTTTTTCAGGCCAATCCTGCTTGCCAGCATGTTTGAAAATCTTATCAAGTCCTCTAACCAGAGCCTGACTTTTCTGATTCACCTTAATCGTACGAGCTAAAAAGTAATAAGATAAAACATCTTTAAATTCCTGGATAACCTCTGACTTGGTAAATTTATGGTCAATTTCCCTCTCTTCTATTTTCTTAACATCATCATCAAATTGTTCATCCTCACCTAAGTCATCACTATCTTCGTATTCCTCAGAAAGCTTATCGGAATCCACCTCTAAATCTTCGAAACCAGGTAAAACACCATCTTCTTCTTTTTCTTTTTTATAAAATTTACACAAATCAATATCCGTCAAAGTTTTCCTCCATTCCACTTCCAAATATTTCTTCAGTTGCTCCTTAATATCAACAACATCAACATATTCAACACTAAAATCAGACTGTAATCTTTTACATAAAAAATTAGCGACATTAGCTAACGTACCTGCTATAGCAAAAGACGAACTAGCCAAAATTTTTCGATAAATAAGCTCCATCATATTCCTTTGCGTAGCCTTAGTCGAAGCCAAGAATGGTCTCCTCAAATACTCGCTAACAAGATTATATAATTCCATTTCGTCATCATTCGGTTCAAAATCTTCAGTAACACATAACCTTTTGGTGAACCGTACAAGTTCCTTTACCTGATTTCTAAGAGTTCTGGTTAAAATCCCACCATTTACGTCGCCAGTATCAGGATCTAATTCACCCATCAACCTTTTTTGCAAATCTTTAAGCGGACTATATCTTTTTTGACGATTAACAGGATTTACAAACAGAGTACGATATGAGTATTCGGTCCCTAAATAATTTTCATCGATAAAACTAGTCAATCCATACAACTCCATCAGGTTGTTCTGCAACGGAGTAGCTGTAAGTAATAGCTTGGGGCGACCATCGATAGCTTCTTTTATTTTTTTAGCAACCTTATTACTTTTCCTCCATACATTTCTTAACCTATGAGCCTCATCGATAATTACCAAATCCCAAGGCACCTCTTTGCAATGAACTTCATATCTATAAGCAAAGTTATGAGAGGCAATATAAATTCCTGGCTCATGCAAGGGATTAACCATCGTTTTTGCCTTCGAAAGCTTCTTTAACGAAGGCCCATCAATAACATGACTTTGCAGATTAAAATGTATTTCTAACTCATCTTGCCACTGAGTTCGTAACGAAGCAGGCACTAAAATCAATATTCTATTTCTACCTTCAACCCACAATTGATTAATAACTAAACCCGCTTCAATTGTTTTTCCAAGGCCTACCTCGTCCGCCATTATTGCACCTCGCGATAAAGGACTTTTAAAAGCGAAAATAGCCGCATCTACCTGATGAGGATTCAGGTCAATATTGGCGGATCGTATCGATTGATTAAGTTTCTCAGGGTCAGTTATAGCTCTTTTTTGCGTAATAACATGAGCTAAATAGGTTCTTAAAAGCTGTGACATTAATTATTGGTTCGGTAGGAGTATCCATTTTACCTGTATAGTACGCCAAAAGAACGAATTAGTGTAGCAAAACTCAGCCCCCTTCGCCCTCGCCCTTACACCCCCTTCCCCATAGGTGTCACGATATAGAACCCTTTCTTGAAAAACATTCCACCCATAAGGAGTAATTCCAATAATTAATCAACAAAAACCAACACTTCAAACACCCGACTTACTCGGGTATTAAGTGCCTTTAGTACACAATTTGGTGGAGATGGCGGGAGTCGAACCCGCGTCCAAAGGTTTGGAAAGTATCTTTTAAAGTCATATTAGGCTCTGTTTAACTCGCGACGATAAAGAGCCTACAAAAGCCGCCACAAGTTTGGTCC
>Ga0210044_10009665_pt1 | contig 11686 bp, 10 predicted proteins | sample CryGey13umfilter_2_FD_183959 | JGI IMG/M metagenome (GOLD analysis project Ga0210044, IMG submission 183959) | Groundwater microbial communities from aquifer in Utah, USA - Crystal Geyser 4/9/14 3 um filter (SPAdes) (version 2) | ecosystem: Environmental > Aquatic > Deep subsurface >...
TTTCTGGCACACGCTCCTGAATTGGCGCAGATCACTGAGATAATCCACCGCCGTGCGCCGCTCTGGAAAACGACGCCGCAGGTATTGTTCGAACTCAGCAAAGATGTTTTCTGTATCCATGAGTTGGGTTCCCTCGGCGAGAGTATACTCGCCTTGTCCAACTCAGTATAACAATGACACACGTACGGCAGAGAGAAAAGGAACAGATGTGCGGGGAGGGCTGCATGGCTGGCGTTTGGTGCTGGTGACGATCCTTTGTCTGCTGGCGACGATCTTCATGGGGGCGGTTTTTGTGTTGACGCAATCCCGCGGCGGATATATCGGCCTGGCAGTGACCCTGCCGCTGCTGATCCTGATCGCCCTGCCGCGAAGATGGCGATGGTACAGCCTGATCGCCCTCGTCGTTCTTGCGATCCTTCTTGGGTTGCTCGTTGCTTCACGCTGGGAGGCGGTGCGCACCTGGGTGGCGGGTAGCGACCTGGCGGCGGACCCGGCGCTTTCGCTGAACTCTCTCGAAGGCCGCCTGGAGGTCTGGTCGCGGGCGATCTACGGCATCCAGGATTTCCCCTTCACCGGCATGGGGATGAACGCCTTCCGCAAGGTGGTGCCGGTGCTGTATCCGCTGTTCCTGGTCTCGCCGGACGTGGATATTGGCCATGCTCATAATGAATTCTTGCAGGCCGCGCTGGACCTGGGTATCCCTGGTTTGATCGCCTTTATTGCCATCTATATCATCACTTTCTGGATGCTTGCCGATATATGGAAAGCCACTCGTCATCCGCCACTGAACACTGCGAAGTCCCCGAAGGGGGATCACTGGTCACTGAACACTGAACACTGGTCACTGATCACTCGTTCTTTGACACTTGGCCTGGGCGGCGGATTGCTGGCGCATATGCTGTATGGCCTGACGGACGCGGTGGCGTTGGGAGCCAAGCCGGGTCTGCTTTTTTGGATGCTGCTGGGGTTGATTGCCGGGTTGTATGAACAGACGCGTGCGCGAGAAAGCCTGGCCGCATGATAAAATTGAGAAGAGATTAACGCGTGATTGATTGGCTCAACCTCGCTGCCAACGCCTTGTGGATTTGCGCCCTCGCCCTGGCCCTGGCCGTGCTTTCTTTTGCTTCCTGGGAGGCCAAGGCTGATGGCGAGCGGCTGCGTGTCGTGCTTTCCCGTCCGCGCTGGGAATTTACGCTCAACCTGGCTGGCGCATTGTTCTGTCTTGGCCTGGCGGCGACTTCTGATAGAATTTGGGAGCGGGCACTCTGGCTGGTTTTGGCGGGGTTGTATCTCTTCCAGATCGGGTTCAACTTCTGGAAGCGTAGACGGGCAAGTTGATGTGGCAGTCAGTCGGCAGCCAGTGTGCGGGATCGGGAGACCCCGCACAATCTTGATAGCCCCCTTTGTGACCCTTGGTGTCCTTCGTGTTCAAAAACACCCCTCTTAAAATCCTGATCACGGGCGGAGCCGGCTTCATCGGTTCGCGCCTTGCTCGAGCCTGTATCCAGGCGGGGCATCAGGTAGTCGTTCTTGACAATTTGGCGCGCGGGCGGCCTGAACACTTGCCGGTTGGCGTCACATTCCATAACGTCGATATCTGCGATTGGGCTGCGCTCCGCGAGGTGGTGAAGCGGGAGCGGCCAAACGTAGTCAGTCATCATGCTGCATTGGTATTTGTACGCGAGTCGCAGCGCTTTCCCGAAGATTATGCCAGGGTCAATCTCACCGGTACTCGCAATGTGCTGAAGGCGGCCAGGGAGACAGGCGCAGGCAAATTCGTCTTTGCCTCCAGCGGGGGCGCGGTGTATGGCGATCCGCCGGGATTGCCCCTCCGTGAGGATGCGCCGCGCCTGCCGCGCTCGCCTTATGGGGAGACCAAGATGCGGGCAGAGGATGCGCTGCTGGCGGAGGGGGATGGCCTCGAGATCGTCATCCTGCGCTATGGCAATGTCTATGGTCCGGGCCAGGATCACAGTGTGGTGACGATGTTTGCGGCGGCGTTGCGTGACAGCGTCCCTGCGGTCATTTTCGGCGACGGCAGCCAGAGCCGCGACTATGTCTACGTCACGGACGTGGTGCGCGCCAACCTGCTGGCGCTGAAGCCGGGCCTGTCGGGGATCTTCAACATTGGCTCTGCTGAAGAGCGCAGTGTGCTGGAAGTGTATCGAAGCGTGGCGGCCAACATGCACAACGGCGTTTCGCCGCTTCATCTGCCGGACAACTCATTCGAGGTGCGGCGCAACGTGCTGGACATTCGGCGTGCGCGGTCAATCCTGGGCTGGCAGCCTGAGGTGAGCTTCGAGGAGGGCGTCAGGCTGACAGTGCAAGGAGTAGTTGGCGGGTAAGAGCCTATCCGAATAACGGAATGCAGACTTCAGTCTGCCCTGCATTGCGGACTAAAGTCCGCGTTCCAGGGGATTTTCGGATAGGCACTAAGGTATCCGTCCACACAATGGATACGAATAAACGATTGCTCGATACCCAAACCATCCTGCGCGGCTTGAGAATCGCGCTCGGCCTCATCCTGTTGGTCTTTGCCTTGCAGGGCGCCAACTGGATCGAGCTGCGCAAGAGCCTGACAGCCGCCAACCTGACCTGGCTCCTGCTGGCTATGATGAGACGGCCCCCTACACGGTGGCGCTGGTCAAGCTGGAGGAAGGCCCACTGCCCGTGTTGCCCAACTGATACTTGTTAAACCTCCCTTTATCTTTTGTTGTATAATACAGTCACCATAAGGGGGAACTCCCCGCAGACGCAAAACAGCCCCCACAATCCACATTTTTCTACAGGAGGATAGGATGACCGTCAAGTTCAACATTGTGGAACGGGGCAATCCCGGCAACCCCCAGGCCCCCAAGAAGTTCTACCCGTCCGTCCAGTCCAGCGGCAGGATGACCCTGCGCGAACTGACCAGGCAAATCAGCGCCATCTCCCTTGCACCAGCGCCAACATTTGCGCAAGTGGTTGATGAAATCTTCACGGGGCGTGGATAGAGCGCAAACGAGCCTCAGCGAGCTGCTACCGAAAGACAAAACAAGGAGGGCCTGACCATGAACCGCAAATTCTCCCATCTTTTCATCCTGATCGTCATCCTTTCTTTCTTCAGCCTGTCCACCCAAACCCACGCCGCGCCGCTGGCGGGCGTCACCACCCGCGTCCCGGTGGCTTCCGACGGCACGCAGGGAAATAGCGGTTCCTATATCATCGCATTGATCTTCTCCATCGTCTCACGCGCCGGGCGCAGGGGGGAATCACTGGCTGCCTGCCCGCTCCGCAAGGGGGATGCCTGAGCCTGGATTGGCTTTCTCAGCATCCTCACGGTCTGATCGTGCTATAATTTGTATAAATGATTGCCTATTTTGGACGCAAATCGCAAGTTTGGCGACATATCGTACGCACCGAGACAGGAGAGTAACATGAAAGCATATGAATTTCCAGTCGAGGTAACACCTGATGGAAGGCTGGCAATACCTGACCCTCTGTTAAGACTGTTGCCGAGTGACCAGGTTGCTCGGGTCATCCTTCTCATCAGTGAACCAGCAGATGAAGAGCAAGCCACCTGGTCTCACTTAACCGCAGAACAGTTTTTCGCTGGCTACAGTGGGGCAGACGCAATCTACGACAGGATTTGAGCTATGAAGGACTATTGCCCGGGGGAACTTGTCCTGCTGTCGTTTCCCTTCGCTGACGTGATGGGGGCTAAACGGCATCCTGCATTAGTCATCTTCGACGCAGGGGACGAAGACATTGTAGTCGCTCGTGTGACCAGTCAGGCGGTTCAGACGGTTTTTGATGTTAAGCTCGTAGAATGGCAACAAGCAGGCTTGCTGCTTCCATCGGTAGTTCGGGTGCACAAAGTGGCGACACTGGAAAAGCGTCTTGTAGAGCGCAGGTTGGGCACGTTAACAGCCAGCGATTGGGCGCAGGTGCATGCAAAGGTACAGCAACTATGGGCTTCCATTTGATGTATTCAGCATTCGCCATCCTCCATCCGCCATCCGCCATTCGCCATTCGCCATTCGCCATTCGATAATTCATCTCACCCAACGCACCGGGCGATTACAAGGAGTGAAACATGAACCGCAAGCATAGACCTCCGAGTTCTTACAGAACTCGGAGGTCTGGGTTCACGCCCGGTCCACGCAGGAATAACCATTTGTTCCTACCCGGATAAAGCCCAGGGATTATGCTTTCACGATGAAGTGATCCAAACTTTTCTTAAAGTACTCTTCCATCAAAACAAGCTTACCATGTTTGGGACCCATTGCTCTGTTAATCCGTCGATCAGTTAGCGGAAAGTAAAGTTAGGCGTATAATAAATCATCCCAACCATCGCAGATCCGTCGCAGCCATTTTCATCGGGAGGGAAGTATGAACACTCGGCGGTATCCAAATTCCTTGCTGGCATCAGTACCAGCCTGATTTTATTATCTCTGTTGGTTAATTCGGCGATGGCCGCCGCAGGCGACACGACACGAGTCTCGGTTGCTTCCGACGGCGCGCAGGGGAATGGTTATTCCACTTATCCATCTGTCTCCACCGACGGGCGCTACGTGGCATTTAGTTCTGATGCCACGAACTTGGTAATTGGGGATACCAATGGTTCATGCGATATTTTCGTCCGTGACAGGCAGACAGGGCAAACGACACGTGTCTCGATTGCTACCGACGGAACGCAGGGAAATGATATCTTGGGCTGTACTGCAGATAATAAACCATCCATCTCTGCCAACGGGCGCTACGTGACATTCTGGACTGATGCAAACAATCTGGTGAACGGGGATACCAATAATTCTTCTGACGTTTTCGTTCATGACCAGCAGACAGGGGAGACGACACGTGTCTCGGTGGCTACCGACGGGACGCAGGGGAACAGTTACTCCCGTGTTTCATCCATCTCTGCCGATGGACGTTATGTTGCGTTTAGTTCCGAAGCTAACAACCTGGTAATCGGAGATACAAATAACCGGGGAGACGTCTTTGTTCATGACCGGCAGACGGGGCAGACGACGCGCGTCTCTTTGGCTTCCGACGGCACGCAGGGGAACATCGAATCCTGGTTTCCATCCATCTCCGCCGACGGGCGCTACGTGGCGTTTACGTCTTGGGCCAGCAACCTGGTCAGCGGGGATACGAATGGCTATGGTGACGTTTTCGTCCACGACCGGCAGAGCGGCGGGACGATGCGCGTCTCGGTGGCTACCGATGGTACGCAGGGGAACAGAGATTCCCTTTATCCATTTGTCTCCGGAGACGGACGTTACGTGGCGTTTCCTTCCATTTCTAACAACCTAGTTAGTGGGGACACGAATAACACTTATGACATTTTCGTTCATGACCTGCTGAACGGACAGACAACGCGTGTATCGGTGGCTACCGATGGTACGCAGGGTAATGGTAACTCCTTTTCTTCATCCATCTCCGCTAACGGAAGATACGTAGCGTTCCGCTCTTATGCCAGCAATCTGGTGAGCGGGGATACGAATAGCACTGATGACATTTTCGTCCACGACCGGCAGAGCGGGCAAACGACAAGGGTCTCGTTGGCTTCAAGCGGTACGCAAGGGAATGGCGGATCCTTGTTTCCATCCATCTCCGCCGACGGGCGCTACGTGGCGTTTCAATCCGAGGACAGCAACCTGGTAAGCGGGGATACGAATGGCACTTCTGATGTTTTTGTGCATGAGAATGACATCCCAATCGCACCGTTTCTTGATTTGCCATTTCAATATACCAGTTTTTCAGTAGCGGCCAACGGATATTATGGTGGTACAAGTCCAGCGCGAGTTAAGTCATGGTTTGATCATAATGCAACGGGACAGACAGTAACAACCTGGACGGGTAATATCTATACTGGAGCCGCTGCTACCAGCCCTTATACCTGTAACCGAGTAAGTTGCTATGACGGGCACAATGGCATTGACTTCCGAAACACACAAAGTAATGAATATGCCTACGCTGCCGCCACTGGAACGGTCTTTGGTGTGGTCAATAATTGTCAAAATAGCGGTGGGGGTTGTACGGGATATGGAAATCGGGTTTGGATTGACCATCATAACGGCTATGCAACACTTTACGGTCATCTATATACGGTATCGGTTACAAATGGCACGGTTATTACAAACCGCCTCGTCCAAACCTTGGGAGTAATGGGAAGTACTGGCAACTCTACAGGCACCCATCTGCACTTTGGTCTTTATTACGACCAAAACGGAGATAGCCAATGGTCAGAAAACGAAGCGGTTGATCCTTATGGAATACAGGGAGTCAGTTATCTTTGGATTCACCCACTTTCCGCTCAACAACAGATTGATAGTTCAGGTGGAAGCGCATCCGCTCCATCTGGAAATTCAGCCGTGACTGTTCCGGCCGGTGCAGTCAGTGATCCTATAACACTGGAATTGTGGGATACCCCGCCCGTTGCAGGCGCATCCGCTACATTGCGTTCAACAGGCAATTCTTTCTGGATGCGCGTATTGGAGTGGCTGACCGGGGGTAGCAGCGCTTCACTAATGGCAAGTGCTTCGACGAATAGCTTTGATGTGCCTGTGACGGTCACCGTTCATTACGACCCATCCTGGATGCCGCATCTTGATACCAATCAGTTGACAATCAACCAATGGGATGATGTAGGTCAAGCATGGGTAGCTTTATCAACGACTCTCGATACAGTGAATCAACAAGCCACGGCGGAGACAAGCCAACCGGGTTACTTCGACTTGCAAGCGCCGTTGGTTTGCCCGGCAGACACCCTCGAGCCCAACGATAATTACGATGGAGCCAGCGTTGCACAAACCGATGGAACGTTGGTGAGCAACCTGTTCGACATTGCCCAGGATGAAGATTGGTTTAAGTTTGACGCTCTAGCAGGGACCGAATATGCCATCCAAACAACGAACCTGGCTGCTGGCGTAGACACTGCTGTGGAAATCTACGATACGGATGGCGTGACATTACTTGCGTCAGATGATAATGGTGGAGGTGGAAATGCATCTTCTCTGACCTGGCAGGCAACACAAGACGGTGTGTATTTCGCTCGAATCGTACAGGCTTCAGGCAGTTCCTTTGGTTGTGGGGCGACCTATAACTTCGCCGCGTTAGCCACCTACCGGATTTACCTGCCACTGGTGCTCCGGTAACTGATTAGCCTCGCTTCACTCCATCTCCTTGGCGTGTTGTTATACACGGATGCTGAAAGGCGCTTGAATTTCCACCTGGAAGCGCGATAATGCGAAACATCGAGGAAAATCTTCGTTAACACCCGGTCCACCAGATTGCGTTCGCGGAGGGAGATATGTACACCAAATTTCTTGCCCAGCTCCGTAAAGCCCTGTATGGGATCATGTTGCTGGGGGTATTCCTTTCTGCTTTTGGCGCAAGTAATCTGCCCGCCGCCCGCGCCCAGGAGGCAGCCACCTATCGCACCAGAACGCTGAATGTAGGCACACACAGCATCACTACCGGGTATGTTGGCGATAGCAATTTTGTATTAGACTGATTCGAGGAGGAAACATGAAAATAAACCGAACTCTATTTGTTGTATTATTGGCTGGTTTTCTCTTCGGACTAGCCACGTCTCAAGTTAAGGGTCGGGCTCAAGACATCACACCAACACTTCCGCCCCCAACGTTCAAGTGGGATTTAGAAATTGAGCTGACCGAGGAGGCTGTACTAGTGATCCAGGCTGATACTAGCATCATGGAGAAGCAACTGGATGACCAAAATACCCACATGGAGATCAGCGGGAACATGCTCCATCTCTCCGGCGAGGAGAGCCTGGAGCAGGTTCGGCAAGTCGCCTTTGAAGCATTGGCCCCTTTCATTGATTTCCTGGGCGGTCCGACGCTGATCACTCTCAATCTTCCCGCCGATAACAGCAAAACCCTCACCATCAGTCTGGAAGCGCGCATCGCCACCGGTTATTCCTGGGAAGTGGTTTCCTCGGATGGTCTCCGTTTCAATCCCGTCGGCGAGCCTACTTTCACCCCACGTTACCCGGGTTACGGTGCCCCACAACTGCAAACCCTGGTTGTGCAACCTGATGTTTCTGGCGAGGGCGTACTGCAATTGGTCTACCATCGCCCCTTTGAGCCGGACGCGCCTATTCGCACCCGTTTGACCATTTGGGTGTCCGAGGCGCTGGAGGCTGTGGATTTGAGCGACCCCAACCCCGAGATCCTATTCGAAGTTCCGGGTGATGAGAGCGGCGAACCCGCATCTGACGAGCCATCCCCCATCGAGGAAATTCCTTTGAAGGCACTGCCTTCCTCATGGGACTGGCGCACCCAAGGCATCGTACCAGCAATCCGCGACCAGAATCCATGCGGCAGTTGTTGGGCTTTCGGCACGGTGGGCATCATGGAGTCGGCCATAAAGAAATCCGGCGGCCCTCTGACCGACCTCTCGGAGCAGTTCCTGATTTCCTGCAACTATGACGGCTGGAGCTGTTCTGGCGGTCTGACAGCTCATAAGTATCATTACGATACACTGGGAAGGAACCAGACCCAGATTGGCGCCGTCCTGGAGACGGACAAACCCTACACGGCCACAAACGGTACTTGTTCCACTAGTTACAACCACCCCTATCGGCTCTCCAAATGGACATTTGTGACCGGCAGTGAGGGGACCGTAGCGACGGTTGACCAGATCAAGAACGCCATTTACACCTACGGGCCAATTACTGCTGGCATGTGTGCAGGACCTGCTTTCCAGGCATATAGCAGTGGTATCTTCGCCACCAATGAGACGGTTTGCGAAGGTTCTACCAATCATCAGATCATTCTGGTTGGTTGGGATGACCCTGGGCAGTACTGGATCCTGCGTAACAGTTGGGGTCCATCCTGGGGCGAAACCGGTTACATGCGGATAAAGTGGGGCACCTCACGCGTTGGCGAAGGGACCTCCTGGGTAACCTGGCAACAAATACCCAGTGATACAACACCACCGTCTGGTTCATGGACCAATCCCAGCAGTGGCCAAACAATATCATCCCGCTCGGTCACGTTAAGCGTCAATGCCAGTGATAATTCCGGCGGCAGCGGCGTAAAAGAAGTGCGCTTCAGCGCCAAGTGGGACGGCACATGGCGCGGAGTTGGCACGGCCAGCAATTCGCCGTACTCCGTGAGTTGGGATATGTGTTCATCCGGTGTCCCTGATGGCGACATTGAACTGGGCTTTGAAGTCTGGGATAATGCCAACAACAAGTGGGTCTATAGTGAACATTACACTAATATCCACATCAATAAAAGTTACAACTGTACCCAGAGCACAGATACAACGCCGCCCACCGGCTCCTGGACCAGTCCCGGCAACGGGCAGACGATCTCTTCACAAAGCGTGACTTTAAGCGTCAATGCCAGTGACAATTCCGGTGGCAGCGGTGTGCGCGAAGTGCGCTGGAGCGCAAAGTGGAATAACCAGTGGTCTGGCATCGGCACAGATAGCACGTCACCCTATTCCATCAATTGGGATATGTGTGCATATGGCGTGCCTAACGGTGATATTGAGTTGGGATTTGAAGTTTGGGATAATGCTAATAACAAATGGGTCTACAGCGAGCATTATACAAACTATCACATAAACAAGAATTATACGTGTAATAGCAGTCCTGGAGGCTGGGAAACGTGGGGTTGGCAAAATAAATATCTTGCCGGCTATGATAATTGGCACGGCACAGTCACCTGGAGCAATGACTACCCTTATATCTGGTGGGATTTTGGTTCGGGGGGGCCGTTCGGTTGGGGCGGGGATGAGTTTTCGCTAAGAATGCAAAAAGACGTATATTTCCCCGGCGGCGATTATTCATTCCACACCGAACACGACGACGGCGTCAAAGTTTATATTGATGGGAATTTAATCATTGATGCCTGGTGGGATGGAAACGGAGGTCATGACGCCGGCAGGAATGTTTCTCAAGGGAATCACCAGGTAAAGGTCGAATTTTACGAAAATCAAGGTGATGCAAAACTGCATGTATTTTGGTATGGCCCGGGTTATCCGCAACCCGATAATAACCCGCCCGATGGCCGCATCACCTCTCCGGCAAATCATTCTGTCACTGCGTCATCGCCGCTAACGATTACAGCGGATGCTTGGGACGATGTCAGCGGCGTAGACCGCGTAGAATTCTATGTCTGGTATTGCTCTGGCTCGTGTGATTGGCACCTGATTGACACAGATTATTCTTCTCCTTATTCTGCCACCTGGGATTGGTCCGCCCTTTCTGACCAGCATGTTTACCTGACAACCCACATCATTGACAAGACAGGAAAAGTCCGCGACGACCCGGGAGGCTATGTAGAAGTTGATCTGGATCGGACCAAACCAAGTGCCGACATCACAAGTCCAGTTGAAGGTACGGTACTGAGCGGTACAGTTCCAATTCTGGTATCCGCTAACGATAGCTTAAGTGGTGTATGGAAAGTACAATTCATTGTGGGATACAACGATACCGTTGGGGCTAGTCTGCAAGATATTCCTGAACCACCCCCACCTGCAACGTTTGACGAAAATGGGGTAATCCTTGCACAAGACTTTAATACACAGGATTACTGGAGGGAGATTGGCTGGGACGAAAACGGAAGTGATGGATGGAGTTTCAATTGGGATACATCAAGTGTGCCAGAGCAATCCGGGATAGCGGTCTTCGTCTATGTCTACGACAAGGCTTGGAACTATCAAGGGGCAGTACAATGGAACATGTCTCTATATAGGCCTCCAGTAAACGATGACATTAGTACGCCCATCCAGATCAATTCAAATTCCTATACCAACCAGCAAAACACCTATAATGCTACCAGCGCGGTAGATGATCCGGCACTGACGGATTGCAACCGTGCTCCAGGCGATGCAACAGTTTGGTATCAGTTCATACCTCCCAGCGGTGGATACTATTATATAAACACGATTGGGAGCGATTATGACACTATGCTGGCTATTTGGACCGGTACACGTGGCAATCTGAATTTGATTGCCTGTAATGATGACCGTCCCTCCGATCTTCAGTCTGAATTGATTATTAATGTCAGCAGTGGGGTCGCCTATTACATTGAGATTGCCAAATACGCCGGGTCCCTTGCTGCCAGCCTGAGCACTCAATCTGAAGATAAGCAGAATATCGCTGGTGATGTTAATGCGCTATCAGGTGGCATGCTCAATTTCAATATTGTTTTTATGCCTTACCAGATTTACCTCCCGCTGGTGTTCCGGTAACTGCTCAGCCTCACCACGGCAATTCCCGGAGAGCCTATCAATTTCGTCCTGTAGTTGATACATCTCTTACCGCTCCTCAGCCTCTTGGGGAGCGGTGTTTTTTACAGGGTACTGCGTAAATATTTGAACCCAAATCCTTTTTCAACGCCCGATCCATCGAATTGCATTCGCAGAGGTGAAGCCATTTACGCGAAATTCAATAAACACATTCGCAAAATCCTATCCGGGATCATGCTTTTAGGAATGGTATTCTCTACTTTTGGAGCAGGCAGCCTGCCCGCCGCTGGTGCTACGGACGCTGCGCGAAGCCAATTGTTAAATCTCCCTTTATCTTTTGTTGTATAATATAGTCACCATAAGGGGGAACTCCCCGCAGACGCAAAGCAGCCCCCACAATCCACTTTTTTCTACAGGAGGAAAATATGACCGTCAAGTTCAACGTTGTGGAACGGGGCAATCCCGGCAACCCCCAGGC
>Ga0210044_10009667_pt1 | contig 11685 bp, 8 predicted proteins | sample CryGey13umfilter_2_FD_183959 | JGI IMG/M metagenome (GOLD analysis project Ga0210044, IMG submission 183959) | Groundwater microbial communities from aquifer in Utah, USA - Crystal Geyser 4/9/14 3 um filter (SPAdes) (version 2) | ecosystem: Environmental > Aquatic > Deep subsurface > Groundwater...
GATTTGTTATCATAACCTAAATTATTAAATATTAAACAATTAAAATTAAATTTATATATCTGAAATTTTATTCAAATATATAAATAAAATATTTAACAATTAATTTAAATTAGTTAATTTTGAAATTGTTTTTAATAATTAATATGATTTTATTTGAAGAAGCATTAAAATTAGTTTTACATAACGCCAATATTATTGATATAGAGAGTGTTAAATTGATTGATTCGCTCAATAGAGTTTTGGCTCATGATATTATTTCCGATATTGATATGCCGCCTTTTAACAAATCGGCAGTTGATGGTTATGCTTGTAAAATATCAGACATACATAATAATCTTGAAGTTCTCGAAACTATCGCAGCTGGTGCTCTGCCAAAATATAATATATCACATAGTCAATGTTCTAAAATAATGACTGGTGCTATGTTACCTGTTGGAGCAGATTGCGTTATAATGGTTGAACATGTCGAAAAAATTAATGAAAAGCATATTCGCTTTACTAAAGAAAAAACAGGTGTAAATATTGCATATAAAGCCGAAGATATAAAAAAAGGTTCTATAGTGATAAATAAAGGAACTTTAATTAAACCGCAACATATTGCACTAATTGCTTCGGTAGGTTATCCCGAACTAAAAGTTTACAAGCAACCAAAAGTCGCTGTTTTAACAACAGGCAGTGAACTTGTTGAGCCAAATGTTATACCTTCTTTAGGGCAAATACGAAACAGTAATGCTTGGCAAATATATTCTCAAATTCAGAGAGTTAACGCTATTCCTGTTTATTTTGGGATTATTGAAGATACCGAAGAAAAAATTGATTTTGCAATAAAAAAAGCTATTGCCGAAAACGATATTGTTATTTTAACAGGCGGAGTTTCGATGGGTGATTTCGATTTTGTGCCTAAAATTTTAAAACAAAATAACGTTAATTTACTCTTCGAAAAAATTAAGATTCAACCCGGTAAACCTACTGTTTTTGGAATTCATAACAAATCGTACATTTTCGGGCTGCCAGGAAATCCGGTTTCTTCATTTGTTGTTTTTGAAGTTTTGGTAAAACCATTTTTACAAAAATTAATGGGTTCAATAGAACTTCAAAACAATTTGTTATTACCTATTGGTGTGGATTTTAAAAGAAGTAAAGCCGACCGTTTGCATTGGGTTCCGTCAAAAATAAACCAAAAAGGAGAGGTCATTCCAATTGAATATCATGGCTCGGCTCATGTTTCGTCAATTTGCGATGCTGATGTTATTTTTCCTGTTAATATTGATGTTTTTGAAATAAAAAAGGGAGATATAGTTAATGTTAGACAAATTTAATAGAGATATACATTATTTAAGAATATCGGTTACCGACCGCTGCAATTTAAGATGCGTTTATTGTATGCCCGAAGATGGTGTTAAATTAATAAACCATAGCGATATTTTATCGTTCGAAGAAATATATAATTTTACTAAAGTAGCTGTTAAATACGGAATTAACAAAGTTAGAATAACAGGTGGGGAGCCACTTGTAAGGAAAAATATTGCAGAATTAGTTAAAATGTTATCACAAATTAAAGAAATTAACGATTTATCATTAACAACAAACGGAACATTGTTAAAAGAATATGCAAAACCATTAGCCGATGCTGGTTTAAAAAGGGTAAATATTAGTCTTGATACTTTAGATGAAAATAAATTTAAACAAATTACACGTGGCGGTGATATTACAAAAGTTTTTGAAGGAATTGAAGCTGCAAAAATTGCCGGACTTGAACCAATTAAAATTAATTGTGTTATTGAAAAATCGCATAACGAACCTGATGCCATTAAAGTTAAAGAATATTGTGATAACAACAGATTAATGATAAGATTTATTCACCGCATGAATTTAAAAACCGGTGAATTTTCGGTTGTTGAAGGCGGGGCAGGTGGAAACTGTAAAATTTGCAACAAATTACGCTTATCGAGCGATGGTTATTTAAGACCTTGCTTGTTTAACGATATTAAGTATAATATTAGAGAATTAGGCACCGAAAATGCTTTAAAAATTGCTATCGAAAATAAACCTAAATGTGGTACACATAGTTATAACAATTCGTTTAATGTTATTGGAGGGTAGTAACGAAAGACGAAGCTCTATATACTTATTTAACTGACGTTACGCGTTAAATATCAAAAAAAATCATTTTATAATCCGATAGCTATCGGATGTTAATAAACTCTTTTCGTGACTGAATTTTTACTTACTCAAATTCGTCTTATGTCACGCAATTCCGAAGCTTCGGGATTGCGAGATAATCTTATTTTCTGATTTCAATTTATTAACTGATGTTACGCATGCTTTCAAAATTTATTATATGAACATCATTAGGCACGACATTTATGTCGTGTTTAAAATACAACCAAAAGAATACGGGCTTTAGCCCAAACCGAAAATTAATGTTTAACAATATCAAATCCATACCGTTCAATAAATTTATCATATTCTTGTTGAAATGTAATCTTTTTATGATGTTCTCCCTGATTAGCAATGTAATTCCTAACAATCTCAATTTTTTTGTTTTATATGTTTGGGCTAAAGCCCGTTTTTCTTCTTTATTTTTCAACGCCATAAATGGCGTTGCTAATTATTTTGCGTAACATCAGTTATTATTTAATTTTTAAGGTGTTCGTGAGATCGCTTCGCTAAGTTGTTTCATTGTTTCATTGGTTGTTGGCTGTTAGCTGTAACCAAAAACCAGAAACTATAAACCAGAAACTATAAACCAAAAACTATAAACCAAAAACCAGAAACCAAAAACCAAAAACCAGAAACCAAAAACCAGAAACCAACTATTGAGAATTTACAGAAGACCGAATGTTATTGAAGTATAAAATTGTAAGTAATCGTGCCTCTTTGAAGTTCAGCAGCATCGGGGTTGGCATCGAATTTTGCTTTTAATGCAGCGTTATATGCAGCATCTAAATATTTTTTACTTAAAAGTGTTGAACCTTTAATTCCTGCATTAGCTTTAGTAATTACTCCACTTCTATCAACAAAAATTTCTACAACTACCTTTCCCTGTTCGTTTCCTGGGTAATTGGGTTTGGGTAAACTTCCATTAATGTTTCTGCCTGCAAGGGAATATGAATTACCTGTTCCATTAGGAGTTCCATTATGATTTTTTACGTTTGGGTCGCCATTAAGGTCGCCTTGATTACCATTTCCATGGGTTTCGCCTTCGCTATTCGAGCCATTATTTTGATTTGTTGGGAAAAGTGCATTTTGGTTTACTTGCTGTTGTTGTTGATGGTTTTGGTTTTGCGTTTGATTATTATTATTTGTTATGTTATTGTTTTTTATTGAAACAGCATCTTCAATATTTTGTGTTAAAACTCCTTCCTGATTATTTTGCATAGCTGAACTTTGTTGCTGAAGTTGTTCAGGTTCTGTAATTCCAAAGCCATCATCGGAATTACCGAAATTAACAGTAATACCCTGTTCGGATGGAAGAGGTAGAGGAGTTTTAAAACCTAATAATAAAAGTAAAGCAAATATTCCAAAATGAAAGAATATTGTAATAATAATACTATAACGGTTTCTAATAGTTGCTTCCATAATCAATAATTTATAACTCAAAATAATAAATATCTAATTATCAATATTAAATTTATTGAGCTGTTGTTGCTAATATTAATTTATACTTATTGTCTTTTGCTATATTCATAACTTTTACAACTTCTTCAATTGGAACAGATTTATCGGCATGAAGTGAAATTGTTGGTGCATCATCGGGGTTAGTAACTGTTCCGATTTTTTGTTGCAAAAATTGTTCCAGATTATCAATTCCAATATTTTGAGTTTCAACATAAAACTGAAGGTCGGGAGTTATTGAAACTGTTGTTACGGGTTTGTTTGCCTGAACCTGATTATCGCTTTTAGGTAGCAACAGTTTAAGAGCATTTGGCGAAATAAGTGTTGATGTTATCATAAAAAATATTAACAACAGGAATACTAAATCGGACATGGTAGCTGCACTAAATGCAAGACTAATTTTATTTCTGGTTCTAATTGACATAATCAGATTATTTTACTGGCTCATTTAATAAATCCATAAATTCTGTTGTACGGGCTTCGAGAATGTAAACTATTCGGTCTAAACGTGTAACTAAATAATTATAAGCTAAATAAGCAATAATACCAACAACTAAACCAGCTACTGTTGTAACCATTGCTTCGTAAATGCCACTCGAAAGAAGGGTTATATCAATATTGTTACCTGCACTTGCCATATTATAAAATGCTCTGACCATACCTGCTACAGTTCCTAAAAATCCGAGCATTGGTGCAGCGCCTGCTGCTGTAGCTATAAAAGCAAATCCTTTTTCGAGCCGGGCAACTTCTAATTTACCAACATTTTCTATTGCTACATTAACATCGTTTAATGGTCGTCCCATACGACGAACACCTTTTTCAATCATTCGTGCAACAGGTGAATTTTGAGATTTACACATTGTTAAAGCATTGTCTATTTTTCCTTCAAGAATATATTCTTTTATATTATTCATGAAATTATTATCTTCTTTTCCGGCAGCACGAATAGCAATAAATCTTTCAATAAAAACATAAATTGTGATTATTGATAGTAAACCAATTGGGAGCATTATCCAGCCACCTTTAAGAGTTAAATCCCATAATGATAACGAAAGTTGTTCACTTGATTTTTGAACTGCTGTTTGAACAGCAGGATTTGTAGTAATTTGCAAAAATATCATATAAATATATTTTAATAGTCAGCTAAATTAGCTATGTTGTGTTAACGTTATTTCTTATGATTTTATTTTTATTAACAAAAGAATGTTGATGTACAATTTATTCAAATGTATGAAATTCAATGAAATAAAATTTAGCAATAAAGCAATTCGATAGTTATCGGATAAAAAATGTCAATATTATTTATTTTCTTTTATTTTGTCTTCTTGTTTGTGGGTAAAAACTGCTTTCCAGTATTGTTGCAAAAGTTTGCTAAACGAATCAAAATCTTCTTTGTAAAACAAACCTAATCCTTGAGTGTATGGTGCTGTATCGTTTATAATATCGGTATTGGAGCGATTAAATCCTTTTACCATAAGTTTTCCCGATTTGTTAATTTTTACATCAACTTCAAAGTCGCCAACAAAATTGCTCGATTGAGTTGCCTGGTTGCCACCAACTCCAACATTGCCGTTAAGTGTTACTCTGTCATTTAATATTTGAGTACTAAGAGCAAGTTCAACTTCATCGTGTGTAAGTTCATCACCGGGACGGTAATTAACGCCAATATCAAAATCTTTTGAAATTTGTGATAACCAATGGCTTAATTGATTTGAGAGCAATTCTGATGAATTCATCCCAACTGCATTTGTGCCCTTTGTTTCATTGCTTTGCAATGTGTTACGATAAATTTCAGGTGTAACAAATCTATTTAGAACTAAAAGTGAAATTATTTGTTTGTTTAAATCTTCGTTTGACAAACTATTTATTAAATTATTTGGTTTAGAGTCGCCTTCGGGGAGTTTTATGCTAAAAAGAAAATCAGGTTTAAGTAAATTGTTAGTCAAATTAAGCACACATTCTACAGGTACTCTTTGTTTGTATGTAGAATCTAACATTAAATCATACAAGCTAGCTTTTAATTTATAAACTGCTGATATATCAAGAATTGCCATGTATGGGTCGCCGTTCCAGCTTATTGTACCACCTTTAACAATATCAAATTTTTTATTAATAACATTTTGCAATGTAAACAAATAATCACCGCTTTCAATTGTATAATCGCCAAACATTTTAAATTCGCCGGTAGGTGTAATTTCTAATCTTAAATTACCATTTCCTTTACCTTTTATTATGTCACCAACTTTTGAATCAAAAATTATTTGTACTTCAGCATCGTGTGTTGCCTGAAAATTAAAATTCATATTTATCCCCGACAGGTCAATTTTTTGTTCTATAACTTGTTTAGCAGTATCATTTGTGTTATTAATAAAATGTATAAAATTTTGTTGCTCCACTTCGCTCCCTGATGATAAAGGGATAAATATTTTTGTGTTCTTTTCGGTTTTTGTGGTTACATCAATATTAAAATTTTCGGGTGTGCCGGTTAAATCTATTACTCCCGAGGCGAATGCTTTACCATAAAATAATTCATTATCTTTTTCGGTAGTGTTCAGCATTAATAATTTATCAGTCTCAATTCCTAAATCAAATTTTAAATTATTAAAATTATTGTGTGATATGTTACCATTCAATGTTGCTTTATTACCTTCCGAATCGAAAATTGCAACATCAGAAAAATTAAATGAATTGGGCTTTACTACAACATCAGTTGTGAAATTGTATCTTGTTTGTAAATATGGAACTAAAAAAGAAGCTTTTTGTATTTTAATTGTCCCTTCAACTATTGGTTTTGAAGTGCTGCCTTTTATTGTTAAATTTCCACCTGCAATACCTTTAATATCCGACATTATGCTATTTATGTATGGTTCAGCAAGATTTAGTTTTAATTTATCAAGTGCTACATCAAAATCAATATTACCATTAGTATAATATTGTCCATTAAAGTCTAATGTTTTTATATTTCCACGGTTAGTGCTGCCCGAAATTAAAATGTTGTTTGAATTATTATTCCATTGGCTGATAATGTGTGCATTCCCAATATCTTCATTATTTATTTTAAAGTTTTCAATATTAATATTCGACAGAAGTTTGGTTTTTCCTAATAATCCCGAAATGTATAAGTTGCCACTAACTAAACCGTTTAATTCTAATCCATATTTTTTTAAAAATAAATTCGAGTTAGTTAAATTTAATTTGTTTAGTAAAACTGTTATTGTATCAGATGGGTTTTTACTTATTTTACCATTTACATAAACATATTGACTATCGCTGTTTATTGTAAGTTGTTTGATATTAATTAATGAATCGAAAATTTCGGCTTTTGCATCGTTAACATACCATTCAGCATTTGATAAAACTAGCATTGAAGGGTTTGCTTCTAAAAATACCGATGGAAATGTTTTATTATTTACTTTATTAAGTTTGAAGATTAAGCTTACATTGCCTTTATATATAGCAGTATCGGGATTGTCCCACGAAAAATTTATTTCGCCATTGTTATTTTGTGTCGAACCAAATATATTTAAGTTGCGCATACATATATTTTCGGCTAACTGAAGTTTTATAGAATTTATTGAATATTTTAATTCGTCGTTTTCAGTATTTAGCTTAATTTCAGGAGTTTGTGCAGTTATTCCCGAATATGAAATGTTTCCGTTATTAATTGTTAAATCGAAAATGTTTTTTGTTGAATTAAAATTGAAATTTAATTTTGTATTGTTATCAATACTCAACTCGGGAATAAACTCTTTACAAATGCTTTTGGTGTCTTTAAAATCAACAGAAAAATTAAAATCATTTTCATCATTATGCTCGTTGTTAATTTCTGTTTCTTTTATAAAATTAATTGAGGGTACATACTTATTGAAAGTCTTATTTAAAGAAGTAATTAAATTCAAGAAACAAATTTTTCCGCTCATTGAAGCATTTAAAATATTTGAATTTAATTGCACGGTGTTATTTGAAGTGGTTTTTTCAGAAGTTATTGAAATATCACCAAATTTCTCGTTAATTTTAGATGATTTATATCTAACATTAAAAAGTTCAACTTTTCCTAACAAATTATCCAAACTATTTCCTGAAAAGCGTGCACTTAATAAAAACGAAAGAGTTAAAAGTGAATCGAACTTTACTAAATTTAATTTATAAAGTTGTAATTTAGAAATATCAGCAGTAAAATCAAAAACAGGGATATTTTTACTAAAATCAATTTTTCCGAGAAAATCCATACCTAAATTAACATCATTAATGTTTAATGAACCTTCAAATGTTTTTTCTGTAAGTTCACCTTCAACTTTTATATTTTTATATGTGTATTGTTTAAATTCAATATCGTTAATAGAACCTTTAATATTTGCAAATAATTTTTTCCCTTTATATTTTCCTTCAACTTTAGCATTAATACTAATTTTACCAACAGTTTCTTTTAGGTTAACAATACTCCCAAGGTCAAATTTTTCGGAAGTTAAATTTCCTTTAAATTTTGTAGAGCCCGAAACAACATCTTGTTTTAACGAAATATCAGTTTTTAAATTTCCAATATTGGTTTTAAGATTTCCATAAGCTACAAAATCGCCGGTGAAGCCTGTTAGCTCTCCTTTGTAATAAATTTTACCTAGACGTTTTACTTCAATTGGTATTTCCATCGTATTGTGCGATGTGAAAGGGTATATAGGTATTTTTGACAAATCGCTGGCATTGGTATTTAACTCCGAAAATGCCAATGTCATAAAAGTTTGTTCGATATTGGGTAACCCTGTTATTGCAAAATTACCGGATAAATATGTGTTGTCTAAATATTCAATTCTAACATGTTTAGCTTTAAAATCGGAAACTTTACCTTTTATTTTTCCTTCAAATACAATTTTTTCTTTTATTCCCCATAACCAAGACGAGAAATAAGAAATATCTTTAAATCCGATTAACGATTTTTTTACATCGGCTACAATTTTTACTTTATTTTCAAAATCATCTAAATCGTCAACCGATTTCATTAAAAAATTCAAATAATTAAAAGCTAATCTGCTTGTTGGGGCAGTTATTAAAACATTGTGCAAAAACAATCCGTTTGTGTCAATTAAGGCGTCTGCACTAAAATGCTCGATAGCAATTCCGCATTTTTCTATTCCCGAAATATTTTCAATTTTAAATTTTAACGAATCGCTGTTGTATGTAATATTTTTGATTGATAAATTGATTTTAGAAATACCTATATCGCTGTAATTCATTCCTGAATTTTGAGCTAAATGAGCAAATTTTTTATACGAAAATTTTGCATTGTTTGCTTCTAATCTACGAATAATAAATTTCCATGGTAACGATGAAGTTGTATCTGAATCATTTGACAGAGCTTTAATTATAAAACTGTAATTCATTTGGTGAAGCGAGTCGAGATAAAGATTAACAACTGGCTCATTAAGTTGCAATTTGTTAATATCTATTGAATTTTTTGAAAAATTAAGAGCTTTTATTTTTACATTTAATTTTTTTACAAATAATAATGTGTCTTTTTTTTGGTCGCTTACAAAAACATTTTCTAAAATAACTGAGTTAAAAAGCGAAATATCAACACCTGTTAAAGAAACTTCGGCTTTTAATTTATTCGATAAATACAATGCAATACGTTGAGTGATAATAGTTTGTAGAAAAGAACTTTTAAAAATAATGTATAAAATAAATAACAGCCTTAAAAAAGCCAATAATAATAAAAGCGGTATGTGTCTTTTTTTGATAATTTTGCAAATAATTTAATTTGACAAAGTTATAAAATTTGACAAAGTTTACTACAATACTCGGAATTGAGTCATCGTGCGACGATACTTCGGCTGCTGTTGTTAGAGATACCATTTTATTGTCAAATGTTATTGCAGGGCAGGATGTGCATAAAGCTTATGGCGGGGTTGTACCTGAGCTGGCATCGCGGGCACATCAATCGAATATTATTCCTGTTGTTGACGAGGCAATTAAAAGAGCAGGTATTAACAAAAACGAAATTGATGCAATAAGTTTTACCCGTGGACCTGGCTTGCTTGGTTCGTTACTTGTTGGAACTTCGTTTGCAAAAGGTTTATCATTAGCCCTTAACATTCCGTTAATTGATGTTAACCATTTACAAGGTCATGTTTTAGCACATTTTATTACCGTACCTCTTTCCCCTCTCTATATGGAGAGGGGGTTAGGGGGTGAGGTGATAACATTTCCTTCGTTTCCTCATTTATGTTTATTAATTTCGGGCGGGCATACGCAAATTATAAAAGTAAATTCGCCACTTAAAATGGAAGTTATTGGTACTACAATTGACGATGCGGCTGGCGAAGCTTTCGATAAAGCTGCCAAAATACTTGGTTTAGAGTATCCGGGTGGACCATTAATTGATAAACTTGCAGAAGAAGGAAATCCGCTTTCATTTATGTTTACGAAACCAAAAATAGCTGAATTGAATTTTAGTTTCAGTGGTTTAAAAACTTCTTTTTTATATTTTATACGCGATAATGTTGCAATAAATCCTGATTTTATTGAGCAACAAAAAAATAATTTGTGTGCTTCGTTACAACAAACTATTGTTGACATTTTAATTGATAAAATAATTAAAGCGGTTAAAATTACCGGAATAAAAGAAGTTACGTTGTCCGGTGGTGTTTCTGCAAATTCCGAAATAAGAAAACAATTTACAGAATTATCGTTAAAAAATAAATGGAAAATTCATATTCTTCCATTTAGCTTTACTACCGATAATGCTGCTATGATTGCTGTTGCAGGATATTTTAAATTTAAACAAAATCTTTTTGCATCTCACGATGTTGCACCAATTGCACGATTTGAATTATAATTTTTGAGAAAGATTGAGAAGAAAGATTGACAAAGCAAGATTGAAAAGATTGAGAAGAAAGATTGACAAAGCAAGATTGAAAAGATTGAGAAGAAAGATTGATAAGATTGATAAGATTGAAAAGATTGAGAAGAAAGATTGATAAGATTGAGAAGAAAGATTGATAAGATTGAGAAGAAAGATTGATAAGATTGAGAAGAAAGATTGATAAGATTGAGAAGAAAGATTGATAAGATTGAGAAGAAAGATTGGCATTTTTCATTTCAAGGTTTACACTTTTTCTTTGTGAATAAATCCCGTAGGGATGAACTGTTTATAGATAAAGAATGCACATCATGTATTAAGTTCCGTAGGAACGCCCTGTAAAACAATGATATTTTAACAGGTCGCTACTACGTAGCTAAATGTTATTTTTTTAATTTTTGCTATAAACAGTAAGCACCTACGGTGCTTTTTATAAAAAAAGTGTAAACTTCTTTTTAATGTTTATGAAAAATGCCGAAAGATTGATAAGATTGAGGCAGATTACTGTCATTCTGAGTGATTAGCGATTTTGTCATTCTGAGTGATTAGCGAAGAATCTATTCTTAAAATGCACTGGAAAAAGATTGAAAAAACAAGATTGATAAGATTGAAATACAATAAATGAAAAATTTTATTTTAAAATTATTAAATAAACAAATTACAGTTGTGCTTTCAATATTGGGGTTTTCAATGGTAACCAATCAATGTGCCGCACAATACGGAGTACCAGTAAGGTATTACGAAATTAAGGGAGTTGTTTTATCTCGTAACAACGAGCCAATAAATAAAATAAAAGTTGTTTCAGGTTACGATACTACATTTACTGATTCAATTGGAAATTTTACTTTAAATAAAGAAGTCCCATATTCTGTTGATAGAATGAATATTAAATTTATTGACGACGATAAAAATAATAACGGAAATTATTTTAGCAAAGACACTTTATTATTTATAACCCCTGAAAAAAATCGTAGAATTTCTATTAAACTCGAATCTAAAAATTAAATTTCAACTCCTCAATCATAAATAATAAATGACACAGAAAAACATAAATATTAGACGCAGATTTATTATGCTCATTATGTTCAAAAAAAATCGTAACTACTCAGCCACTAAATATGGAATTTTTGCCACAGATTGCACAAATTTACGCAGATTTAAAACCACCAAAGGTGGTTTATTGGCGAAAATTGATTAAAAAAGATTTTATTTTA
>Ga0210044_10009668_pt1 | contig 11684 bp, 6 predicted proteins | sample CryGey13umfilter_2_FD_183959 | JGI IMG/M metagenome (GOLD analysis project Ga0210044, IMG submission 183959) | Groundwater microbial communities from aquifer in Utah, USA - Crystal Geyser 4/9/14 3 um filter (SPAdes) (version 2) | ecosystem: Environmental > Aquatic > Deep subsurface > Groundwater...
GAATTTGGTAATGGGCCGGGTGGTTCATCAGGTTTACTTGGACCAAATGTAGGAACCGACTTTATGATACAAGCTGACGGTTTAGGATTCCGTATTGATGCCGGCAGTTTTTCTGCACCATTAACCTTCGATAAAATTACCTATAATGGTTTTACAGTTGCATCAAATATTTCAATTGGAGACCAAAACCGATTTGCCGGTTATAATATATCAGAATTTGGTGCATTAGGTTATCCGGATGCTAGAGCATCAACTTCATTCCCACTTTATGGAGGAGTTGGAGGTACATCTCTAATAGAAGAGTTACAGAAAGACTACGAGTTAAGATGGACAGGTGTAAAAGAGACAATAACTATCGCAGGTAAAAATGTTATAAGGGTAGCCTCAGGTGGCTCAATGGCCACGTTGTTTGGTGCCAGTCTTTATGACATAAAAAATGATCCCGCAAATCCTAATCCGGGTTCAAGTAATCCATTTTTACTACGAATACCATTTGAAGTATGGAATATTGATGACAACCAACAAGTTAATTTAGCTGTATGGCATCGTCAGGGCGATCTATCAGAAGATCCATTTCAAGAATGGAAAGAAGATGGCAGAATGTATGCGTGGATAATAAATACAGAATACGATGATACAGTTCCATTAGATATAACAGCTGCTAGTACAACAGCTAATGCAACATGGAATGTTGTATTCTTTTCATCTGAGTTTTATCAAAATGACATAATAGGTTTGGTATATGCAAATCCAATACAACCGGGAAAAGATTCATTTACATTCTCAACAATTTCCAAAAAGTATAGTTTACAAAAAGCAAAAAAAGATGTTGAAAAAATAAATGTATTTCCTAATCCATATTATGCAAAAAGCACTGACGATCTTACAAGCTACGATAGATTTATTACTTTTACACACTTGCCTGTTAAGGCAAAAATAAGGATATTTAATCTTGGCGGACATTTAGTAAGGGTAATTGATAAGGATGATAATTCTCAGTATGTAAAATGGGACTTATTGACTTTACATGGATATCTAGCTGGAAGCGGAATTTATATTGCATATATTGAATTACCCGATTTAGGTACTACTAAAATATTAAAGTTAGCTATTGTTCAAGGTATACCTATAATTAATTATCAATATTAAATATTCTTATATGACTAAGAAACCGATATTATTCTTACTGGCATTATTAATGTTATTTAATATTAACTGCGGAAAGAATGATGAAAAAAAATCTACCGAACTAGATAAAATAAAAGAAAGGGGAAAAATTGTAGCCATTACGGGCTATAATGCATACAGCTATTTTATTTACAGGGGCCAGCCAATGGGTTTTGAGTATGAGCTTCTAAATCAATTTGGTGATTATCTTGGTGTTGATGTTGAAATTAAAGTAGTTAAGAACATAACAGATATGTTCAAAATGCTTAATAATAAAAAAGGTGATTTAATAGCTTTTAATTTAACCGTTACTAATGAAAGAAGTAAAAAAGTAGCTTTTACTCATTATACAAATACAACCACTCAGGTATTGGTGCAGCGCCGTCCAAAAAAATGGCGTAATATGACGCTCGATCAGATAAATAAATTAATTATAACCAATCCAATTGATCTGGAAGGGAAAACTGTTTATGTAAGGAGCGGTTCTTCTTACATACCAAGGTTAAAAAATCTTGCTGATGAAATTGGTGGGAAGATAGATATAAAAATTGCAAAGCCGGAATTAACAACTGAAAATTTAATTGAAATGGTGGCTAATGGAGAAATTGATTACACAATTTCAGACGAAAATATTGCACATCTTAATCAAGCTTCTTATCCTGATATTGATATTAGAACACAAATTTCGCTTCCTCAAAAAATTGCTTGGGCGGTAAGAAAACAAGATCATCAACTTTTAGATACTCTAAACATTTGGATTGATAGTATGTTAAATAACCCTGTATACTATGTTATTTATAACAGATATTATGAAAACAGAAATAGTTTTAGAAGAAGGTCCAGAAGTGAGTTTTTATCTGTTACTGGCGGCAAAATCTCTCAATATGATAGTCTGTTAAAAGTATATGCAAAAAAATTAGGCTGGGACTGGAGACTGCTGGCAGCACAAATTTATGAAGAATCACAATTTAATCCTGATGCAAAATCATGGGCAGGCGCTGTCGGGCTAATGCAATTAATGCCGAACACTGCAAAACAGTACGGAATAGAAAACCGTTCAGACCCAGATCAAAGTCTAAAGGCCGGGATAAAATATATGGAGTGGCTAAATAAATATTGGAGTAAAAATATTGAAGCTCAGGAAGAAAGAATAAAATTTGTTTTAGCATCTTATAATATTGGTCTAGGGCATATTGTTGATGCACAGAAACTAACAGAAAAATATGGTGGTGATCCTAAAAAATGGGATAAAAATGTAGAATTTTATTTGTTACAAAAGTCAAAGAGAAAATATTATAATGATGAAGTAGTAACTTATGGTTACAGCAGGGGAATAGAAACTGTTGAATATGTAAAAGATATATTAGATCTTTATGATCATTACAAACAGTTTATCAGTTTAAAAAATCAACCAAGCAAACCCCTTGCGTTAAACAGTTATTAATTTATTACTATTTTAGCCAAATCAAATTTTCCATAATTATTTAATTTATTATAGTGGAAGAATTAGAAGAAAAAGTAGATCATTTTCAATTAATACAATTTCCCTTATTATTTATAATTTTCATTTGGGTCATTCAGTTAGTTCAAGTTTTCACAGGGTTGGATTTTGCAAGATACGGTTTATTGCCTCACACTACTAAAGGACTTATTGGTATTATTACTGCTCCTTTAATACATTCCAATTTTAATCACATAATTTCAAACACAATTCCATTATTGCTTTTAGGAAGCGGTATATTTTATTTTTATAAGGATGTAGCACATAAAATGTTTTTTATGGTTTTTTTAATACCCGGAATTTTAGTTTGGTTTCTCGGCAGAAGTTCATATCACATAGGTTCAAGTGGAATTGTTTATGGTTTTGTAACATTTGTTTTTTTTAGCGGACTAATAAGAAGAGATAACAGATCTATAGCATTGGCATTAATAGTTACTTTTCTTTACGGAAGTTTGATCTGGGGTATTTTACCATTAAGCAGAGATATTTCCTGGGAGTATCATTTGTTTGGTGCATTAACAGGTATTTATGCAGCTATTATTTTTAGGAAATCTGATCCAGTAAAAAAATATGATTGGGAAGATGAAGTAGATATTCCACCTGAAGATAATATTACTATTCAGAATTATGATTGATCAATCCTTTTCTTATCAAATCAGAATCTATCTTTTAAATTATATAGTTTTTATTGTTGAATTATTTTTATTACGGGGAAATTATGTCCAAATCAATTGAAAACTTTTTTTATCCTAAAAGCATTTGTATTGCAGGTGCTTCATCAAAAGAAAAGAGTATTGGTTACGAATTACTGCGTTCAATAAAAAATTATGGTTTTACAGGTAAGATATTACCTGTCAATCCAAAAGCTGAATCAATTCTTGGATACAAATGTTTTAAATCAATAAATGATATAAAAGGACAAATTGATTTGGCACTTGTTGTTGTTCCTAAGTTTGCAATAGATGATACTATCAAAAGTTTATTAGTGAAAAAAGTAAGATCAATTGTATTAGTCACTGCGGGATTTAAAGAAGTTGGTAAACAAGGTGCCGATGATGAAAAAAAATTATTAGAGTTAATTAGAAAAAATAAAGCAAGATTAATTGGTCCTAATTGTATGGGAGTGATTTCTACTTTTGATGACATAAAATTAAATGCAACTTTTGTTGCAGAAAAACCTGAGAAAGGGAAAACAGCTTTTCTATCACAGAGCGGGGCCATAGGTGCCGCAGTATTAAATTCATTAAGAGAAACTGATATAAAATTCGGACACTTTGTAAGCGTAGGCAACAAAGCAGATATTTCTGAAAACGATCTGCTTCCATTTTGGGAAAAAGATAATCGTATAAAAATAATTACTCTTTATTTAGAAAGTTTTTCTTCAGGCGAAGAATTAATCAATATGATCATTTATCAAAAAATTAAAAAACCGGTTATTATTCTTAAAGCAGGAAGAAGCAGTGCGGGAATAAAAGCAGCTCTTTCTCACACAGGAGCTTTGGGCAGCAGTGATTCAGTTGTGGATGCTGTGTTAGATCAATTTGGAATTATAAGAGTTGATGATCTTAATGAACTGTTTAACACCTCAAAAGGGTTTGAGAATTTTACAATGCCTTTGGGTAAAAGAATTGCAGTTGTAACCAATGCCGGAGGACCGGCAATACTAACAGTAGATTCTCTGGAAAAAGAGAATCTTATACTTTCAAATTTATCCGAAAACACAAAAAATAAATTAAGAAAAATTGCTCCACCTCAGGGCAGCGTTAATAATCCAGTAGATTTGCTTCCAGGTGGAACTAAAGAACAGTATAGAAAAGTGAATGAAATTTTATGTGAAGATAAAAACGTTGATGCAATAATTTCAATTTTTGTAGAGCCTGTAATGGTTCCCGCATTTCCAGTAATTGAAGAAATAAATAGTATTAAATCCAAAAAACCTATATTTCAGGTAGTTATGCCTTTGCCGGAATTTTGGAATGAATATAGAATAAATTCAAAAACAAAAACGCCGTTATTTAAAAATTCTGAGGACCCTGCAAAAGTAATTTCTAATATGCTTTTTTATTCAAACAGAAAAAAAATAGAAGTAAAAAGTATAAAGCATATTTCTAGTTCTTATTCAAAAGGATTTTTGAGTTTATCACAAACAAAAAAATTATTAAAAAAATATAACATTCAATTAAAAAAAGATCAGCTAATTACACCGAATGAAATTAAAAATGTTGCTGGTAAAATTAAGTATCCTATTGTATTAAAAGGCATCTCGAACAAAGCAGTACATAAAACAGAATTTAAAGGTGTTATTGTTAATATAAAAAACGAAAATGAATTGATTACAACATCTAAAGAAATAATCAAAAATTTTAAGAACAAAAAAATTGATGTTGAGAAATTTCTTATTCAACCTTTTATTGAAGCACAACACGAACTATTGATAGGAGGATTTAGAGATCCTGCATTTGGACCGATGATAATGTTTGGCAGCGGCGGTAAATATGTAGAAGTTTATAAAGATACCTGCATTAAATCAGCATATCTTTCTGAAAAAGACATTGACGATTTTATCAACAAAACACAAATAGGACAAATATTAAATGGTATTAGAGGTGCAAAAAAAATAAAATTAAATAAATTATATTCATTAATTAATTCAGTTTCATTAATGATGCTTGAAAATCCAAATATATCAGAATTTGATTTTAACCCTGTACTGATAAAAAATGATGGTTCTTTACATTTAGTTGATGTGAGAATAAAGATAAATTAATTTTTTAAAATTGAATGTATTAATACAGAAACTCCTGCACCCGTTAGACCGACCCCAATTAATATTTTAATAGTTTTTTCTGACAATTTTAAATTTAATTTATTACCTATAAAAGCACCCAAAATAAATCCCAGAACAATAGGTATTGAGTAATTAATATTTAAATTACCTAAATATAAATGACTGATACTTCCTGTTAAACTTGTAAAGAAGATCATAAACAAAGCAGTAGCTGCTGCAATTGAAGGAGGAATGTTAAATACATTTACCATAATTGGTGTTTTTAAAAACCCGCCCCCAATTCCAAAAAGTCCGGATAAAACTCCTGCAAACAAACCAAACAATGTAGATAAAAAATAGTTTATTCTATATTTAATTTGTTCAGTTTCTCTAATTAAAGCAGGCTTGAGTTCATTAATTTTTTTAAATATTCTCAAACTATTATCATCTTGTTGATTTTCCTTTTTTACTTTAATCATACTTAACCCAACCAAACTAACAAATAAAGCAAAGATAATTTCAAGTGTATCTAGCACTAGAATTGATGTTAAATAAGCTCCGATTATTGTTCCCAAAACTGTGGGAATTTCGAGTGTTATTCCAGCAGAGAAGTCAATTTTATTTCTTTTTTTATTATAAAAAGAAGAAATTAAAGAACCGGGAATTAAAGCAACAATCACAGAACCGGCTGCAATGTTAATTGGAACTTTGAATATAATTACTAAAATCGGAATCATAAAAATTCCACCACCAAATCCTATAACTGTACCAAATGCAGCAAAGAAAGCAGACAATAAAAGAATTAATATATAATTCATAAATTCTAGAAATTAATAAGAAATTTAAGATTTAAGCTAAACAAATATGAGTAAATATAAAATTCTTATTTTTGAGAATTAATACTAAAAAGTTATTGCTTTTGCCCATTTTCTAATTAAAAAAACATCAAAACAAACTAAAAAGGTAATAAAACAGAATGAATTCTTTGGTATAGTTTTAGATTTACCTATAAGGATTTAATGAAAGCCTATTAATAATTAGAGAGATTAATAAAAATTATGGAAAGAAAAAAAGTTACAATTGATGGAAACGAAGCTGCTGCATATACAGCTTATCACATAAACGAAGTAATTGCAATTTATCCTATAACACCATCCTCCAATATGGGTGAATGGACAGACGCTTGGTCTGCAAATGGAATGAAAAATATTTGGAATGATGTACCAAGTGTAACAGAAATGCAAAGTGAAGGTGGTGCATCCGGTGCAGTTCATGGAGCTTTACAAAATGGTGCATTAACAACTACATTTACCTCATCACAGGGTTTGCTGTTGATGATACCTAATATGTTTAAAATTGCCGGCGAATTAACTTCAACAGTATTTAATATTGCTGCAAGATCAATAGCTGCACAAGCGCTATCTATTTTTGGAGATCATAGTGATGTTATGGCTGCAAGGTCTACAGGATTTGCTATGCTTTCTTCAAACTCAGTTCAGGAAATTATGGACATGGCTTTGATTGCCCAAGCTTCAACATTAGAGTCAAGAATTCCATTCATACATTTTTTTGATGGATTTAGATCATCACACGAAGTTAAAAAGATAGAACAACTTTCATTAGATGATATGCGTGAGATGATTGATGATGAGCTGGTTCTAGCTCACAGGGGAAGAGCTATGAGCCCGGATAATCCGTTTATAAGAGGTACAGCTCAAAACCCCGATGTATTTTTTCAGGCAAGAGAAACGGTAAATCCTTTTTATATAAAATGTCCTGAAATAGTTCAAAAGCAAATGGATAAGTTTGCAAAAATAGTTGGTAGAAAATATCATCTGTTTGATTACGTAGGTGCACCCGATGCAGAAAGAATAACTATAATTATGGGTTCAGGTGCTGAAGCTGTGGAGGAAACTGTTGAATATCTTACATCTCAACAAGAAAAAGTCGGGATGCTTAAAGTTAGATTATACAGACCTTTTTCAATTGAACATTTTATAAATGCTTTACCGAAAACAGTTAAAACTATAACCGTATTAGACAGAACAAAAGAGCCGGGAGCCAACGGCGAACCAATGTATTTAGATGTGGTTAATGCAATTACAGAAAGATTTATGGAAGGAAATCTACCATTTGAATTTCCTAAAATAATTGGTGGCAGATACGGACTATCTTCAAAAGAATTTACTCCTGCAATGATCAAAGGTATCTATGATGAAATGAAAAAAGAGAAACCAAAAAATCATTTCACCATTGGAATAATGGATGATGTTACAAATACAAGTTTAGATTATAACCCGGAATTTTCAATTGAACCTGAAGAAACATTCAGAGGTAAATTTTATGGATTGGGTGCTGACGGAACAGTCGGTGCTAATAAAAACTCTATCAAAATAATTGGTGAAGGGACAGATTATTTTGCTCAGGGTTATTTTGTTTATGATTCAAAAAAATCCGGTTCAACAACTATTTCTCATTTAAGATTTGGACCAAAAGAAATAAAATCAACTTACTTAATTGACAGAGCTAATTTTATTGCATGCCACCAAACAGTATTTATAGAAAAATTTGATATGCTGGAAGACGCTATTGAAGGTGCCACTTTTTTATTGAATACACAGGTTCCAAAAGAAAAAGTTTGGGATTCATTACCGCATAAAGTTCAATCTGATCTTATAAAGAAAAAAATGAATCTTTATATAATTGATGCATACAAGGTTGCTCAAGCAACAGGAATGGGTGCAAGAATAAACACAATTATGCAGACCTGTTTCTTTGCTATTTCAAATATCTTTAAAAAAGAAAAAGCAATTGAACTGATAAAAAGTTCAATTAAAAAAACATACGGCTCTAAAGGTGATAAAATTGTTGAAATGAATTTTGCTGCTGTTGATCAAACAATTGAAAATCTATTTAAAGTTGATATACCGGAGAAAGTTACGAATAAAGCTGTTGATACTAATACAGTTTCAGAAAATGCTCCAGAATTTGTAAGAAAAGTAACAGCAAGAATGATCGAAGGAAAAGGGGACAGTCTTAAGGTTAGCCAAATGCCAAATGACGGTACTTATATGACTGGTACAACAAAATGGGAAAAAAGAAATATTGCTTTGGAGGTACCTGTTTGGGATCCAGATGTTTGTATCCAATGTAATAAATGTGTTATTGTTTGTCCTCACGCTACAATTAGAGCAAAAGTATATACAGAAGATCAATTAAAAGATGCCCCAAAAGATTTTAAATACATGAAATTTAAAGCGAAAGATTATGGGGAAGATCTTTTGTATTCACTTCAAGTTGCAGTTGAAGATTGTACCGGCTGTAAAATTTGTGTGGATGTTTGCCCTGCGAAAAATAAAAGTGAAACTCGGCTGAAAGCAATCAATATGCACGAGCAATTACCACTTAGAGAAACAGAAAGAAAAAATTGGGATTTCTTTTTGTCTATTCCTGAATTAGACAGAACAAAAGTAAATATGACAAAAGTTAAAGATTCACAATTTTTAGAACCATTATTTGAATTCTCCGGTGCTTGTTCAGGTTGTGGTGAAACACCTTACGTAAAATTAGTAAGCCAAATGTTTGGTGATAGAACGTTGGTTGCAAATGCAACAGGTTGCTCATCAATTTATGGAGGTAATTTACCAACAACACCTTGGTCAGCAAATAAAGATGGAAGAGGCCCTTCTTGGAACAATTCATTATTTGAAGACAATGCTGAATTCGGTCTAGGTTTTAGATTAGCTATTGACAAACACATAGAACATGCTGAGACATTATTAAAAACTTATTCCAATGAATTAGGCAGCGAACTAATTGAAAATATATTAAACAATAAACAAAAAAATGAAGCAGATATTTATGAACAACGAGGTTATGTAGACATACTTAATAAAAAATTAAAAGATTTATTAGGCTCTGCTTCGGGTCAAAAGAACAAAGATATTAACCAGTTAATTTCATTATCTAATTATCTGGTTAAAAAATCTGTATGGATTATGGGAGGAGACGGCTGGGCTTACGATATTGGTTATGGTGGACTAGATCATGTATTGGCATCAGGTAAAAATGTAAATGTTTTAGTTTTAGATACTGAAGTTTATTCAAACACAGGTGGACAAATGTCAAAAGCTACACCAAGAGCAGCTGTAGCTAAATTTGCTGCCGCAGGTAAACCGGGAGCTAAAAAAGATCTTGGAATGATGGCTATGTCTTACGGGAATGTTTATGTGGCTAAAGTTGCACTTGGAGCTAATGACACACAAACAGTTAGGGCTTTTATTGAAGCAGAAGCTTACGATGGACCTTCTCTAATAATTGCATACAGTCATTGTATAGCACACGGAATAAATATGGGTCTTGCAATGCACAATCAAAAAGCTGCTGTTGATTCCGGTTACTGGCAATTGTACAGATATAATCCGGAATTAGTGAAAGAGAATAAAAATCCATTTAAGCTTGAATCAAAAGGATTGAAAATTCCATTTAAAGATTTTGCATATATGGAAACAAGATATAAAATGCTAACAAAATCACATCCGGAAAGAGCAAAACAACTAATGATTGAAGCACAAAATGATGTGAATGAAAAATGGAATATGTACCAGCAAATGAATTCATTTAAACCACTTACTGAAGAAAAATCAGAAGAAAAAGAAGAAGTAAAAAAATAAAAATTTATAAGGCTGTAAAATGAAATTAGAAACTAAATATTTAGGATTAAAATTAAAAAACCCAATAGTTCCATCTGCAGGACCATTATCAAAAGAGATTGATGATATTAAAAAAATGGAAGATTGTGAAGCTGCTGCAGTAGTACTATATTCATTATTTGAAGAACAGATTGAACACGAATCATTTGAACTGTATCATCACACAACTGTTCATGCAAATAGCCACGCTGAAGCTACAAATTATTTTCCAGATGCAGGCAACTATACAACTGGTCCTGATGAATATTTAGAACATATTAAAAAGGCTAAAGATGCTGTTGAAATTCCAATTATTGCAAGTTTAAATGGAAAGTTGTTGGGTGGTTGGACTGAGTATGCAAAAAAAATAGAACAAGCCGGTGCTGATGCTTTAGAGTTAAATATTTATAAAATTGCTGCAGATGTAAACAAAAGTGGAAGCGATATTGAAAAAACTTATATAGAAATTGTAAAAGCCGTTACAAGTACCGTAAAAATTCCGGTAGCTGTAAAACTTTCACCATATTTTAGTTCAATGAGCTGGATGGCAAATCAAATTGTTGAAGCAGGCGCAAAAGGGTTGGTTTTATTTAACAGATTTTATCAACCAGATATTGATCTTGAAAAATTAGAAGTGGTTCCAAATGTAGTTCTCAGCACACCGGAAATGATAAGACTTAGAGTCAGATGGATAGCTATACTTCGGGATAATATTAAAGCAGACTTGGCTGCAACCGGCGGAGTTTATACTGAAAAAGATATTTTAAAATTAATTATGTCAGGTGCACAGGTTACACAAATGCTTTCAGCTTTATTAAAATTTGGTATTGAACATATTAAAGAAGTGTTAACCAAACTAATTTACTGGGGCGAAGAACACGAATATGAATCACTCGATCAAATGAGAGGAAGTATTTGTTATAAAAATGTTACTGATCCATCTCAATTTGAAAGAGCAAATTATATGAATGTTTTAAATTCATATAAATAATCTTATCTCTCTATAACCATTGCAGGATTTAGTAGAAAATTTTTAATCCCCTCAATTAAAAAATTAAATTAAGTTTTGCAATGGTCTTTTCTTTAAAAATTCTTATATCAAATAATTATATTAACACTAGAATTTTATTAGTTAATTTGGGCTAAATATTTTCTTGAAAACTTTATTTTTACTTAGACATGCAAAAGCTTTATTATATTCACAAAATAATTCAGATATAGATCGTCCTATTACCGGTGATGGAAAAAGAGAAGCAGAAATAGTTGGTGAATTATTATTAAAAAATAAAGAACTTCCAAAACTAATGATTTCAAGTAAGGCATTAAGAGCAATTACAACAGCTAGAATTGTCGCACAAAAAATCAATTATCCCGAAAAAGAAATAGTAATTAATAAAAATATTTATAAAGCCGGTTCTAAAAAGTTACAAAGTATAATTGAGGAAATTGATAATAAAATAGATTCATTAATGCTTGTGGGTCATAATCCCGGTATTTCAGATTTGATAGAAGATTTAACGGATTCTATTATTGGTTTTATACCAACAGCAGGATTGGT
>Ga0210044_10009672_pt1 | contig 11677 bp, 7 predicted proteins | sample CryGey13umfilter_2_FD_183959 | JGI IMG/M metagenome (GOLD analysis project Ga0210044, IMG submission 183959) | Groundwater microbial communities from aquifer in Utah, USA - Crystal Geyser 4/9/14 3 um filter (SPAdes) (version 2) | ecosystem: Environmental > Aquatic > Deep subsurface > Groundwater...
CCCGCCTCGACTCGCAGAGACTGCTTGTCGACGCGAGGCTGGTAAACATATGAAGAGAACAAAAATCGTAGCCACCATCGGACCTTCGACTAGTACTAAGGAAAAATTGAAAAAAATAATTAAGGCGGGAATGAATGTGGCCAGAATAAATTTTTCCCACGGAGATTATGCTTCCAATGGCAAGTTGATAAACTATATCAAGGAATTGAGAAAGGAAATGAGAATTCCAATTGGAATTATGGTTGATTTGCAAGGACCGAGAATTAGAACAGTTGTTGGCGAAGAGATAAAAATAGAAAAAGGGGAATTTATTTTAATTTCTGATTTAACAGAAAAAAATAATCTTCAATGCCAGAATTCAGAAATGAAATGTTTTTCTTTGGATTGGCCGGGGATATTGAAAAACATAAAAATAAAAAATGAAATTTTGATTGAGGATGGGCTAATCAAACTCAAAGTAGTTGGCAAGGAGAAAAATTTTTTACAAGCGCAGGCGATAAATGGTGGAGTGATAAAAAATCATAAAGGCGTGAATATTCCCGATACAAATTTGCAGTTTGGTGCAGTGACGAAAAAAGATTTGGAAGCTTTGAAATTTGCCTTGAAATGCGAGGCTGATTTTATCGCACTTTCTTTTGTGAGTAATGCCAAGGAAATAATTAGTATTAAAAATAAAATTCAAAAAGCGCTTGGGCGAAAAGATCACTTGCCTCAAATAATTGCCAAAATTGAAAGAAAGGAGGCGATTAAAAATATTGATGAGATAATTGAAGCATCAGATGGCGTTATGGTAGCGAGAGGGGATCTCGGGATTGAAATGAATGAAAGTAAAGTGGTACTTTATCAAAAAGAGATAATTGCCAAATGCTTGAAATCGGCAACACCTGTAATTGTGGCTACACAAATGCTCAACTCAATGATTGAAAATCCGCGTCCGACGCGAGCGGAAGTTGGTGATGTGTCCAACGCTGTAATTGATCACGCTGACGCTGTGATGCTTTCCGGAGAAACGGCCAATGGAAAATATCCGATTCAAGCAGTAGAAACAATGAGAGAAATTATTAGTAATACCGAAAAATCTCCTTTTGATAATTTGGAGCATGGATTTTTAGGCGACAAAAAACATAGCGTTTCCGCTACGATTGCCAACAGTGCTCATGAACTTTTGAAAGATACTCGGGCCAAGGCAATTGTAGTGGCCAGTGTGAGCGGTTTTACCGCGCGGATGATTTCTCGACATCGCCCAGAAAGCCCGATTTTTATTATGACTAACAATGAAAAAACCCACCAGCAATTAAGTTTAGTTTGGGGCGTGCAGAGTTTTGTTTTGCCGGATTGTCGGACAATGGACGAGCTAATTGATAAGTCAGTAGAAATATTGAAAAAAGAAAAAGCCGTCAAAGCCAAAGACAAATTGATTATCGTTGCTGGCCGTCCGCACAAAGTCAAAGAGCATATGAGTTTGGTGAAGGTGGAAGAAGTGAGGTAGCCCTTACGAATTACGAATTTATACGAATGTACGAATATACTAATAGTAGAAATATTTTTTAGAAGAATTGGTTAGCGCCAATTCTTTTTTTGTGGTATAATAAAAATGTAAAAAAATATAAAAAACTTTGTCATGCCGAATTTATTTCAGCATCTCAAATCAGATCCTGAAACCCGCCTGCCGGCGAGGCACGGCGAGTTCAGGATGACATAGAGTAAAAATAAAAATATGTTAAAAATAAAAAAACAAATCAAGAAAAATAAAAAAGATGCTTTTGTGTTGTGGTTTAAGGAACTGGGGATTGAGGACATTGAGTTTGGTGGCGGGAAAAATGCGTCGCTCGGGGAGATGTATTCTAATCTTAAAAGCAAAGGGATAAAAGTGCCGGATGGTTTTGCGATTACTTCCAAAGCTTATCGTTATTTTATTTTGAAAAACAATTTAGACGGAAAAATAAAAAAAATTCTGAAAGGTTTGGATACGGGCAGTATGGTAAATTTAGCCAAACGCGGACATCAAATTCGAGAGCTAATTCTTTCCGCCCAATTTCCAGAGGATTTGCGCAATGAAATTGTGGAAAATTATGCCAAACTATCCAAAGAATATACGCGACATAAAGATTTTCGTATTACTTGGGATCGCGATGATCATACCAATCATTTTGCGGGCGGAGTAGATACGGCGGTGCGCTCTAGCGCCACAGCGGAAGATTTGGTGGACGCTTCATTTGCTGGGCAACAAGAATCATATTTGAATATCGTGGGGGAATATAATCTTTTAGAATCAGTCAAAAAATGTTTTGCTTCGCTTTTCACTGATCGCGCAATTTCTTATCGCGTGGATAAAAAATTTGATTATTTTGCGATTGCTCTTTCAGTGGGCGTGCAAAAAATGATTCGATCAGACGAAGCGGTGAGTGGCGTGATGTTTACCATTGATACTGAATCAGGCTTTCAAGACGCAGTAGTGATTAATGGTTCTTGGGGGCTCGGAGAAAATATTGTCAAAGGTAAAGTGACGCCAGATGAATTTATCGTACACAAACCAACTTTGAAAGATGGTTTCAAATCAATTATTGGCAAAAAAATGGGAAGCAAAGAAAATAAATTGATTTATAGCGTTGGAGGAAATTCTTCTACGCAAAGTGTTTCCGTGCCAATGGAAGACCGCAAAAAATTTGCCCTCACTAATGAAGAGGTTTTGCAATTGGCAACATGGGGAATGCAAATTGAAGAGCATTATAAAAAACCAATGGATATCGAATGGGCGAAAGACGGACGAACTAATGAGCTCTACATTGTTCAAGCTCGACCAGAAACTGTGGAATCACAAAAAGATAAAAATTTTTTGGAAGAATATATTCTTAGAGGAAAAGGAAAATTACTTTGTCAGGGCTCGGCAGTCGGCGGAAAAATTGGCCAAGGAGAAGCGAATGTGATAAAAAATGTGGCAAAAATTGCCGAGTTTAAAAAAGGTCAAGTGTTAGTGACAGAAATGACTGATCCGGATTGGGAACCGATTATGAAAATAGCTAGTGCGATTGTCACCAATTCCGGTGGACGCACATCACACGCGGCCATTGTGAGTCGCGAACTGGGAATTCCGTGTATTGTCGGAGCGGGCAACGCCACGCATGTCATCAAAGACGGACAAAATGTGACAGTTAGTTGCGCCGAAGGAGAGGAAGGGAAAATTTATGACGGGCTATTGAAATATGAAATCAAGAGAACTAATCTTAAGCACATTCGAAAAACTAAAACCAGAATTATGATGAATGTCGGGAATCCTGATCAAGCTTTTGATCTTTCCTTTATCCCCAACGACGGCGTAGGCTTGGCACGCGAAGAATTTATTATCACAGAGTATATTAAAATTCATCCAATGGCGCTCAAACATTTTGAAAAAATCAAAGATAAGGAAGAAAGAAAAAAAATAGAAGATCTCACCCAAGGTTATCCCAATAAGGAAGAATTTTTTGTGGACAAACTGGCGGAAGGGATTGGCCGAATTGGCGCGGCATTTTTTCCAAAAGATGTGATTGTTAGAATGTCCGATTTTAAAACAAATGAATATTCCACTTTAATTGGCGGAAAAAATTTCGAACCGGCCGAAGAAAATCCAATGATTGGTTGGCGCGGAGCTTCCCGTTATTATGATGCTGATTATATAGATGGTTTTGCTTTGGAATGCCAAGCTTTCAAAAAAGTGCGCGAAGTTATGGGGCTAACCAATGTCAAAATTATGATTCCGTTTTGTCGCACAATTACAGAAGGAGAAAAAGTTTTAGCACAAATGAAAAAACATGGACTGGAGCGGGGCAAAAAAGGTTTGGAAATTTATGTGATGTGTGAAATTCCATCTAATGTTATTCTGGCGCATGAATTTGCCAAAATTTTTGACGGCTTTTCAATCGGTTCTAATGATTTGACGCAACTTACTTTGGGCGTGGATCGCGATAGCGCCAAAGTAGCCCATGTATATGACGAGTGCAATGAAGCAGTCAAAGAACTTATTCGTCAAGTGATCAAAAAAGCTCATATTGCCAAAAGAAAAGTCGGCATTTGCGGACAAGCCCCATCGGATTTTCTCGATTTCGCCAAATTTCTTGTGGAAGAAGGCATCGATTCAATTTCTCTTAACCCCGACACAGTCATTAAAACTACAATTGAGATTGGGAAGATGGAAAAATAATCAAAGCGCGGATTTTTTCTTTTCTTGATATTTATGTGAAAATTAGCTATCCTTTAAATTACGAGCAGGAAGAGTCACATAGTGGCTTAGTGTGCACGCTTGGAAAGCGTGTGTGGGGCAACTCACCGAGGGTTCGAATCCCTCCTCTTCCGCCAATTTACAATTTCAGCGTTTTGGGCGGTGTTTGCCTCGCGGCTTCGCCGCTCGGCTGGCGCGCTACGCGCGCAAAGGGCTGATTTTGAAAGGATTTGCCACGCTCCGCGCGGCAAAAAGGAAATGTTTTGGTTTTGGATTAGGAAGTTCGAACCAATCTTTTTTAGAAAATCCCGAATCCCTTCGGGATTTTCTTGCAAAGCGATAATTTTGGCTTGTTTGCTCATTGTTATGAATTTGGCGGCGAGTTCGAACCGATTAACGCTTTTTTGCTCAAAAGCCGTTATTTTATCTTTCAAGACTTGTTTTTGATTGACGAGTTTGTTTTTTGCTTCTTGATATTCTTTGATATTCAAAACGCTTTCAAGATAAGCGTTCATCAATTTTTCCAATTTCTCGTCAATCGTTTTTATTTCGTCTTGAATTTTTTGAGCAAAAAAGCGAGACGATTGCGCCTTTTCGTCTTGCTCTTTTTCCAATTCCGCCAACATCCAATCGGCGCAATCGTCCGACAAAGAAACTTTTTGAATTTCCTTTTTTATTTGAGATGAAATTTTTTCTTCCCTCGTGAAAACATTTTGCGTGCAAATGTGATTCGGATTTTTCTTGGTGCAATAATAATAAACATATTGCTTTCCGCTTTTCTTTATTTTTCTGTCCGCCGTTATTGTAAATCCGCACTCCGCGCAATGGAAAAATCCGCGATAAAGAAAAAATTTCATCTTGTCCGCTTTCTGCGGTTTTGACTTTCTTTTCATCGCTTCTTGGCATTCGTCAAAAAGTTTCTTTGTTATAATCGGTTCGTGCTTTCCGTTGTAAAATTCCCCGTTGTAGCGGATTATGCCGTAATAAAATGGATTTTGGAGCATATACTGAAAATTTGAAACGGAAAGCAAACCGTCTCGCCGCCCTCGCAAACCAAGCCCGTTGATAATCTTTCGGAGATTTTTCAAGGTGTGATTTCCCGAAGCGTAGGCCTCAAATGTCTTTTTTATCAAAGGGGCTTTTTCTTTGTCTACATAAATTTGTTTTGTTTCCCGATTATTCAAATATCCAAGAGGAGCCATTTGAGGCCAAAGTCCGTTTTTCAATTTTTGGCGATGACCTCTTTTAATATTCTCCGAAAGATTATCAACATAATATTTTGACTGCCCGAAAGCGATTGAAAGCATGAATTTGCCTTGCGGTGTGGGATCAAACCAGAAAGTCGGGAATTTTAGCTCTTGAATTACCCCAGTATCCACAAGATAAATGATTTGTCCTCCGTCTATGCTATTTCTCGCCAATCTGTCAGGGTGCCAAGCTAAAATTCCCGTTGCTTCGCCCGCTTCAATTTTTTTCAGCATTTCGGCAAACATGGGACGACCAGGTTTTTTAGCGGTCTGTTTTTCAACGATAATGTCAATGACTTCCAAATTTTCTTTTTTTGCCAATTCTTTAAGTTCAGCGATCTGGTCGCCAATGCTTCGCACTTGCCGATCTTCGGTGTCGGTGGATTTGCGCGCGTAGATGAAAAACTTTCTGGTTTGATTTGTTGTTTTATTTTCGTTTGTCATATTTTTAGTAGTCAAAATATTAAAAAATTATCGCTTTGCGTTCCGCCAAAGGCGGAACAAAAAAAGATTGGTTGGCAAAACTTTGTTTTGCTTTTGGCTTCGCCAAAACGAACTTCCTAATCCAAAACCAAAACATTTCCTTTTTGCCGCGCGGAGCGTGGCAAACCCTTTCAAAATCAGCCCTTTGCGCGCGTAGCGCGCCAGCCGAGCGGCGAAGCCGCGAGGCAAACACCGCCCAAAACGCTGAAATTGTAAATTGGCGGTACTGTTTGGACGAAATCCGAACCTTTTTTGAGCAAAATCCAGAGGATTTTGCGGATTGAACCCCGCCCAGCGTTTCCGCCCGCCTCCGCTTCGCTTTGGCGAGCAAAACAGAAAAATTTTCTCTACATTTTTTTAATCGCGCGCCCCCAAAATTTTTTTCAATTAAGGAAAAGAAAATTTTTCTGTTTTGATATTCCGCTTTTGGCGGAATGGCGGAAACGCTCCCACCCCAACCGCGCCTTCGGCGCGGAAAGCGCAAGCGGGCAAAAATTCCTTCCCCCCAACCCCCTTCCTTTTTGCCCGCTTGCTTCAACGCCCGCAGGGCGGGCGCGGCGGCGGCTACAAATACATAATAAAAGGGTGGCGGGTGGGCTTAGAATCAACTAATCGCTACTTTAGCAACATTATCGGAAAAAATCAAAATTTCCCTACCTTGCCTTGCTTCAAAAGCGCTGTGATTTATCGTAAATTTATTTTTTTTAAATTTATTGTAAAGATTCTGAATATAGAAAACGTCATCATAAGTCATAACCCATTTTAACGAAGATTTTTCAAGAAGCTTCAATAATTTTTTATGATCTTCGTCAATGTAATGATTTAAATACAAAGATTTGCCTTTTTGGTAATATGGCGGATCGAGAAAAATAAAATATCTATTTTTACATTTATTTTTTTCTAATTGCCTCAAAAGTGAAATCCCGTCTAAATTTCTAACCGATATTTTATTTTTAAATTTTTTGATTTTTTCCAATCTGGAAATAATTGTATTTTTTGTAAAACGGGCTTGAACATTCCAAAAACCAGCTTGCTCCATTCCGCCTATCGGCCCGCCCTCAATAATTCCAGAACGATTTGTCCTGTTCAAAAATAAGGTGGCAAACGCCAATTCTTTGGTTGACGATGACGGATTATTGTAAATTTCTTTTTGCTTTTTCCATTCTTCAATATTAATATTCACTTTTTTTATTTTATTTATCAAAAAATCCGTATCGGCAATAGCGATTTTCCAAAAAGCAAAAATGGCTTTATCCAAATCATTAATAATAATTTTATCAACCTTGCCAGAAAATAATAATTTTAAAGAAGCTCCCGCCCCGCCCGCGTATGGCTCAATAAGGACAATTTTCTCATCTTCGGAAAAATTTTTTTCTATCGCTTTGCATAAAAAACCAGCCAAGCGGGTTTTCCCGCCAGGATAACGAAGAGGACTTGAAAATTCAGATGTTATTTTATTTTTTTCTTTTTGCATTTTGTTTCTTGGCCTTCGCCTTTTTATTCAAATCACCCCAGAGAATCTCAAAAAATTCTTGCAGATTATCCCACTTGCCTTTTAATTCGCTCGAGCTTGGTTGAGTTGTTGTTGAATGGACATACTCGTGAAAATTTTCTATTGATAAATAGCTCTTTTGCCCCGTAGCCGAACCAACTTTATTGATGTTGTTAAATTTATTTTTTTCATATTTTTTACCTTCTAAACTTTTTACTACCCAAGAAATTTTTTGGTTTATTGTGTCGTTTTTCTTGAATCCATAGCTGTTCATTTTTGCGTAATAATCCAAAGATATTTCCAAAAACACTCTAAAAAGCACCCCGACAGCATTCGGAACAGCGTTTTTGGAATCATCAATCAATAAATCATTTTTTAGTTCGCAATAAATGTTATTTATTTTTGTTTCCTGAATCTGCAAAACACAAGTTTTCGGAATTAAGTAATTCCTAAGCGAAGATTTTGGAATACTATGATTAACTCCATTATTTGTCGGGACAGATGTAGATTCTTTACCGAAAAGATCTGTTTTGGTTTGTTTTTTTATTTCGTCAGCGACTCTTTTATAATCATCTTTTGTTATTTGCTTCAAATAACTTTCAATTTCTTTCGTATTTAAACGCGAAAATAATTTGCTGTTGAATTTTCCTTTTTGCAGAACATCAAAAATAATAACTTTCAATTTTTCATCAAACTCTTTGTCTTGGGTTTGAAGTTCGCCATTATCATCAAGACTAAAACCAAAAGTAGACCACGCGGGTTTTTGTTCAATAAGTCTCCAAAAAGTTGTAATAAAACCATGGCCCAAAACCTGTTCCTTTAATTCTTCTGGTAAATCCAAGTCTTTGATTCTTTTTGTAATTGCCACTTTTAATAATTCTTTTTGACTTGCGTTTCCTCTGCGAGCATTATGATGCGCCCTCTCGTTGTCGCCCCAAGAAACCTCGTTATTGCCTCTTAAATGCTTTCTATCAATATAACGAAGACCCTGATCCTTGTCTTTTGTGATTAAGCATTCAAGTTTTAAATTATCGTTTATTTTGATTCTTGATTTTAGTCCATTAAGTTTGTTTTTGAGCTTTACATTATCTGTCAATTCTGGGTTATCCAAAAGTTTATAAACCGCAAGACGGCGGTTTCCTTCCAGAACTATATTTTTGCCGTTTGATTCATAGATAACCAGCTTTTCAAGTTGAGGTAAATCAAATTCGTTTACCACTTCTTCGGCTAATTCAGCCAATTTAAAATCTTTCTTAGAAAGAAAATATTCGATTAATTCTTTTTCCGTTTTATTAAAATATTTATCTGGGAAACGAGCATTTTCATCCCAAAGAGAAAGATTTTTTATTGAAATATTGTTTTTAATAAATTTATTTGCCATATTTTTTAGTTATTACACACTACATAATGCAAATACTCGGTCGTTTTATTCGCTGTGTAGTTTCTATTTTCTGACTTATCCGCTTTAAACCTATTATATTCTTTAGTAAAATTGCCGTATTTGCCTCGTAGGCTCATTATTTCTTGAATATCGCCTAAAGTCATTAAACCCTCGTTGTTATAGCTTAAGAATATATATTTTGCTTTTGCTTTTAAAATCAAATCCTTAAACGCTTTTTTAACTTGTATTCTTGAACAATAAAGGGACTTTTGATTTTGATATTCGCGTAAGCCAGTTTTTCCGTGAATTTCAGGATTATCATATTTTGCGATGGTTTCAAGCATATGATAATTTGTCGCATATTGTCTTTGATTGTATGGCGGATCCAAATATAAAATATCGCCCGTAATTTTCCCCGCCACCTTATTTATATCCTCGTTAAAAACTTCGTGATCTTGGTCATTTATTATCAATTCAGCGGGTTTCAAAATTAAATTGTTTTGAGCTGTCTTTTTTAACTTTTTCAAAAAAGCACCATATACGGAGGCCGTGTTTGCGTATTTATCAATTGATTCAACCAAGCTGGTAATCAAAAAATAGTATTCGTCATCAGAAATTAAATTTTGCTCTTTCCAATTTTCTATTTTTTGACGAATTACGTCGCAACGCATTCCGTTTTCATCAGAAAAATATTGTCGCGGTTCCTCTTTGCCTTTTGTTCCGCCAAGACAATAATTTTTATAAATAAACCCTTTTACTCCTTTTAAGTTTGACAAATAATCGCAAACAAATTTTTTACGATTTTTCACCTCAATATTTTTTAAATCAGAAATTTCTTTTGTTAGTTTCAAAAATGATAATTCCTTATGATTTCCAATATAGTGCCTATTTAAAACATAGCTGTAATATTGAATATCATTTGCGATTATTTTATAACCCTTTCTTTTAAAATAACTTCCAACAATTCCCGTTCCTGCAAATAAGTCGCAAAAAGTATCGCAGTTTTTATCAACTACTTTGTTTATGGATTCCTCCAAGAATTCCAACAACGATAATTTACTGCCAATATAATTCATAATTTTAGTTATGCAATAGAATTACGAAACAAGGCACTTTATAACTTTTATCTCCTTGAACTTTATGTTTAAAACTAAAGTTAATTTCAATTGGTTTATTAAGGTCAGTACTTTTTATTGTTTCCCTAATTTTTTGAATTGAAATATCCTCATCAAGATAAACTACTAATAATCTTGGATCAGCTCCAAATCTTCCCTCATCTTGATATTTGTATAAATATTCTGCAACTATCCCAGGATTTTTAACCGCCTCTTCTTTCCAATTATCTTTAAATCTTGTCTTAAATTGATTTGTTGGACTTTTTGCGACTTTTTGATCAAAAGAAACGCCGTCAATGAAAAAATCAACTCCTCTGCGGTGATTAAGAGTCGGCAAAATATTTTCATTTTTTTCAAAAATCAAAGTTTCAATAAAATCATTTCTAACAGTGTTGATTTCTTTAATTCTTCTATATTTGACCGCGGCTACTTTGACTTTTTCATCCTTAACAAGCCCGCTGTTGCTCTCTGAATTTATTCTTTGAACAAACCCGTCAAAATCACCTTGGGAGAAAGGCCATTCTATGTTGCCCAACTTCAATGATTCCCATTCTTTAACCAATAAATCCATAACATTATTGGCATCTTTTCCGCTTTTATATTTTTCTGTTTCCTTAAATAGTTCGCGTATTGCGTTTTTGCTTAGCTCGTAATCCCAGTTATTAACTACGATTTTCCATATATTTTGAGGATCAATGCAAGGCATATTTTGACCTTTGTTTTTACCTCGGCTACAAATTTTAAATTCTAATCCCGCTACTTTTTTATATTTATTAATGTGCAACAAATATTTTAAAACATTGTCCTTGCTTCCAAGTATTTTTTTCGCTAAATCTTCAGATAATTTTGATTTGATGTATTCCATAATTATTTTTTGAAAATTAAAATATATTCATGTTTAAAAATATAATAATCGCTTGAAAGCGCCCTATATCGCCAAATCCCTTCTTTGTTTTGTTTGGCGCGATTGCCCGCCATATTTTTAATTATAATACTTTTTAGCGTTAATCCTAACTTTTGCGCTTCATTCATACAATAAAATCCCAAAGGTATCCATTTGCCAGCTGTATATTTATCGCCGATGACAATTGCCAAGTATCTGCCATTTTCTAAAATTTCAATGGTATTTTTTAAAACCTCGGCAAATTGACCTAAAAATTCTTTTAGTGATTTTGCGTTTGATAAATCATCTTTTAAATCACTAAATTTAATTATATCGGCATATGGCGGGTGCAAAATTGCCAATTGGATATTTTTCTTTTTGTGATTTTTTAAAACTTCCCTTACTTTTTCAAATGTTTCAAATCTTGCGCTGTCGCCAACAATCAAATCAGAAAAATTGTTTTTTGGCTCAATATTTTTACCGACATAATCAACAAGCTTTTTTTGAATATCAATGCCGATAAAATTTCTGTTTAAACTTTCCGCTTCATAAGCTGTCGTTCCACTTCCTAAAAATGGATCAAAAATAATTTCATTTTTCTTTGTGTATCTCAAAATTAACTGATGTGGAATTTGCGGAATAAAATTGCCGTGATAAAAACCGTTATGCTTTCCTGTTTTATCTCTTTCGGGAATGATCCAAAGACTATCAGTCAAAATTTCTGATTCTTTCCAATTGTCCAAATTTAAATCATTAAAAATAGGCATGATTATTTTTTCATTAAAGTATCCAAACTAGCACCTAACGCATTGGCAATTTTTTGGACAGTATCAATTGTTGGACTTTTTATTCCGCCCGATTCAATTTTAATAATCGTG
>Ga0210044_10009676_pt1 | contig 11674 bp, 10 predicted proteins | sample CryGey13umfilter_2_FD_183959 | JGI IMG/M metagenome (GOLD analysis project Ga0210044, IMG submission 183959) | Groundwater microbial communities from aquifer in Utah, USA - Crystal Geyser 4/9/14 3 um filter (SPAdes) (version 2) | ecosystem: Environmental > Aquatic > Deep subsurface >...
AGGCGGGCCTGCTCGGCAGGGGTCAGGGCGATCAGGGCGGCGGCCAGCGCCCCGGCATCCCGCACCGCAATCGCCGCGTCGGCGGCATCAAGGGCGGCAAAACTTTCGCTGAAATTCGCGACCATCGGGCCATGGATCACCGCCGAGCCCTGCGCCACCGGCTCGAACGGGGTATGCCCCCCGGCCGCGCCAAAGCTGCCACCGATCACCGTCACCCCCGCCAGCCCATACCACAACGCCATTTCCCCCATGGTATCCGCCAGATAGACGGCGGTGCCCGGTCCCGGCACCTCGCCTGCCGAGCGGGTGGCAAGGCCGAGGCCGCGCGCGCGGATCAGGGCGGCAATGGCGGGCGCGCGGCGCGGGTGACGCGGGGCGAGGATCAAAAGATCGAACACCCCGGCGGTGCGGGACTCAAAGTAGGCATCCAGGATCGGTGCATCCTCGCCGTCATGGGTCGAGGCCGCCAGCAGGCAGCGCGCGCGCGGGGCAGGGGGGGCGAAGGACAGCGTCATGCCATCGGGTGGGGCGACCGCCTGCGCCTTCAGCATCAGCCGCGCCACCAGCCGCTCGGGTGGCAGGCCCAAGGCAAGCAAGCGCGCCTCGGAGCCTGCGTCCTGCGCCGACACCAGGGTAAGCCGCGCCAGCGCTGCGCGCATCAATCCGGGGGCAAGGCGCTGCCACACCCCGGCACTGCGGGCCGAGATCCGCGCCCCGATCAGCAGCACCGGAGCGCTGGCTGCGGCTTGCAGGATGCGCTCGGGCCACAGCTCGTTTTCCACCATCACCAGCGCGCTCGGGTGCCAGCGCGCCAGCAGTCGGCGCACTGCGCCGCTGGTATCGAACGGGGCAAGTTGGGCCGTGACCCGCGCCAGCCCCCAGCCCGCCACCATCGCCCGCGCGCTGGCGCTGTTGCAGGTCACCAGCACCGCCAGATCCGGGGCACCGGCCAGCAGCCGCACCAGCAGCCAGCGCACCGAGGTCAGCTCGCCGTTGCTGGCCCCGTGCAGCCACAGCACCGGCCCGCCTGAGGCGGCACCTGCCCGCCCCAGGCGCTCGGCCAGCGCGCCCGGCGGGGCGTGGCCGCGCAAGCGTTGCCATAGCACCACGGCGATCAGGGCGGGCAGCGCCAGTGCCATCAGAAATTGGTAAAGCCGCACCCCGCCCCCCTTGCAAGCCTCTGTAATCCATAGGCGGGGCGGGGAACCGTGGCAAGCGCTGCCACCCGCGCCACCTTGCATCCTTGCCGCCGCCGCCGCACACTCGCCACCACAACCATGAGGCCCAACCCGGAGTCGCCGATGCCCCTGCTTGCCGCCGCCAGCGCCGTGCGCGAACACGCCTATGCGCCCTATTCGCACTTCAAGGTCGGGGCGGCAATCCGGGCCACCTCGGGCCAGATTTATACCGGCTGCAATGTCGAGAACGTCGCCTACCCCGAAGGCACTTGCGCCGAAGCCGGGGCGATTGCGGCGATGGTGGCGGCGGGCGAGACCCGGATCGCCGAAGTGCTGGTGATCGCCGACAGCCCCACGCCGGTGCCGCCCTGCGGTGGCTGCCGCCAGAAGCTGGCCGAATTTGCCGCCCCCGAGACGCCGGTGACCCTCGCCACCACCGACGGCAAGACCCAGCTCACCACCGTGGCCGCGCTGCTGCCCGGCGTCTTCAGCGCCGCCCATATGGCGCGCGCCTGATGGACGCCCGCGCCATCATCGCCGCCGTGCGTGACGGCACCCCGCCATCGGCGGCCGAACTCGACTGGTTCGCCAAGGGGTTGGCCTCGGGTGCGGTCAGCGATGCGCAGGCCGGGGCGTTTGCCATGGCGGTCTGGCTCAAGGGCCTGGGCGAGGCGGGGCGGGTGGCGCTGACCCGGGCGATGCGCGATTCCGGTCAGGTGCTGGCCTGGGATCTGCCGGGGCCGGTGCTTGACAAGCATTCGACCGGCGGGGTTGGCGATTGCGTTTCGTTGCTGCTGGCCCCGGCGCTGGCGGCATGCGGGGCTTATGTGCCGATGATTTCGGGGCGTGGGCTGGGCCATACCGGCGGCACGCTTGACAAGCTCGAAGCGATTCCCGGTTTCCGCTGCGGCCTGAGCCAGGACCAGCTTCGCGCGCAACTGACCGACGTGCGCTGCGCCATCGTTTCGGCCAGCGCCGAGATCGCCCCCGCCGACCGTCGCCTTTACGCCATCCGCGATGTCACCTCGACGGTCGAAAGCATTGATCTGATCACCGCTTCGATTCTGGCGAAAAAACTGGCGGCGGGGCTCGAGGCGCTGGTGCTGGATGTCAAGGTCGGGTCGGGCGCGTTCATGAAGACCATGGCGCAGGCCGAGGCGCTGGCGCGCGCGCTGGTGGCGGCGGCGCAGGGCGCGGGCTGCATGACCACGGCGCTGATTACCGACATGAGCCAGCCGCTGGCCACGGCGGCGGGCAACGCACTTGAGGTGATCGAGGTGATGGAAACCCTGACCGGCACCTCGGTCAACGCCGCGCTGTGGGATCTGACGGCGGCGCTGGGGGGCGAGGCGCTGGCGCTGGGCGGCCTTGCCGCCGACGCCGAAGACGGTGCCGGGCGGATCGAACAGGCGCTGGAAAGCGGGGCCGCTGCCGAAGTGTTCGGGCGCATGGTGGCGGCGCAGGGTGGGCCGGCCGATTTTGTCGAGCGCTGGCCCGACCGCCTGCCCGCCGCCCCGGTGCAGCGCGAGGTGCCATCCCTCGGCGACGGATTCGTGGTCAGCATTGACGGCTTTGCCCTGGGTCAGGCGGTGGTGCATCTCGGCGGTGGGCGGCTGCGCGAGGGCGACCGGGTCAACCCTTCGGTCGGGCTTTCCGACCTGGCCGGGATCGGCGAAGAGGTCAGCCGCGATGTGCCGCTGGCGATGGTGCACGCCGCGACCGAGGCCGAAGCGATGGCTGCCGTGCGCGCGGTGCAGGCGGCCTACGGGCTGGGAGCGGCCGCGCCCGCTGACCCGGCCCTGATCCACAAGAGGATTGCCTGATGCCGCGCGCCTTTCTGATCGTGATGGATTCGGTCGGCTGCGGCGGCGCGCCCGATGCGGCGGCGTTCGGCGACGCGGGGGCCAACACTCTGGGCCACATTGCCGCAGAATGTGCGGCGGGGCGGGCCGATCAGGGGCGGCGCGGCCCCTTGCACCTGCCGGTGCTGGATGGCCTCGGGCTGGGGGCGGCGATCCGGCTGGCCTCGGGGGCGGCGACGCCGGGGCTGGCGGCGCGCCCTGCCGGGCGCTGGGGGGCGGCCACTGAAGTTTCGCACGGCAAGGATACCCCGTCGGGGCATTGGGAACTGGCCGGGGTGCCGGTGCCGTGGGAGTGGACCTATTTCCCCGATACCCACCCCGCCTTTCCGCCGGAACTGAGCGCCGAGATCTGCCGCCTGGCGGGCACCGCAGGCATCCTTGGCAACTGCCACGCCTCGGGGGTGGAGATCATGGAACGGCTCGGTGAGGAGCACCTGCGCAGCGGCTGGCCGATCTGCTACACCTCGGCCGATTCGGTGGTGCAGATCGCGGCGCACGAGGAAAGCTTTGGTCTGGCGCGCCTGCTGGCGCTGTGCCGCGACCTCGCCCCCGGTCTGCATGCGCGCCGGGTCGGGCGGGTGATCGCGCGGCCGTTCACGGGCCAGCCGGGGGCGTTTCAGCGCACCCCGAACCGGCACGATTACGCCATGGCCCCGCCCGCACCGACTCTGCTCGACTGGGTGCAGAATGCCGGTCGCGCCACCCATGCGATCGGCAAGGTGGGCGACATCTTTTCCATGCAAGGGATCGGCACGTTGCATAAGGGGAAATCGGATTCTGACCTTTTCGAACAATTGTTGATGCTGGTGGCCATGGCGGAACCAGGTTCCTTTACATTTTCGAACTTCGTCGAGTTTGACAGCAATTTCGGCCACCGCCGCGACGTGGCCGGCTACGCGCGCGCGCTGGAATGGTTCGATGGCTGCGCCGGGCGCTTTCTGGCGCGCCTGCGGCCGGGCGATATCGCGATCTTCACCGCCGACCACGGCAACGATCCCACCTTCCGCGGCACCGAACACACCCGCGAGCGGGTGCCGGTGCTGGTGGCGGGGGCGGGGGCGGGCGAGATCGGGATTTGCGCCTATACCGATGTTGCGGCTTCTATCGCCGCCCATCTGGGCGTGACGGGGTCTGGCTCTGGCCGGAGTTTTCTATGAAGATCAATGATTTGCCAAAAGTCGAGTTGCACCTGCATCTGGAAGGGGCCGCGCCGCCGGAGTTCATCCGCGGGCTGGCGCGGGAAAAGCACCTCGACCTTGGCGGGATATTTGCCCCTGACGGCAGTTACCGCTACACCGATTTTTGGGATTTCCTGCGGGTCTATGAGGCCGCGACCGAAACCCTGAAAACCCCGGATGATTACCATCGCCTGACCCTTGCCGTGCTTGAGCAAAGTGCGGCAAGTGGCGTGATCTATTGCGAAACTTTTCTCAGCCCCGATTTTTGCGGTGGGCGCGACCTGGAGGCCTGGCGCGACTATTTGCACGCCATCCGCGAAGCCGCCGAGATTGCAGAAAGAACCAACGGCATCACCCTGCGCGGCATCATCACCTGCATCCGCCATTTCGGCCCCGACAAGGCCCGCGAAACCGCGCGCTGTGCCGCCGAGACGGCGGGCGACTGGATTGTTGGCTTTGGCATTGCGGGTGACGAAAAATCTGCAAAAACCAAAGACTTCTGCTGGTCTTTTGATGCAGCACGTGAAGCCGGGCTGCGCCTGACCGCCCATGCCGGCGAATGGGGCGGGCCGGAATCCGTGCGCGCCGCACTGGACGATCTGCGGGTCGAGCGCATCGGCCACGGGGTGCGCGCGATCGAGGACCTGGCGCTGGTCGATGCGCTGGCCGAGCGGGGGGTGGTGCTTGAGGTCTGCCCCGGCTCGAATATCGCGCTTGGCCTTTACCCCGGCTGGCGGCAGCACCCGATCAGTCAGTTGCGCGAGCGCGGCGTGAAAGTTACCGTCTCGACCGACGATCCGCCGTTCTTTCACACCACCATGGCGCGCGAATACGACCGCCTCGCCGAGGCCTTCGACTGGGACGAAGGGGTGTTCCGCGCCCTTGCCCGCACTGCGCTTGACGCCGCATTCTGTGACGCCGATACCCGCGCCAGAATTCTGCAACGACTGGAGGCCCCGCATGCTTGACCAACTGACCGTCGTCAACCACCCGCTGGTGCAGCACAAGCTGACGATCATGCGGATGAAGGAGACCTCGACCGCAGGCTTTCGCCGCCTGTTGCGCGAGATCAGCCTGCTTCTGGCCTACGAGGTGACGCGCGGGCTCGACATGACCACGATCCGCATTGAAACCCCGATCTGCGCGATGGATGCCCCCACGCTGGATGGCAAGAAGCTGGCGCTGATCTCGATTCTGCGGGCGGGCAACGGGCTGCTGGACGGTATTCTGGAACTGATCCCGGCGGCGCGGGTGGGCTTCATCGGGCTTTACCGCGACCCCGAAACCCTGAAGCCGGTGCAGTATTACTGCAAGGTGCCCGACCATCTGGAAGACCGCATCTGCATCGTGGTCGATCCGATGCTGGCCACCGGCAATTCCTCGGTCGCGGCGATTGATCTGCTGAAGCAGGCCGGGGCGAAGAATATCCGTTTTCTGTGCCTGCTGGCGGCCCCCGAAGGCATCGCCCGGATGAAAGCGGCGCATCCCGATGTGCCGATCGTCACAGCAGCGGTGGACAGTCATCTGAATGACCATGGATATATTGTCCCTGGGCTAGGGGATGCGGGCGACCGCATGTTCGGCACCAAATAGGGTATTTGTTCTTTACTCGGCAACAATCCTGCCGCATCATCGCCATGGCAATGATGGGGGCGATGATGCTGTTCAAGTTTGGGACGGTGGCGGTCGGGACGGTGGTGCTTGGGCTTGGGGTCGCCGAGGCCCGCGCGGTAGCTCAGATATCCGGCCCGCGCGAGCTGCCGCCTGCCAGCTTTTCCGACCAGACCTATGTTGACAGCAAGGGCTGCGTGTTCATGCGCGCCGGGGTCGGGCGCAACGTGAACTGGGTGGCCCGGGTCAATGGTGACCGCAAGCCGCTGTGTGGCTATCCGCCATCGCTGGCGGTAGCCGCCGCTCCGGTTCCTGCTCCGGCTCCGGCCCCCGCGCCAGCTCCGGCGGTTCGCGTGGCACAGGCCGCGACCACAGCGCCGCCCCCGAAACCCGCAGCGGTCGTGCCGACCAAGCCCGCGATCACGCTGGCGGCGGCAGCCCCGGTCGCGACCGCACCCTCTGCCACGCCGCCGGTGGTCGCGGCCAGACCCGCAGTTGCTACACCACCGGTGGTCGCGGCTGCAGCCGCTGCTCCGGTGCCCAGCGGCGCGGCCGCGCTGACGCCGGTGGCAAGCGCGCCGGGGCCGAACCAGGTGGCCTGCCCGGCGACCGTGCCGGTGGCCGCGCTTTATGCCACCGCCAACGGCGGGCACGTGGTGCTGTGCACCCTGGGCGATGGCACCTTGGTTGGCGCGCGCGCTCCTCTTTATGCGATAGTTGCGCAAGGGGTTGGCAACCGGGTTGGGGCCGGAATCTACGCCCCCGGCGTGGCGGTGGCTCCGGGCATCGCGATCCCGGCGGGCTACAAGCAGGCCTGGAACGATGATCGCCTGAACCCCAACCGCGGCATCGGCACCGCGGCGGGGCAGGCGCAGCAGGACCGCATCTGGACCCGCGACGTGCCGGCGGTGCTGGTGGCACGCCAGCCCGCCGCGCCGGCGCGGGTGGTGGTGGCCAGCCAGTCGGCTCCGCTGGTGCCCGCCGCCCAGCCTCAGGTCCGGGTTTCCACCAAGACCGAACCAAATGCCCGGGTGGTTGCTCCGACCGCCGGGGGCACAGTTTACGTCCAGGTTGGCACTTTTGGCGTGCCCGCCAATGCCGATGGGGCCAGGGGGCGCTTGCGCAGCGCGGGCCTGCCGGTTGGCACCGCCAGAATCACCAAGGGTGGCAAGGCGCTGCAAATCATTGTGGCCGGGCCCTACGGCGATGCAGCGGCGGCCCAGGCCGCGCTGCTGGTGGCGCGTGGGGCCGGGTTCAAGGATGCGTTCGTGCGCTGATACCAGCCGAGACACGACCACGGGCGATAAATCAAAAGTCGGGCAGCAATCAACCTTGCGCCCCTCGGCAGCGCCGGGGGGCGTCCTTATTCGCCACAGATCGCTTGCAGGCTGATCCAGTCGCCATCGACCAGAACCGGGCGCTTCGGGTGGGCGCGAAAGGGATCGGCCTCGATCAGGCCAAGCGTGGTTTCGCCCGAAGGATCAAGCGCATAAGCGTAGGGGCTGGAGGTCAGTTCGGCCGCCGCAAAGCGCTTAAGCAAGGCACCCTCTTCGACCGCGGTGGCGGGCGTGCGCAGCAGGGTTGCGCCGTAGCCCGCCACCGCCGTAGCGGGCAGTGCGCCGGTCGTCAGCACCTGCACCGTCGCGCGCAACCCGGCGTGATGCAGCAGGGCGATCATCGGGTCGGTTGCCTCGGCGCGGGCAAGTTCGGCCAGAGCAAAGCCTGCCACCGCCTCGGGCCCGGCATCGGAGTCGATCAGGGCCCGGTCAAGCACCACGATCGGCCCGGGCAGGTTGAGCGTCGGCACCTTGAGCGCGCGCAGGATCACAAGCTGCGGCGGATCGTCGCCGAACACCCGCCGACCGAGGCTGTCCAGGGCCTGCTGGCCGGTCGGATCGGCACAGGCAGCGCCAGCCACCCGCGCCAGGTCAGCCAGCGCCAGGTGCCCGATCGCGGCACGGGTCGCGGGCGGAATGACCGCCGCCGCGTGCCGTTCCAGCGCGCCGGGCAGCCAGAACACCCCCAATCCCGCGACCAGCACCAGCATTCCCAGCACCACCGCCCCGCGCAGCCGACCGGGGCGGGCGCGGGCGCGGGCCAGCGCGCCACGCACGGTTTCAAGCGCCGCGATCATGTCGGCGTCCTCGATCTCGAGGGTCTCGCTGGCGTCACGGCCGGGGGCATAAAGGGCGGGGGTCGCGCCGGGGTTCAGGCGCTCGACCGCCGGTAGCGACCAGTGCGACAGGGCCACCTCGGTGCGCGGGTCCGACAGCACCAGCGAGGCCTCGCCAAAGCTGACCACCACCTCGCGGCGCTGCGCGTCCGGCGTATCGCGCCACAGGCCCGGGCTTTCAAGCCGCTGATATTTCTTCAATGCCGTCATGGGCGGGGGGCCTTGGCCTGCTGCTGCCTGGTTGCCGCTGACCCTAGCGCCTTGCCGGGCGTGCCACAATCATCTGCCGAACGACACCCAGCCGCCAATCGGCGCGAAAAATGTCGCATCAAGGCGCGACGCGGGGGGCCGGGCGGGGTTGGTAGGCAGGCAGACCCGAAGGAGGACCCGATGTTGCCACCCCCCGATCGCACCCTGACCGCCGCCGGGATGATCCTGATCTATGCCACGGTGATCGGCTTTGGCGACAATTTCGTGCGGGTGGTGGCGGCTGAGGGCGGGCTGTGGCAGTTCCATGCCACCCGCACCGCGATGGCGCTGGGGCTGGTGGCGCTGCTGATGCGCCCGCTGGGGCTGCGGCTGAAGCCGGTCAGGCTGGGCGCGGTGGTGGCGCGCAGCACGATCCATGGTATCTCGATGCTGATCTACTTCGGTTGCCTCGCCTTTCTGCCGGTGGCGCAGGTGGCGGCGGGGCTGTTCACCGCGCCGATCTTCGTGCTGCTGATCTCGCGCTTTGCTTACGGCCACCATATCGGCCCGGTGCGGATTGCCGCCGTCGCGGTGGGGTTTGTCGGCGTGATCCTGGTGCTGGGGCCAAGTGCGATGAGCGGCGCCTCGCTGGCGGCGCTGCTGCCGGTGGCGGCGGGGGCGCTTTACGCGCTTGGCAATATCGCAACGCGCGAGTGGTGCGCCGGCGAGAGTGCCGAGACCCTGCTGGTGGCGTTCTTTGTGGCGCTCGGGGTGCTGGGGCTGGCCGGTCTTGCCGTGCTGGCGGTGGTGCCGATCGAGGTGCCGACGGGTGCTGCGGGTTTTGTGCAGCGCGGCTGGGTCTGGCCGTCGGGCACCTTCTATTTCTGGACCTTCGTTCAGGCTGCCGGTTCGCTGCTTGGGGTTGGGCTGATGATCCGGGCCTATCAGATTGCCGCCGCCAGCCGGGTGTCGGTGTTTGAATACATCATCCTGCCCGCCTCGGCGCTGTGGGGCTGGCTGATCTGGGGCGAGGTGCTGCTTCTGTCGGCGGGGGTTGGCATGGGGCTGATCGCGCTGGCCGGTGGCATGATCGCGCTGCGCGCGCGCGCGCCCGTGGCGGGATAGCGCTCTTCCCTTCCTTGCGGTCGGTCATCGCTGGCACAGCGAAGACGCCCGGTTTTGGGCGGATGAGCGGCGGGTCAATCCCCCACTGCCGCGCGCCAGTGCCGCCGGCAGAGGCTGACATAAGTCTCGTTGCCGCCGATCTGGACCTGCTCGCCGTCGCGCAGGGCGCGCCCGTCGGGCCCCTTGCGCACCACCATCGTCGCCTTCTTGCCGCAGGCGCAGATGGTGCGCACCTCGCGCATCTCGTCGGCCCAGGCCAGCAGCGCGGCCGAGCCGGGGAATAGCTCGCCGCGAAAATCGACGCGCAGGCCGTAGCACATCACCGGCACAGCCAGATCATCGACCGCCCGCGCCAGTTGCCAGACCTGCGGCTTGGTCAGGAACTGGGCCTCGTCGATGAACACGCAGGCCAGCGGGCCTTGCGCCAGCCGCGCCTCAAGGCGGGCAAACAGATCGTCGCCGGGGGCAAAGGTATCGGCGGGATCAAAGATGCCGATCCGGCTGGCGATCCGGCCCGCCCCGGCGCGATTGTCAAGCTGCGCCGTCAGCAGATAGGTCGCCATGCCCGACTCGCGGTAGTTGTGCGCGGCCTGCAACAGCACCGTCGATTTGCCGGCATTCATGGTCGAGTAATGGAAGTAGAGTTTTGCCATGGCGCAGGGGTTAGCGCGGAACTGCGGCCCCGTGCAAGCGGGCGCGCTCAGATGCGGCCGGGAAAATGGCAGGCGACGGCATGATCGCCGCCGAGCAGGGCAGGCACTTCGGCGGCGCAGCGCGCCGTGGCGCGCACGCAGCGGGTGCGGAACACGCAGCCCGAGGGCGGGGCCAGCGGCGAAGGCAGATCGCCCTCGAGCGGAATCACCACCTTGGCGCGCTCGGCCACCGGATCGGGGATCGGCACCGCCGACAGCAGCGCCTGAGTATAGGGATGCTGCGGGCTGGCGAACAGCGCGGCTTTCGGGGCAACTTCCATGGTGCGCCCCAGATAGAGCACCATCACCCGGTCCGAGATGTGTTTGACCACCGAAAGGTCATGCGCGATGAAGATCATCGCCAGCCCGAGATCGCGCTGCACCTGGGCCAGCAGGTTGATGACCTGGGCCTGGATCGACACGTCCAGCGCCGACACCGGCTCGTCGCAGACCAGCAGGCGCGGTTCCACGATCAGGGCGCGGGCAATGCCGATGCGCTGGCACTGGCCGCCGGAAAACTCGTGCGGATAGCGGTTGATCTGGTTCGGGAGCAGCCCGACCCGGTCCATCATCGCCTGCACCCGCAGCTTGACCTCGGCGCGGCTCAGACCGGGGTGATGGGTGCGCAGCGGCTCGGCCACGATCTGGCCCACCGTCATGCGCGGGTTGAGGCAGGCCAGCGGATCCTGAAACACCATCTGGATCGCCGAGCGGTAGGGCAGCATCTGGTGGCGGGTCAGGGTCATCAGATCGGCCTCGCGGTTCCAGATCACCTGGCCTTCGGCCGGCACCATCCGGATCAGCGCCCGCGCCAGGGTGGATTTGCCGCAGCCCGATTCGCCCACGATCCCCAGCGTCTCGCCGGGCTTCAGGCTGAAGCTGACGCCGTTCAGGGCATGCAGCGGACGGGGCTTGGTCCAGGGCATGTCGCCTTCGCGCGCGATATGAAAGGTCACGCGCAGATCGCGCACCTCGAGCAGGGCGGTCATCCCAGTTCCTCCAGCGAGCGGTTGCAGGCGCGCCAGCGCTGCGGCGCAAATTCGGTCAGCGGGGCCAGCCGCGCCACGCAATCGTTGCCCGCGAAGGCGCAGCGCGGCGCAAACGGGCAGCCGTCTTGCGCGCGGGTCATGTTGGGCGGCGCGCCAGGGATGGAATCGAGCGCCTCGCCTTCCTGATCGACCCGCGGAATGGCGTGCAGCAGGCCGCGGGTATAGGGATGCGAAGGGGCGGCGAACAGCGGGTCCACCGGGCTTTGCTCCATCACCTGACCGCCGTAAAGCACGATCACCTCGCGGCAGAACCCGGCGATCACCCCCAGATCATGGGTGATCAGAATCGTTGCCATGCCGAATTCGCGCTGCAACTCGGCCAGCAGCGCCATGATCTGGGCCTGCACCGTGACATCCAGCGCGGTGGTCGGCTCGTCCGCGATCAACAGATCGGGCTGGCACAGCAGCGCCATCGCGATCATCACCCGCTGGCGCATGCCGCCGGAAAACTCGTGCGGATAAAGCCGGATGCGGCCTTTGGCGTCGGGGATTTTCACCGCGTCCAGCATCCGCACGCATTGCGCCACCGCCTGCGCCTTGGTCATGCCCTTGTGGTAAATCAGCACCTCGGCCATCTGGTCGGCCACCCGCATGTAGGGGTTGAGCGCGGTCATCGG
>Ga0210044_10009679_pt1 | contig 11674 bp, 13 predicted proteins | sample CryGey13umfilter_2_FD_183959 | JGI IMG/M metagenome (GOLD analysis project Ga0210044, IMG submission 183959) | Groundwater microbial communities from aquifer in Utah, USA - Crystal Geyser 4/9/14 3 um filter (SPAdes) (version 2) | ecosystem: Environmental > Aquatic > Deep subsurface >...
TTAGTTTACGAATTCTCATGATAACAGTTTAACATACTTGCAGTATGTTAAACCATCCATCCCTGCCATCCGTCAGGCTTTAGCTTCTAAAGCCTTCCTACTGGCAGGGTTTCCTGTATAGTATTAAAAAAGATCTCAAAACATTTAAGATCTTTTCATGGTACCGCTACAGGGAATCGAACCCCGATTACCAGATTGAGAATCTGGCGTCTCACCCTCCGGGTGACCACCCGTCAGGGTGGCTAACCTTCAATAAATGTACTTAGCTTAAAAAATGGTACCGCCTAGGGGAATTGAACCCCCGTTGCCAGATTGAGAATCTGAAGTCCTAACCACTAGACGAAGGCGGCTTATCGGGTAAAAATACGCTTATACAAATTTTCCTTTTTTGAACTATTATTTTTCAATTCTAACTCCCTCTTTCTGCCTAATGTTTTATTAGAAAACGTTTCATAATAGACGAGTTTTGCTGGAAGCTTATGTTTGATTGAGCGCGTCTTACCTGCATTATGAGATTCTAACCTCTTTACTAGGTTATTCGTATAACCTATATATGTGGTATGATCTGCAAGTTTTAGAACATAAACTATGGAATTCATAATGATATCTATTAATCCCTCACCCTCCGGGTGACCACCCATTAGGATGGCTGACCGTTATCCTCACCTCTCAGCCGTGCTACGAGCGAGGTCATAGAGCGTTGCCCGTTAGGGCTACGACAGAGGGACGATAGCGGCTTATTTACCTTGCCAATCCCCTGTTTGTCTCACTAATAGATCAGGTGCATTATTTGGCTCAGCCATTATTTCTTTGACAATCTTTTCCATTCGCACTCCTTGAGATCCCTTTACTAGTATAATATCATTCTTTTTTACCCTATCCTGCAAAAAAAGTCCAGCCTGATGGTGATCTGAAAAAGTATAGACATGATCCTTGTCCATCCCAGCCTCTATTGCGCCACGCGCTATATCTCTAGCTTTTTCACCAAATGCCAGTAAATAATCAATCTTCAATTCTTTGATTTTCTTGCCAATATCTTGATGAGCTTCTTCTGAGATGGCTCCCAATTCTAACATATCGCCAAACACAACATAATATTTACCAGCCTCTGTGTTTGGTATTAAAGATAATAAATCTAATGCGGCCTTAGCGGCAAGTGGTGAAGAATTGTAGGTATCATCAATAATTTTACTTCCTTTGATACCGGGCAAATATCTTGTTCTCCCTGGCACACCTTGATACTGTTGTAGTTTATGACCAATGTCTACTAAATTTATTTGATAAATAATCCCAATGCAGACTGCTGATAATACCGCATACAAATGTTGATGACTAATAATGCTTGGTAAAAAAATCGGGATGGTTGTACCTTGATAAGTTAACTTAAAATTTAGTCCCAATTCACCGTCTCTCTCCATAATGATAATATTCTCAGCCCGAGCACTAGCTTGATGCTTGATGCCATAGCTCATGACCATTGCCTTAGTATTTGCTTTCTGTTGCCAAGCCAATTCATTATCAATATTAATAACTGCATAGCCATCTTTTTCTAAGAGACTAATAATTAATCTCTTTTCTTCGGCAATCTTTTCTAAACTACCAAAATATTCTAAGTGAGACTCGGAAACAGCGGTTAAAATTCCAATCCGACACTTAACGATGGATAAAAGATAAGCAATATCCCCCGGCTTGTCAGCACCCATTTCTAATACAATAATATTCGGATAATTCTTATCTTTCTTAATTAATAACCAAAAGGCCTGACAAAAAATAGATAACCACTTCAATAATGATTTTCCACCAGTCTCCACACCGATAATCGTCAACGGTACACCGATTTCATTATTATAATTTTTGATGTTTTTTCTTACTTTAAAATCTCCCACCAAAACACTATAAACCGCTTCCTTGGTACTAGTTTTACCAACACTACCAGTAATACCAATAATCTCTGGCTGATACTTAGCCAAAATCATTTTACTGATTATTTTCAATTTAAAATATAGTATTTTTCTAAGCATTATTTTTCTACTGGTATTTGTAAATAGTTTAAGAGAAACTTGGAAATCTCACCAAATAGTGGTGCTGCAGATGAGGCTGCAAACTCAACATTACTAGGATGATGGAATTTAGTCAACATCACATACTGCGGATTATTGATCGGTGCGAAGCCAACAAATGTATGGACGGTCTTATCAGCATCATATTCCCCAGTTTGATAATTGATCACCTGTGCTGTTCCTGTCTTGCCAGCAATATAATAGCCTGGTACACCTGCTAGTGTAGCATGGCCAACTTCTACAACAGAGGCCAGCATTGCCGACAGTGTCATACTTGTCTTTTTGGAAATCACTTGTCTAATGATAGAGGGCTCATTCTTTTCGACTAAACCTGAATCAAAGACTATCTGATCTACTAAATATGGTTCAACTAATTTACCACCATTGGCGATCGCAGCAAAAGCAGTCACTAATTGAATTGGAGTAGCTGATATACCTTGACCATAGGATGCTGTTGCTAAATAGATATCACTCTTCTTCGCCAATGAACTAATATTACCTGACACTTCACCAGTTAGAGTAATACCGGTCTTCTCGCCAAAACCAAAATTTTCAACATACTCATTGAATTTATCTAAACCAACTTGTTGTGCCGCCCAGATCGCTCCTGTATTAATAGACTTTTCCAATACTTGAGACATGTTTTGTTCGCCATAGATCTTCCCTTCAGCATTTTTGATTGTATATTTACCAATGGTTACCTCACCTGTATCCACAAACATTGTGTCTGGTTTTACTTTTTCTTGATCTAGGGCGATCGCCATTGTGATCGCTTTGAAAACTGAACCCGGCTCATAAGCAGAATAAACTGCTGGATTATTGTAAATATCTATATCCTCTACTTCATTATAATTATTAGGATCAAACTCTGGATAAGAACACATTGCCATGATCGCACCAGTATTAGGATTAAGAATAATGACTGTGCCGTTTTCAGCTCCATATTTGATGCTATGTTTTGCTAGCATAGAACAAGTATAAAATTGCAATGACCGATCAATAGTCAAAACTAAATTAAAACCATCCTTAGCTGTTTCATAGACTCGATCCCCAGTTGGTATGATCCGTCCCCCAGAATCTCGACTAGATGAGAGCTGACCTTTAATCCCAGACAACTCTTCATTAAAATAACCCTCCAAACCATATTGACCTTGATAGCCAGCATCTGTATAACCAACAAAACCAAGTAGTTGACTACCCATAGCATTCTCTGGATAATAACGCCAATTTTCTTCTTCAAAATAAATTCCTGGTAACTCGTATTCAGCAAGCTGAATCATCTCTTCTTCAGATATTTTATGCTTCAATGGTTCATAAACATCGTCCTCCTTAATCAGCCGCTGCAAAATAATATCTTGCTCTTCCTCATCTTCAATTTTCAAGACAGCAACCAGTTTCGTCAAAATATCTTGCGGATATTTCACCTCAATCGTATTAGCATAAACCAAATAGTACTTACGATTGGTAGCATAAGGATAAAGCTTGTCTGGCTCTTTATAGTCCTGCAAATAAATATCTCCGCGATTGGGATTAAGCTCTGTATTAGCATAGTGCTGATTATTAGCCAAAGCAATATAATAATCATGCTTGACAATCATTAAGTAGGCCAATTTCAAGATAACTATTACTGTGAAAATAAAAATTACTGTTCCCAAAACAGCTAATCTATTACTACCAAATTTATTGCGTTCACGAATCATAAATACTAATTAACAAAGCCCTCTAAGAATGAGGGCTAATGTTAGGTTTTAAAGGCACGGGGACTAGCCTTAGCGAGCAGCAAATACTGTGTCAGCCGTTAAATATGCATACTGATCAACAGCAATCATATCAAGCTGACTTGCTAACTCCTCTACCCTAGAAATCGACCTCAAACTAGCAATTTGCAGTTCAATTTTCTTGTTTTGTTCCTTAGCTGACAACAATTGATCTTGCAGGGAAGCTATTTCAATCCCTAAAGTAGCAGAGCTATTAACCAGCACTAGATAGAATATAAATGATAGCATTGCGCAACCGATTAGAAAAGTACGAATTTTTGAATACCTAAAAATTTGTGTATTTGTTTTGGACCCTCGCATATTAATTTGTTTAATTATTTATTTTTTTATATTTTTTCTATTATCCTCAACCTAGCACTACGACTTCGAGGATTAGTAATTATTTCTTCATTACTTGGCTTAATTGGTTTTTTGGTGATCAACTTCACTGTCTGTTGATGTTGACAGATACACTCAGGAAACTCTGGTGGACAAATACAATCTTTTGCTTGTTGTCTAAAATAGTTTTTGACTATTCGATCTTCCAATGAGTGATAAGCAATCACTGCTAGCCGACCCCTACTGGGTAAAGCTTTGACTACTTGTGGTAAAAAATCCTGCACATTATTAAGCTCATCATTGACCGCTATTCGAAAAGCTTGCCATGTCTTGGTTGCTGGATGAATCTTGTCTTTCTTTCTTCTTCTTTTGACACTGGTAATAATTTCGACTAACTGTGTAGTATGGGTGATAGGATTTTCTTTTCTTGTCTCTACTATTGCTTGCGTAATAAGACGCCAATTTCTTTCCTCACCATAGTCACGGATGATCTTGCCGATTTCTTCTTCAGACCAATTATTTATTATTTCGGCGGCTGTCAGGCTAGAGGTGGCACCAAAACTCATATTGAGCTCAGCATCTCCTTTAAAACTAAAGCCATCAGTACTCGCCAATTGCATTGATGATAGACCTAGATCAATGTAAATACCACCAAGTATTTTTGTTTTAATTTTGTTTTTATTGATGATTTCTTCTAAAGAACGAAAGTTTTCATTAATATAAATAACTCTATCTGTAAATTCTTCTAAATGACCGGCCGCTAAGGTCAAAGCGCGTGGATCAGCATCAATACCATATAGTTTGCCTTCTGGTCCATTTAGCCTTAATACTTCTTTGGCATGACCACCGGCGCCTAGTGTGCAGTCAACATAATCTTTATTGGGCTGTACTTTGAGGCCCGCAATCAACTCTGATAATAATACTGGTATATGGTCAGGCATGTTTATATTCCAATACCGCCTAACTCCTCTGCAATATCTGCAGTACCTGGTTCTGTTTTCTTTTTATAAGCAGACCACTCTTTATCACTCCAAATTTCCAATCGATTATAAAGACCAGTAACGACAGCTTGTTTTTTTAAATTTGCATATCCCAATAAATATTCTGGGAAATTGATCCGTCCCTGTTTATCAAGATTAACATCCATTGCTCCTGCCAACATTAAGCGAGCAAATGCCCGTGTCTTAGCCTGACTAATCGGTAAAGATACAAGTTTCTCAGCTAAAGTTTGCCAATCTTTTTTAGGATAAACAAAAAGACAGTTATCTAACCCTTTGGTTATAACTGCCCCATTCTTGAAAACCTGCCTAAATTTAACAGGTAAGGCCATTCTGCCTTTGATATCGATAGTGTGATTGTATTCACCAATTAGCATTGTTTTTTTGTTTTATTAACACTGGAGTGGGGTTATCCCCACATTTTCCCACTTATCACCCTTATATACACATTGTACACCACTTTAATATTAAGTGCAACCACCTTTTATTGGCCATATTGTGGATAATGTGTCAAAGCAAAAAAAAACAGTTGAGCTGACCACTTATTCCTACTCTACTGTTTTACTAATTTTCTATATTGTTGCCTTTGTTATATTTGGCTCTTTATAATACTCTGGTAAAATAAAAGACTTAACTTTTTTTTGCTTAAAAACCTTTTTTAAAGCCTGAGCAATGTCTCTATCAGATTCTATCTTGACGATAATCTTATAAATTGGGATATTCAAAGACCAGGCCAGGCTATTGGCAATGCTAGTTAAAATTCTAATTAAAGAAAAAGAAGCTTCATTATAAATGACAGCTACAGCCTCAATCCTATCCTTGTTAATCTGATATTTATTTAAACAATCATCTATTTCATTTAATAGGATATTTTTATCGCCACTCAGAACACTAGTGATGATCTCACTTGGTCTGATCATTTTCAGCTCGACATGTTGTTCGATTATTCTCAATACTAAAATCATTGTTTTGTCCGATCTAAAAGAGTTATGGATTTACGTTCCAATAAATCATATAAAAATTTATCTGTCACTTCACGACGATAATTAAATTCTTGAGTTGTAAAATGTGTATAGCGTAATGGTTGATGAGTAATCTTTTCAATCTCTCGTACAAAATTTGCAATTTCTTTTTTGCCAATTCTACCCACAATCAAAATATCTGTCTTCGAATCCTCATCGTCTACAAAAAAACCCAATAAAGATAAATACTTAATCCCTGTATACTTTTTTATAATATTAGAAACTTTCTTCTCCCAAAGTAGTCGAGCTTTGACAAAAAGATTTGTCAGTTCCTGCAATAGAATAAAGTCTTTATTGAGACGATAATACTTACGACGGTCAGCATCCTCAGAAATGACTAACTCAAATTTCTCCAAATTGGCCAGTTCTCGCCGAACAGAGTTTAATCGCTCCCCTATCACCCTGGTTATTTCCCGGACGAAATAACGCTTATTTTGATTAAATAAAAACAAATTTAAAAGCTTTTCTCTGGTTCTTGAACTAAATAGTTGTTCTAACATAATTCACATTTTACTGTCAATAACAAATATAGTATAATAACTTTGACCCGATTTTGCAAACAATGTCCAATAATACACAAACAGCTAGAATTTTTATCCAAGACCCCATTCACGCCAATGCATTGGGTGATATCTATATTTGTGAAGATTCTGCACAGATTGCCAAAAATGGCCATCTTTTTATTTTAGTCAATCTAACAAAACCACAGAATGATTATGAACAATTTGTTGGTGCCTTCATTGAAAAGTGCGTCAATACATATTATTATTGCGTCCTGGAAGATACTACCAAAATATTAGAATTTACCTTAAATGAAATAAATAAATGGTTACCAGCCAACTTACCAGCTAATAAAAAAATTCTTAGTCATCTAAATATTGTCATTGGTAATCTCAAAGACAATTTAATCAATATCAGCCTTGTTGGTGATTGGCATTCATATCTGATACATCCACTGAAAGCCAATAGACTAGAAAAGGATAAGGCTGTCCTCAACCCAATCAAACTTTTTAATGAAATTCATCAAATCCAATTTACTCAAAATTGTAGCTTTATCATTACCAATCCATCACTACTCGACTACTTATCGCTAGATAAAGTAAGGAAGATCGTCTCTACCATCCCAGCACGATCTGCTGCCGAACAACTCCGCAGCATGGTGACTGCTGTACCAACAAGCGTCTCCTTTTTGTCATTGATCCTCAAAAGCCAAGATAATAGCAAGACAATCGAAAAAATAGTTCACCCTGACGAACTACCGATCCATAAACCAACTATCGTACCTCGAACAGGCTTTGGTGCTAGCACGGCTTCTTCACGGGAATCGCTAGATCAACTAATCTCAACTCAAAAACAAACACAGAAAATCATGACAGTCCCCTCTAGTTGGCAAACACTTGTTTCTACTTGGAATAATATAAAAGAATCACTTAAAGGTTCAAAGATTTTACCTCTGATCTTTAGAGGTATTACCAAGTTATTTGTCTGGCTTTGGTTATTATTAAAACTTATTGCTAGGGGCTTATTGTTTATCTTAGTTAGAATCAAAAGAACTATCGTTTCTATCATCAAGCCAGACCATAGTGGACCGCAAACGCGCAATCGCATCTCTTTTTCATGGCTCACTAATATCAATAAAAATAAATTAATTCTGGGAACTATTGGCCTGCTAATTCTGGTCTTAGTGATTGTCCTAGTTTGGTCCAATACTAGTGTACCGCAATTATCCGGTGAAGAACTGGCTAGTATCAATGCTGAGTTTACTGCGAAAGAAGAAGCTATAGAAGCAGCCCTGATCTATGGTGATAGGATACGCGCACAAAATTTATTAGAAGAAACCATCACTCTATTAGCCACACTGCCAGTTGATAAAAAAAATCCAGACCAATATACAGGTCTACAACAAAGAACAAATTTCTTAACCGAGAGAATTTGGAATATTATGACTATTACTGAGCCTGTTGAACTTTTTTCTCTTGGCAATGAGATCGCTGGCAACTTTGTAAATTTAACGGCAAAAGATGATTTGGTCTATGCTTTCACAGATCAAAATCAATATTTGATTTACAACTTCAGTGATAAGGGCTATCAAATTGTTGACTATCCCAGCAATTTTGCAGGCGTACAACTAAGCACCCTAGCACCAGACAATAGTATCTTGGTGATTGATCATGAAAAAAAATTCTTTATCGCTGATGATGCTGGTCTACAACCAAATCTCATTTCTCTCAGTGCTGGCTTGCAAAGCATCACAGCAACTAGTACTTTTTTCAACCGTTTATATATTTTAGATGGACAAACTGATCAAATTTATCGGCATAGTATGGACAATGGTGTTTTCCGCACACCTGATCTCTGGTTAAAAGACAATATTGACCTCGGCAATGCCAGTGACATTGCCATTGATGGCTTTGTTTATCTATTAAATGGCAATGAAATCATTAAGCTGACAAATGGCAGACGTCAAACTTTTGCTAGCATCGATCTCTACCCAATATTAAATCAACCACAAAAACTATATACCAATGCTGATCTAGAAAATATCTATTTACTGGAAAGCGCAAATAACCGTATTATCATTCTTGATAAAGAAGGAAAATTGATCAAACAATACCGTTCTGATGAATTTACAGATTTACAAGACTTCGCAATCCAAGAAGAGGCAAAACGTATATTTATTATTACTAATAACAAATTATACGTCATTCCAATATAGTAAGAAACAAAAAACCCCCGGTACCATACGGTACCGGGGGTTTTTATCAATATTTTACTTTAAATTAACTTGAGCACCTGCTGCTTCAAGCTTTTTCTTCATTTCTTCAGCTTCTTCTTTTTTTACACCTTCTTTAACATTCTTTGGTGCACCATCAACCAAATCTTTAGCTTCCTTTAAGCCCAGCTCTGTAATTTCACGAACCACCTTAATCACGCCAATCTTATTGTCGCTAACAGCTGTTAGCTCAACATTGAATTCAGTCTTCTCTTCAGCTGCACCAGCATCGCCTGCTGCTGCGCTAGGAGCCATAGCCATCATTGGCGCAGCGCTAGAAACGCCAAACTTATCTTCTAAAATAGAAACTAATTCAGAAAGATCCAATACTGACATTTTTTCAATCTCTTCCACGATTGACTTAAATTTTGCAGGAACAACTACGTCTTTTTTATCATCAGTAGTGGCCTTGTCTGCAACTTTAATGTCAGCAGCTTCTGTTGTAGTTTCTTCAACTTTTTTTTCTTCGGTCATATTATTATAGTTAATTATTTAGTATCTTTGATTGCCGATAAAACATTTACCAGTCCACGTATATTACCAGCCAAGACATTGACCAAGCCACTAATCGGAGCATTGATCGAGCCAACAACTCTTACTAGCAATTCATCTCTAGTTGGTAAGTTTGCTAAGTTCATCACTTCTGCCTCTGTCAAATATTTCCAAGTTTCTCCAACTTTCAAGAAACCAGATTTAATACTCAGAGAGTCATTTGTCTTACTGAACTCTTTTGCTACTTTAGCTGCTGAAACCTCGTCAGCAATACTAAAGGCAGCTGCAATACTACCTTCAAGATTGTAAATAGAATCATGTTCTATTTTCGCTTCATCAAACGCGAGATCAAACAATCGTTTTTTGGCTGCTTGATAAACAACGCCGGCTTCACAAAATTTACTTCTCAAGACTTCAGTGCTTTCCACACTCAATCCTTGAAAAGAAGTAAATACAATACTTTTGGCATCAGCTAATTTTTCTTGCAAGGCTTTGACCTCTTGCTGTTTTTGATCTTTAGTTTTAGCCATCTTATTTCAATTTAATTGATAATAATATAATCCTGCGCAAAAGTAATCACAGGTCTAACAATATATTCCCAAATACCAATAACTAGTAGAGTATAACTCACCAGAATTGAACCGAAGATAATTTTTTCTTGTCTATCCATATTGGTCTTAGTTAATAAAAAAACTGCGTAATACCGCAGACATAAAATACATTTGCCTCGATAGGATATTAAGGCCTTTGCCACCTATTGTCTACGGTGAGATCAGTATATACAAGTATTAAGCATCTGTCAAGGAGAATTGCGCTAATAACAAAAAACGCTCAGTAAATTTGACAAAAACAGCAATAAAGAGTAGCCTACAAATATACTTAGAGGAAATATGAAAATTGTTCTTTTGTTTGTTTTAATGACCTTTGTCTGGCCACAAAATATCAATCTTATGCCAATGAAACTGGATCTTCCCTGTCCGAAAGAACCAAAAGAAGAAAGAAAGTGCGACTGGGCAAATCAATTTGCTATTATGCCCAAAGAGCTCTTTTTAATCAAAAATAAATAAATAGAAGACCCCGTATGAGTTTTACTCACGCGGGGTCTATTTTTTTACTCTTTCATTTGATCGGTGAAAGTTTTGAACTCTGCTCGCAGTAGAATCTCATCAAACACTTCCCGCATCTGACGAATAGTAACTTCCTGAGCTCTAATGGCTTCGTTCAGAGTAAACATCTCATCAGCACACGAGGTAGTCAAAGACTTCTGCAACTCTATCATCTCAGTTGCGAATTGACATTCTGGATCAAAACTATAACTCAATACTACTTGAATCAAATCCCAAAATTCTCTTGCTGGTGCAATTGCCTCTTGCAAATTATCAAACTTTGATTGAGCAATGACGCCAATACTAGTCAGCTGAGCTTTTTGTTGTTGCTGTGGCTTATGAATGATCACCTGAGCGGGTTTAGCAACTGTCAATTCAATATTGACAACATATTCTCTGATCTCTGTCTGATCAACAAGAAATTTCTGCTTCAAGGAATTCAAATTCGTAAATAGCCAATTGTTGCCAAGTTTTTGAAATTCATCACCCAGTTCTTCTTTGATAGACTCAATAACAGCAGGTTTAAAATCAGCAATAGTGCCAATTCTCACCCAGTCACATCCTTCTTGGTCCTTTGACCTTGCTTTAGACACAAAGATATCATCGCTGCGATCAGTTGTTTCAACTACTTGTTCAGCACGACGCTTCAAATACGAATAGATCAGCCACTGCATATAAGAAACTTTTAAGCCTTTTGTCATAGTTACTGTATTACCTCCTTCAAAACTTTCAGTTCTGTCCTTTGTTATATGTTTATCCAAGTCCCGTCCACCATTGAGAATGATTCTCTTCAGTGCACCTGTTATTTCTCTCATACAACCATTCGGCTCTGGATAGAGTAAGGTATGACCACTCTGTCCATCACCTTTTTTGATGATTGTTATAGGAGTAATTGTATTTCCAGCCAATATTATCCCCTCCATCATATTGATTTTTGTTAATTTACGATTTACCTAAATAAATTACAACAATCTTTAATTTTTGTCAACCCCACCCTGAGGGGTATTATAAAGCAGATGGACTACAGGTATATAATTGTAAATAAGAAACAATTAACAATTAACCCATAGTCCAAATGCCTATTAAAATGTTACAACAAATACCTAGTAAAGGTAAACTACAATCAA
>Ga0210044_10009681_pt1 | contig 11673 bp, 8 predicted proteins | sample CryGey13umfilter_2_FD_183959 | JGI IMG/M metagenome (GOLD analysis project Ga0210044, IMG submission 183959) | Groundwater microbial communities from aquifer in Utah, USA - Crystal Geyser 4/9/14 3 um filter (SPAdes) (version 2) | ecosystem: Environmental > Aquatic > Deep subsurface > Groundwater...
GCCGAATATACCCTGACCATCAAGGGCGCGGACGGCAATGGTATCAATCTAGATCCAGCGGAACAGAAAATAACTACTCGCTCGGATTCGCGGCCCCCGAAAATAGTCACCAATCGGGCGATTGGGCGGGTGATCGGACGCGGCAACAACTCGCAAGCCAATATTTATATCAAAATTGAAACGGATGAAGTTACCACGATCAAAGCCAAGTATTCTATCGGAGTGACTGCCAACTTGGAACAGGCTACCGCTGAAGATCCGCTCAACACATACCACTTGATAACCATTCCGGCGGATCCGGGCCAAGTATATAGCTATCAGGCGGAAGCTTATGATGCGGCCGGTAACTTGACCAAAACCGAAATTATCACGGTCATCGTCGAAAATGCCAAGGCCAACGCCACTGAAGTCATTGCGGGAACTTTCTCTAATCGTTTCGGCTGGGTAGCAAATTTATGGAATCGACCAACAACACAATAATAAAAGTCGCAGGCGTGAAAAAAGGCTTTACGGTCGGGAGTCGTATCTTGCCGATTCTTTATGGCATTGATTTTGAAATTCAGAAAGGCGAGTTTGCTCTGCTCATCGGTCCTTCCGGTTGCGGCAAGTCAACACTCCTCCACATCATTTACGGTTTGGAAGAACCCAGCGAAGGGAAAATAATCATGGATAATCATGACATCTGGTCTTATACTAAAGATTGGCGAGCCGATTTTCGCAACAAAAACATCGGCTTTATTCCTCAGCAGCCGTTCTGGATAAAATCGCTGAGCGTTCTGGAAAACATCGCGATCCCGGCGGTCATTTCCGGCAAATCATTTCATTCAGCTCTGCCCAAAGCCGCCGAACTTATTGAGTTGGTTGGGATGAAAGAATGGGCCGATCATCGTCCCTATGATTTGTCCGGCGGCCAGCAGCAAAGAATTGCTTTGGCCAGAGCTTTGCTTTTGGATCCACACATCATCATTGCGGACGAGCCGACCGGAAACTTGGACCAAAAAGCGGGCGAGGAACTGATGAATCTCTTGTCCGATATCAACAAAAAATTCGCACTTACCATTCTGATGGTGACCCACAATCATGAACAATATAAATACGGTTCTCGGATCATCAGTATGCTCGACGGAAAAATGATTTCCAACGAGTTACAGAAAAATTAATATTTTTATGTGGTTTGAAAAAATAAAAGAAAAAACAAAAAACCTTTCCGCGCGCTTAGCCAACCAGAAAAAGGAAGGCAAAATCAGCCAAATGCGGATGTCAGTCATTTTACTCATGAGCTTTCGCAACATCGCGGTCAACAAAACCCGGTCGCTTTTGACGATCGGCGGAGTGGCGATTGGGCTCGGCATCATCACGCTCCTCATCTCCATCGGGTTCGGCGTGCAGGAAATGGTGGTTCGGGAAATAACCAAAAACAATCCTGATAACATCATCAATGTCGGCAACGGGAATCTGGAAAACTTCATTGTGCTCAACGACGAAGTCATCGAGAAGATAAAAAATATTGACGGAGTGGCGCGCGTAGAAAGAACGGTGGATGTGGGTGGGAAATTTTATAACAACGATTCTCAAGTTGATGCGGTACTCTATGGGGTAACCAAGGCCTACATGGGCATGGCCAATCTACACTTAAGCTATGGCAATCTGGATTTTTCCGATGAAGAAGAGATGGTTTTAATTACACCCAAACTGGCCAATCTGCTCGGTTTCAACAATCCGGCCGAGGCGATCGGAGCCGAAATTGAATATTCGGCGGTTGTCTCCAAAGATTTAGTGGATGAAAACTTAGAACGCGAAAGTCCGGAAAAAGAAAAAATAACCATCGCCGGTATCGTCAATGATGATGCTAACAAAAATTCTTCGATCCTTGCCTATGCAATGCAGGAACATTTGAAAAAACATTTTGGAATCGTCGCCGGTCAAGCGGGAAAAGTTGAAATTAAAAGTGGAGCCGATATTGAGACGGTGAGATCCCAAATTGAACAGCAGGGCCTGACGACCGAAAGCGTTGTCGACATTGTCAAAGATATCGATTCATTTTTCAGCCTGATCCGCATTGTGATGGTAATTTTTGGCACCATCATCATGTCTATTTCAGCCATGGGCATGCTCAACACCTTGAGCGTTTCGCTACTGCAAAGAACCCGGGAAGTGGGGATCTTGAAAGCGCTGGGAGCCAAAAGAAAAGATGTCTTCAAGATGTTTATTCTGGAGGCGGCCATCATCAGCTTCACTGGCGGAATCATCGGCTTGGCGGGTGGCTATGGATTGGCCAGGTTGATCAATTTTATTTTTAATACGCTGGCCGTGAAGAGAGGCATCGACCCGACCAGTTTTGTGGAGATTCCCTACTATTTCATAATGGCGCTGGTGGCCTTTATCGCGGTGCTGGGATTCTCTACCGGTATTATGCCGGCTAGCCGGGCTTCCCGGACGCACGCGCTGGACGCTTTGCGCTATGAATAAAATAATAAAGTATGGCTTTCCATCCGTCTTGTTTTCAACAAAAAACAAAAAACCCCGTTAAGGCGGGGCTTTTTTTAATTTATCTCTTATACTTCGATAACCACTGGAAGAACCATAGGTCTCCTTTGGGTTTTTTGGTAGAGAAAAGAACCGACCGCATCACGGATGTTGTTTTTCACATAATCCCAGTTGATGGCCTGATCCGCGGAAGTTTTTTTGGCGACAACCTCCTCCACTTTTTTCTTAGTGGCGTTCACCAAGTCAAAGTTTTCTTTGACGAAAATGAAACCGCGGGAAGTCACTTGGGGCTTGCCGATGATTTTTTTCGTTTTGCTGTCGATGATGACGGTGATGACAAACATACCGTCTTCGGACAAAACTTGGCGGTCGCGGAGGACCACCTGTCCGATGTCGCCCACCCCCAAGCCGTCTACCATCACATAGCTGGTATCAACTTTTTTGGGAAGCAAAACGGCTTTGTTGTTTTTAAATTCCAGTTGCGATCCGTTGTCCAAAACAAAAATGTTTTCTTTTTTAAAGCCGATTTTCAGCGCAAGCTTTTCTGCCTCTTTCAGCATATAATAATTGGCGTAAACTGGTAGAAAGAAATCCGGGCGAATCTGGCGCAGGATGTCCTGAATATCTTGTGCACTACAGTGACCGCTCGTGTGCACATCCAAAATGTCGCTGTGGATCACATTGTCACATTTACGATATAAATTGTCTTTCAACCTTTGAATGGTGCGCTCATTACCGGGTATCACAGACGAGGAGAAAATGATGGTATCCTTTTTTTGAATTTTTATATGGCGATGTTCATCATTGACGATGCGTGACAGAACGGCATTGCCTTCGCCCTGCGCTCCGGTGCAGATAATGACAATCCGGTCGGGCGGGTATTTGTGAATATCCGAAACCGGAATCAGTGTTTCTTTGTGCATCTTGATGTAGCCCAATTCTTTGGCAATCTCCACATTCATTTTCATGCTATAGCCGTCCAGGGCCAGTTTTTTTCCGATTTTTTCGGCGTATTCCAGAATATGGCCAATTCTTTTGATTTGCGAAGAAAAAGTTCCGATAATAATTTTACCGGTGGCTTCACTGATCAATTTGTCCAAATTGTAATACATTTCTTTTTCGGTTGTGCGGCTGGGCTTAGTGACAATCGCACCCAAACTTTCCAGCATCAAAATTCGCGGACTGGGCAATTTTGCCAGGTGAGTGTAGGTCACGAGGCTTTTGCCGGCAGCATCTTTCTCCATCGTCCAGTCGCCCGGATGGATAACTGTTCCTTGCGGAGTTTTGATGATGACTCCAATCGCGTCCATAATGGAATGTTCAACTTCAAAAAATTCAATTTTAAAGTTACCCAGGGTTATTTTATCCGAAACGGAATTGACCCGGATAGTTTTGAGCGTTCGAGCCGAGCCTTTTTCAAAATCTTCCATTTTCTTTTTTACCATCGCCAAGGTCATATCGCGTCCAACAATCGGGGGATTACCCAGCTTATTCAGCAGAATGGGAGCCGCGCCGATATGGTCAAGATGGCCGTGGCTCAAAATCACTCCGCGGATATTTTTTTCTTTGCCATTCAGATAGCTGATGTTGGGAACGATATAATCAATTCCTGGCATATCTTCTTCCGGAAATTGAATGCCCATATCCAAAACGATGATGTCTCCCGCGTATTCAAAAACGGTCATATTGCGGCCGACTTCTTCATTTCCTCCCAGCGGAGTGATGCGCAGATTTTCTTTTGAATAAACTGTACTGGCCCTTTGTTTGGTCTCGGACGATTTCGCTGTTGCCGGCGGAACCATCTTGAATTGAATCGATTGCGACTTCGCGGAAGCCGATTTGGTCTGTACAAAACGCCGGCCAGTGGCAGTTGTTCGAGGTCTAGCAAAGCGAATTGAATCAACGCGCCTGGGCTGAGAATTTTGCGGGCTACGTGAATAGCCGGCAGGTGTTTTAGCCGGTCCGGGTGAATTTGGACGAGCCAAAAATCCGGAAGCAGCTGTTTTTCTAAACATAGTTTTTTGTTTGTGACAATTCTAAGAATTGTCGATTAGGAAAATTAAAAGTAAAGTGGTCAAAGAAGTTAATATTTTTGCGCTATAAAATAAAGTAAAAAGGATCGCAGGCTATCTTGAAGATAAAAGTGTAAAAAAGCTAAGTTTAGAAAACTTGGCCAAAGCAAAGGTAATTGAAGAAGCGGTATAGTTTATAAAGTCTACTCCTTTTTAGTCGATTTGTCAAGGGTGTGGGTTAGCAAATATTGTAAGACGGCTGATTTAAGCCAATTGTTTTTTTAAATCTTCTACTATATCAACCGGTGTCGGATCTTGGCCGTATTCGAGGGCGAGGTGATAGGATACCCAATCGCCCAGAAGCAGGTTGTTGAAAATGGTATTTAAAACAGAGGATTTTTCCATTTCAACAAGCGTTGTTTTTGTGCCTTTTTTCTTGAGCAGTTCGGCGGTTATTTTCATGCGCTTGATGTTTTGCGGATGATCGTTCGGGTCAAGCAATGTTATGATGTGAAATTTTCCTTGTGGCAGTGTCCAGCCGACCATTTCGTTGTGATTGAGTTCCGGATAAAAATTATAAAAAGCCGGAGTCTTGGCATTTTCGTTGATTTTAATCTTCCAAATCAATGCCAACGCAGCGAATTTGGCGGAAGAGTAAATAATCGGAGTTTTACCAGTCAATTTTTGGGCGATAGTCCGGCCCGTTTCTTCCAGCTGCAGAACATCATCAGCTAATTTTTTTGCCAAAGCAAGCAGTTTTTCTGTTTGGTCTTCAAGCAACTCCATATTGGTCAGGACTTGGAGCATAGCGGCGAAGAAATAACCGGTGGCGCAGCGGGGCTGGATGCCGGTCGGTAGAATTACGCACGGCATACCATTTGTCCGGCAAAGTTCAGCCACTTTTCCTCCAGTCGTGAAGCCAATGCTGGGCAAGCTATGTTTGATGGCTTCCTGCAAGGAAGAAACGGTTTCTTCAGTGTTGCCGGAATAAGAGCAGAAAAAATTCAAGCAATTAGTGTAGGCTTCATAAGGCAGCGAATAAGAACGGTTTTGAAAAATTTCCAAGCCGCGGTTATTTTTTGGGTGTTCTGCAAAAAGAGAGGTGATGTATATTCGTAAAACGTCTCCTGGCAGAGACGAGCCGCCCATGCCGGATATTTCCAAAGAAGAAAATTTTCCAGGAATTTTGATATCTTGGGCAATTTTCAAACCCGCTGTGAATTGCTTAGGGGAGTCAATGATAACTTGCCTAAGATTGCTCTTGTCCAAACTCGAAAGATCTTTCACCCCGTTAGAATTTTACAACAATAACGCTCAATAGTACTGATGCAAAATTAATTAATAAGTTATCGATTAACACCCCGATCGTGACAAGTAAAAATTCTAACGGGGTTCATAAGAGACTTGGTAAATGACGAAGAAGAACTTAGTGCTCCTATTATATATCCAAAAGCAATTATTTCCAAATCCGCTTGGTTTTGATGAACCAGTGGTTTATGTCCAAGAAACGTTTAGCCGGCGCCACCAGATTTTCAATGGCGATACCAGAAACTTTTTTATTGACCGGGTAAATATAGTCGGGGGTATAAAGAAAAATGGTCGGAATTTCCGCGTTCATTTTTTGCTGAAATTCCCTGTATATTTCGGCTCTTTTTTCAACATCAAATTCAACCCGGCCTTTCTCGATCAAGGCATCGGTGGAATTGTTGCCGAAAAGAGAGAGATTGAGGCCGGGATCTTTTTTTTGCGAAGAGTGCCAGAAGGAATACAGATCCGGATCAGTGTTCATAACTTGGCCAAAGAGGAGCGCGTCATATTCTCTCGGGCGGATATAATTTTGCTGGATATCGGATATGGAAAGGGCGCTGATATTGACTCTGGCTCCAACCTTTTTCCACTGAATCTTGAGCAGTTCAGCCGTTTGCTCTAATTCCAGCCAATCCGGCGTGAACATATTTATCTCCAAGGCCACACTATTTTTCGTGCGGATACCGTCTTCTCCCCGCACCCAATTATTATTATCCAAAATTTGGTTAGCCTTCTCCGAGTCAAAAGAGCGTTTTTCCAGATCTTCGGTGTATCCGACCATGCCGGATAAGATCGGCGAATAAATCGATTTTCCATTGCCGGCCAAAACCGTATCAATAATCTCCTGTTTATCTGTCGCGTAGGAAAGGGCTTCTCTAACTTCCAGGTTGGACAGGGCTAGGCTTTTGGTTTGGTTGATAAAAACGGCGAAATATCTTGGAATGTTGAATTTATGCAAAAATGTGCTTTGCGGCAATTTGATATCTGAAACTTTTTGCGGCGACAGGCCGCTGATGCCCATGATCTCCTTTTTATTGTAAGCAGCCAAGATGGCTTCTTCGTCGGGGTAAAAATCGAAAGTTACTTTTGAAATGTAGGGTTTGTCTGAATAATAATTCGGATTAGCGATAAGCTTATAGGAAATTATGTTAGCACTAGAGTCTTTTTGAAAGGAGCTGTATTTGTAAGGTCCCGACCCGATCGGTTCCAGATTTAGATTGTCCAAAGAAAATTTATCGGCGGCTATGGATTCCCAAATATGCTTGGGTAGAATACCAAAAGTCAGATTATTGAGCAGTCCGGCGTAGGGAGATTTCAGTCGGAAAGTCAGAGCATAATCATCAACTAGCTCGGTTTCAATGCCTTGCCAGTTTCCGCGCAGAGGGCTTCTGTAGGCCGGGTCAGTTATCAGATTGATAGTGAATAAGACATCTTGCGCCGTCAAGGGCTGGTCATCATGCCAGAGGACATCTTTTCGCAGGCGCAGAGTATACAGCATTTTGTCGTCTGAGATGTCGTAGTCTTCCACGATATCATTTTTCAAATTTCCGGTCGAATCGTATTTTAAAAGGCTGCTGTAGATTATTTGCGACAAGTCTTCATCGACGCTATTGGACGGAGAAATGACCGGATTGATATGCTGCGGTTGTCCAACTATGCCTTCGATATATTCTCCTCCGTAGGCGGCGGCGGCCTCAGTTTTGGAATAGTAAAAAGAAGCGCCCCAAGCTGCCAAGGAGGCGCAAAAAACTATTAAAAGAAAATAAAACAGGATCTTTTCCTTGAGACCCAGTATTTTAGATATTTTGAACCACTGTTTGAAGGATGGCCGATTGTTTCTTGTATATTCGCTAATATCTTTTGGGTTAAATGTCTATAAGAATTTCTGATTGGGCGACTTCACCGATCTTAGGAAGTTCGGCCGACAAACAAAGCCGCAATGGCCAGCGCGAGAAAAACTGCTGACAGGAAAACTGAAATATAAACCAAAAATTTTTCAAAACCTCTTTTGCTGTAATATCCGCCAAAATCTCCGCCGAAAGTTCCTGAAAGACCGGCCCCGCGATTTTGCAATAAAATGGAAATGATCAGGATTAGGGCCACCACTATTTCACTGATGTTTATTATTCTAAGCATTTGATTAAGTATTTTTTTTACTAAGGTGAGTTACCAAATTGTTTACTAAACTAATGACGAGGAGCCCCCAAAAGGCGGCGGACAAGCTTTGGATATGCAGGGTTGGCAGAAAACTGGCGGCCAGGTATAAAAGGAAGATATTGATTACGACGCTAAAAAGTCCCAGGGTCAAGAAGATAATCGGAAAAGAAATCAGTTTGAGAATCGGTCCGACGAGGGCGTTGATTATTCCCAAAACAGCTCCGGCGATGAAAAGATCGATATATGTTCCCGAAAAAACGAAACCCGGAACCAGCCGGTCAGCAGCCAAAATAGCCGCGGAATTGGCCAAAATGCGAATTATAAGGCTCATAGATTTACGGATAAAACTTATATTAGCTTATCAGATAGAGAAGATTTAGTCAACCCCGTAGTAGATTTTAGGCTTTTATTAAAAAAGTGCAAAAAATCGTAATAATAGAATATTGAACCTTTTATTCACTTACAAATTTATATTTTAGTTCCGCCAAGGCGGAACGACCAAAATTCACTACGGGGTCAACCCCGCGCAGCTTCCCTTTTTTATTTACGTGTGTTTTAATTATAGCATATCCTTTAAGCGCTAATTTTAAGATTATGAAATTCATTCTTTTTGCCGGAGGGCAGGGAACCAAGCTTTGGCCGCTCAGCCGGGAAAGTCGGCCCAAGCAGTTTCAACCGGTCGTCGGAGACAAGACGCTTTTTCGGCAAAATTTCGAGCCGCTTTTTAAAGAATATGACACCAAGGATATTTTTGTTTCGACGAAAAGAAAATATGTCCACTTTGTGATTGAGGACGCTCCGGAGCTGCCGCTGGAAAACATTATTATCGAACCGGATATGGCCAAAAATACCGGCCCGGCGACGGGCTTTGCGATTATCTGGGTTGCGCTCAAATATCCGAATGATCCGTTTATGATCGTTCAGGCCGATTGTCTCAGAAGTCCGGCGGCGAAATTTATCAAAATGACCAAAGTGGCCGCGGAGCTGGTCAAAAAAGAAAAAAAATTGGTGACCGGCGGACAGAAAGCACTCTATCCGGATATGGGTATTGACTATCTGATGCTGGGCGAGCCGGTGAAAAATAAGTTTGGCGTGGATATATTCAAAGTGCAAAAATTTATTCCACGGCTGGATACCTACGAAGAAACGGAAAAACTCATCAGCAGTTTTCGCATTGCCACGCACTCCAATCACTACTCTTGGTATCCGGAGCTGATGCTTGCGGCTTACAAAAAATACAATCCAGGGTGGTATAAAGGGCTCATGAAAATCAAGAAAGCCTTGGCGGGCCAAAAAACTTCCGCGGAGATCGACAAAATTTATGCGTCTTTCACGACCGGACCGGTGGAAGAAGTGACCAAACATATTTTCAATCAAGGCTATATCATTATCAATCCTTTCCGTTGGGTGGATATGGGAACCTGGGGCGTTATTTATGAATATCTCACTTCGCCGGAGCAAGTCTATACGGATGGCAACGTGCTGGCAATTGAAACGACCAATTCCTTCATCAAGGGCAACAAGAAACGGTTGGTGGCTACGGTTGGGATTGATAACTTGCTGGTCATTGATACGGAGGACGCGCTGCTCATTTGTCCCAAATCTCGATCGCAAGAGGTGAAGAAAATCATTGATATGTTGAAAGAAAAGGGAAAACATTCATATCTATAGTTTAAAGTTTATAAAGTTTACCCTGTGAAATCCTGCTTTGCAGGAATCCGCTAAGGGCGGATTATTTCACAGGGTGAATAAAGTAAAAAGTTTTTGAGGGCAGCTGGGGCTGCTCTTTTGTTTTGGACATTTTTGCTTTAAAGTTGTAATATATTGTCGATTAAGATGTCATCCTGAGCGTAGCCGAAGGATCTAATTACTTGCCTGCCGGCAGGCAGGGATTCCTCGACAAGCTCGGAATGACAATTATAAAATGAAATTCAAGCTTACTACTAAATATAAATTAGCCGGTGATCAGCCCAAGGCGGTAGAAAAAATAGTGGCTGGAATTAAAAAGGGACAAAAATTCCAGACGCTTTTGGGCGTGACGGGATCGGGCAAAACTTTCACCATCGCCAATGTGATTGAAAAAATTCAGAAGCCGACCTTGGTCATCGCGCCCAACAAGACTCTGGCGGCGCAATTGGCGCAGGAGTTCCGCACTTTTTTTCCCAAGAACGCCGTGGAATATTTCGTATCCTACTATGATTACTATCAGCCGGAAGCTTACATCGCGTCCAGCGACACTTACATTGAAAAAGAAGCGCAGATCAATGAAGAAATTGATCGTCTTCGCCATGCCTCCACAGCCGCTTTGATGGCCCGAAAAGATACGATCATTGTCGCTTCAGTGTCGTGCATTTATGGCTTGGGCTCGCCGGAATATTATCGCGATATAACTTTAGAAATAAAAAAGGGAGAGAAAGTCGACCGCGCAGCTATCATCAAAGAATTGATCGACATGCAATATCACCGCACGGACGCATTGAGTCGGGGAAAATTTCGTGTTACGGGCGATACGATTGAAATAATGACGCCGGGACGCGAGATTGTGACGAGAATTGAGATAGAGAATGAGAAAATTCATCCGGTTAAATCCGCCAAAGGCGGTCCCGCGGAGCGGGAATTTAACAGGGTAAAGAAAATATTCGAATACGATTTTCTGACCGGAGCGGCGCTCGGGAAACTGGAAAAAGCGGTGATCTATCCGGCCAAGCATTTCGTTGTTCCTGAACCTATGATGGAAAGCGCGCTCCGGGAAATAGAAAAAGAAATGAAGGAACGGGTCAAGTGGCTCCGAGAAAATAAAAATATTTTAGAAGCGGAAAGACTGGAGAGAAGGACCAAACAGGACCTGGAAATGATGCGGGAAATCGGCTATTGCAACGGGATTGAAAATTATTCCAGATTCTTGACCGGGCGAGCGGCCGGGGAAGCGCCCTACACCTTGATAGATTATTTTCCCAAAGATTTTCTGATGGTCATTGATGAATCGCACGTAACGGTTCCCCAACTCAACGGAATGTTCAATGGAGATTATTCGCGAAAAAATTCTTTAGTGGAAAACGGTTTTCGTTTGCCGAGCGCTTTTGATAATCGACCGCTGAAGTTCCCAGAATTTGAGAAAAAAATAAATCAGCTTATTTTTACTTCAGCCACGCCGGCGGACTATGAATTGGAAAAATCAAAATTATCATCCGTAGGGACAGGCCTTGTGCCTGTCCGGACAAACACAAGGTTTGTCCCTACGAAAAACATGGGAATAATTGAACAAATTATCCGGCCAACCGGACTGGTAGATCCAGAATTAACCATTAAATCCGCCAAAGGGCAAGTCAAGGATATTTTGCAAGAAATTGAAAAAGTGGTGGCGAAAAAAGAACCTGCCTTCAATGCTACGCATAGCGTTGCAGGCGGGCGAGTGCTCATTACGACACTGACCAAAAAAATGGCGGAAGATTTGGCGGAATTTTTGAAAGAAAATAAAATAAAATCAGAATATCTGCATTCCAATGTTGAGACGCTCGATCGTATCCGAATTTTGGAAAAATTGCGCCGAGGGGAAATTGACGTGCTGGTCGGAGTCAATCTTTTACGCGAAGGATTGGATCTGCCGGAAGTAACCCTCGTGGCGATTTTGGATGCGGACAAAGAAGGATTTCTGCGCAGCGATACTTCACTTATCCAAACTATCGGTCGCGCGGCTAGAAATGTTTCC
>Ga0210044_10009688_pt1 | contig 11666 bp, 10 predicted proteins | sample CryGey13umfilter_2_FD_183959 | JGI IMG/M metagenome (GOLD analysis project Ga0210044, IMG submission 183959) | Groundwater microbial communities from aquifer in Utah, USA - Crystal Geyser 4/9/14 3 um filter (SPAdes) (version 2) | ecosystem: Environmental > Aquatic > Deep subsurface >...
CGGCTCAACGTGGTCAACGCCATCTGGGGCCAGCAGGGGTATCACTTCCTGCCGAGCTACCTCGACGTGCTGGGGCTGAACTACGGCGCCGGCCTGCGGCTGCTCAACTTCATCGACGAGCCGGAGGGTTCGCGCCAGGAGATCAACGAGTGGGTGCAGAAGTCCACCGAGGATCGAATCAAGGATCTGCTCCCCTCGGGCAGCGTGGACACCACGACCCGCCTGGTGCTCACCAACGCCGTGTATTTCAACGCGGCGTGGGCCGACCAATTCGACAAGCAGGGGACGCAGATGGCCCCGTTCCACCTGCTGGACGGCTCCACGACCCAGGTGCCGCTGATGACCAAGCTGATGCCGGCGTCCTACACCGAGGGCCAGGACTACACGGCGGCGGCTCTGCCGTACGACGGCAAGGAGCTGTCGATGCTGGTCATCGTCCCGAGCGAGGGCAAGTTCGACGCCGTGGAGCAATCGCTGAGCCAGGCCACCGTGGACCACATCGTGCAGGGGCTGCAGAACAACGACGTGATCGTCGACCTGCCCCGCTTCCAGTTCGAGTCCTCGCTGCGGCTCGCAGAGGTGCTGCAGGCCATGGGCATGACCGACGCCTTCGGCCAGGCCGACTTCTCCGGTATCACCGGCACCCAGGAGCTCGCCATCTCGGAGGTGCTGCACAAGGCGTTCATCAAGGTCAACGAGGCCGGCACCGAGGCCGCCGCCGCGACTGCCGTGATCTTGTCCGGCGCCGCCCCCGTGGAGCACCCGCACCTGCAGGCCGACCGGCCCTTCATCTTCCTCATCCGCGACCACGCCACGGGCGCCATCCTGTTCGTGGGCCGCGTGGTCCAGCCCTGACCTGGCACACACCCTGACGCCGATGCTATCGTGATCCCCATGCTCCGCTTCTCTCCCACCCTGCTGCTGCTCCTGTCCCTGGCGCTCCTCGGTTGTGGCGAGGAGCCAGGGACGGCCATCCGGCTGCACCTCATCGCCAGCCCGCAGCTCAACACCGAGACCCAGGTGATGACGGCGCTGGATCGGATCGAGTTCGTGTTCGATTCCGACTCGGGCTTCAACAACGCCCCCCCCGCCGGGCAATCCGTGGGACCGCTGGTGAGCCGGGACGTGGACGCCGACGGCACCCTGGAGCTGGTGCTGGACGCACCCGTGAGTGACAGCGAGCGCTTCCCGCTGTATCGCCTGCTGCCCGGGACCAACCTCGGCCACGACTTCTCGATCCGCGCCGTGGGCTGGACCGGAAGTCAGGCCGCGGCGGTGGGCGGCGCCAAGGCCGTGACCTTCACCGAGGGTGAGAGCGTCGACGTCGCGGTGCCGCTCGACCTGTGCGACGCGCACCTGCCGCCCCGCGTGCTGTACACCGTGCCCCAGGAGCAGGAGACGATCCTGGAGCAGGACCTGCCGCGCTTCGACGAGATCCGCGTCTACTTCTCCAAGCGCATCGACACCGCCACGGCGGCCGGCAACCTGCGGGTGGTGCACGACGCCACGGGCAAGACAGCCCCCGGCGAGTGGAAGTTCCAGGACATCGACTCCAGCTGCCTGGGCTCGGCCGAGAAGCGCACGGTGGCGATCTTCGTCCTCGGTCAGTGGTGCCTGCTCGAGGGCGGCAGCTACAGCGTGCAGGCCACCTCCGGCCTGCGCGACCTGCAGGGCACCGCGCTGGACCAGACCGCGCTGCAGGCGGGCCCCAACGACTTCACCAGCGGCTTCTCCATCGTACGCACCACCCCCGTCGGAATCTGCACCGGCGGCACCGGCCCGTGCGAGACCGACGCCGACTGCGAGGCCTCGGACCGCTGCGATCTGGACCCCACCAGCGAGACGTTCAAGACGTGCATCCCGCGGGACACCGTCGGCGGCGCCTGCGGCGCGACCTGCCCCCAGGGCTACGTGTGCGACGGGAACACCCACAGCTGCATCCGCGACTGCCGCGACGCCGGCGCCTGCATCGGCCCCGTGAGCTGCGACGCCAAGAGCGGCCTCTGTTTCTAGCCGATCCGCGGGTGCTGGGCTCCAGGCGGACTGATGGGCCCCAGGTGACCCACCACCCCACCTCGATCGGTCCGCTCCGCCCACAATGCACCCGCGTGTTGCGTAACGCGGGTTCAGCCCACCTGAACGCCCACAATGCACCCGCGTGTTGCGTAACGCGGGTTCAGCCCGCCTGAACGCCCACAATGCACCCGCCCTGACCTCAGTCGGACAAGCAGGCCCGTTCCACGGCCGGGTGCCGGTGGTGAATCAACGCGCACAGGACTTCGAACCGCGTGAGGCCCGTCCGCGCGCGGAGCGGCGGAGCCTCCCTGGAGAGCGGAGCGGAGCGCGCAACACGAGGCCGCGCGCGGATCCCCTCCCGGTGGGCGGCCACGGTGCGCGGGGTGATCTTCAGCCACCGGGCGATCTCGGCGTTTCGATGACCGGCGATGGCCAGCTCCAGCACCTCGTACTCGCGCTCGGAGAGCCCTCCGAAGGCGTGTCGAACCAGGGAGCGGCGGTTCAGCAGCAGCGGGACCAGGTCGACGAGCTTCTGGAAGCTCTCGGGCTTTGACACCACCAGCAGCCCCAGCGCCTGGGCCTTGATCTCGGTCTCCGCTTCCAGGTGGGCGCTGACCAGCGCGACCACCGCGAAGGGGCAATGTCGTCGGATATCGGGCACGAGGTCGAGGCCCGAGCCGATGTCCATCCGCTCGTCCAGGACGATCGCGTCGATGCTCCGCCCGTGGGCCGAGAGCCGCTGCCGCGCCTGCGCCACGGTGAGCGCCGACAGCATCTGCACCGGCCGATCGTGAAGCACCCGCTGCCACGTCCGGTGCGCAACGGGATCGTCGTCAATGATGAGGACCTGAACAACACACATGATGCTTTCCCTCGCGTGCACGGATTGCTCGTACCACGGTCAAAAAAGGGGGCGAGCGCGAGCGGCGCCATGCTCCAGTAGGGATCGTACAGGCTGGAGTTGTTGAACAGCACGCTGGCGCAGAACACCACGCCGGTCGCGGCCACATCCGCGACGCCGGCCACCACGAGCGGGTGCTGACCAGCGACCGACCAGCCCCCGACGAGCGCCACCCCCAGGGCGGCGAGGTAGGTCAGGCAGCAGACGGCGAATCCACGGGCCCTGGGCTGCATCGTTAGAACGGCTTGATCTTCATCGGCCAGCTCGACGCCACGGTGCCGCCGTCGATCTCGAACACCTTGCCGGTGACCCAGCTCGACGCGGGTGACGCGAGGTAGAGCGCGGCCAGCGCCACATCCTCCGGCGTCCCGATGCGTCCCATCGGCGTCAGCGCGATCATCTGACTTCGCAGCTGCTCCGAGGCCAGGACGAATCCCAGCGCATCCGTCTCCACCGCGCCCACCGCCAGCGCGTTGACCCGGATCCTGGGGGCGAACTCGAACGCCATCAGCCGCGTCATGTGGGACATCGCCGCCTTCGCCGTACCGTAGGCCACGAATCCCGAATCGACGAAGTGGGACATGGCCGAGGAGATGTTGACGATGGCCCCCCCGTCGCGCTCCAGCATGTGGGGGATGGCGAGCTTGCTCAACTCGAAAGCCGTGGTCACGTTGAAGCGAAAAGCCTCCTCGAACGCCTGCCGGTCGGTGACGAGAGACAGGCCCGGCAAAGAGCCGCCCACGTTGTTGACCAGCACGTCGACGCGGCCGTAGGTCTTTACGGTCAGGGCCACGAGGCGCTCGAGATCTCGTGGGTCCCTCACGTCGCAGCGCACGGCCAGCGCCGACGCACCGAGCCCGCTCGCCTCCGCAGCCGTCGACGCTATCTGCTCTTCGGTGCGGGCCGCACAGACCACACTGGCGCCAGCCTCGGCCAGACCCAGGGCGATCCCGCGGCCGATGCCGCGCCCCGCTCCGGTGACGATGGCCACCTGGCCCTTCATGCGAAAGCGATCAAACAGCATTGGGTCCTCCCGCAGCGAGTCTCTCGCAACATCACCGACGCTGTCGATGGTTTCCTTTGCGGTGCGGCACACGACCATCGGAAAAACTGGGAAGTTCCCGAGACGCTTTTCGCATTGGACTGCATTGGCTCTGCCCGAAAGCCGGTCCGGGGAAACGTCGGGATACGCGAAGTGCCAGAGAGCTGGAGGTAAGACGGTGAGATATCTTGGATTGCTGTGTGCTGCCTGGGTCGTTGGCGGCTGCTCCTCTCACACCAAAGAGGTCTGCATCGCAGAGCAGAAGCGCTGCTCAGGCGACGACATCGAAGTCTGTAACTCGGCTGGAACTGGCTGGTTGTACTATCGAAGCTGTGATGCTGCTGAGATCTGCAGCAACGGAAGATGCGAGGTTGTACCCGTCAGCTGCGGCAACCAGACCTGCGAGCCCGACAAGCAAGAGACCTGCAGCAACTGCGAGAAGGACTGCGGGAAATGCTGTGGCAACGGAACCTGCGAGAATGCGTACAACGAAGACAAGATCTTCGTCGATCTGAACAGCTGCCTCTGCACGAGCGGGTGTGTGATCAACAACACCTGCTACGCACGTGCTACGCTGACAAGGTCAAAAACCCGCTCAATGGGTACGAGAGCTGTGATGTCTCCAAGTCGACCACGTCCTGGACCGTGACGCATCAGTGCGTCACCACGCTGGCGGGCAGTGGAACTGATGGGTACAAGGATGGGGCGGCCCTCACGGCACTGACCGACCGCGCCCTCGAGGCGGATCGCCAGATCGACCGCCTCTTCTGGCTCGGGGCGGTCGCGGACCACATCCGTCAGCAGCCCGGATCACGGCACGCCGCGCTGCTCACCTTCGCCTCCCGGCGCATCCACGCCGCCTTCGCCGTCCCCTACCGCGACAGGCAGGTCGCCGTGCGATTCATCTCCACCAGGGTGATCCCGCTCGCGTAGCTGATCGTGACCGCCGCCGACTCCACGGCCATGATCGCGGCGATCCCGATCACCGCCTCCCGGGACACGCGTTGCCAGCGCTTCACGCCCGCGTCCCTGCCCAGCCCTCGACGCGGTGCGCGTCGACACGCAGGATCGTCAGGTCACCTTCAACCAACGGCTGCCAGACACCTCACACGTCTGTACGAAAATCCGCCATTTCTGGCTGGTAGGTGATTGACAACCGCACTTACCACCTTGACATCCAACGAGAAATGAGGGAAAGAAGACGGAGCTGCGGGATTAACTCAGTTGGTAGATCATCTGAGAAAAGACCACGCCAGCGTTTTCCCATTTGGCATCTAGCAGTTGCAACACCCATCCGAACGGCTCACGAGACCGACGGGCGTCCCGATGATGCGGTTGCGAGCCGTGTGAGGTCGCTGCTAATTGCGGCCGGCAAGGAGGCGCTGTCCGCCGCGGCCGAGCAGGAGATCTTGTCCTACGGAGCCCAGGCGATACCGCCCTTGATCGCCCTCCTCGAGGACAGGGAGCTCTGGATGACCGATGCCCCAGGACAAGGTCACGCGCCGATTGTAGCCTCCAACCTGCTCGCCGAGCTTGGTGCCGAGCAGGCGATCGAGCCGATGCTGCGTGCCCTCCAGGACTCCGAGCCGATGGACGTCATCTACAGCGAGCTGCTCCGCGACCTGGAGCGGCTGGGAGAGCCCGCATTTGCTCCTGCTCTGGCTGCCTACGAACGGGCCACGGACGGGGAGTACAGGAGCAGCCTGTGCTCGGTGCTCGCCAAAGCCGGCGTCAAGGACGACCGCGTCCTGGCGATCCTCGTGGAGCAACTGGCCAAGGAGCCCGTGCTCGGCGCGGCCAACCTGGCCGAGTACGGGGACCCCCGAGCGATCCCTCATCTCAGCCAGGCCCTCGACGACTACGAGGTGTCCGACGACGACAGCCCCTTCGCCAACCAGGCCGTCATCGAGCTGAACGCGGCCATCGAGGAGCTTGGCGGCGAGCTGTCAGCGACGCAGAAGAAGAAGCTGCGGCAGGCCGTCAGGCCCAGGGACGATTGGCGGGGGAAGATGCTCGGGGCGCTCGACGGACACGCCGATCGAGAGCTGAACTCCAAGCAGCCTCGACGCAAGCTAGGACGCAACGAGCGCTGCTGGTGCGGCAGCGGCAAGAAGTACAAGAAGTGCCACCTCGCTTCCGACGAAGAGCAGAAACGGAAGCAGTGACAAGGCGGACCTCGCTATCCAGGAACAACACCTTCGGGTCAAGATCGATCACTTGTCGCCTCCGCGGAGTGTTCGGACGAGCTCCTCTGCCTGCTCGTTGAGCCGCCACCTTGATTCCAACGGCAGTGGAGTTCCTCCAATAACAGTCGCGATGTGATCGTGCAGAACACGTGTTATTTGTTCAATATTACTCGGATTGTCTCGGAACAGCTCGAACGAGAGGACCAGCGTAGGGCGCTTGCGTGGACCGTGTCACCCCCTGGACATGGACGTGACCTGCTTGTCTATGGCCTGGGCGGCCTCCTGGACAATGCCCGGCGGGGCCTGGAGCAGGCACTCCCCAACACCCGCTCTACCCACCACGAATGGCAAGGCCAGTGCCACCCGTGGGGCAACGAGATCGTCGGGGGCCAGGGCCGACACGGTGAGAACCTGGTTGAGATCTTCCCGCACGGCCGTGGCCACCATGTTGACGGACGCGGCGATGGCATACCTCGTCGCTGGAGGCGCCAGCGACCACTGGAGGTCCTCTTGCAGTGCAGTTGCGATCACATCCAGGTCCTGCTTTGCAACCTTGTCCCCCACGGCCTCCTTCAGTCGGGCTGCGGCCTGGGCAGCCTTCTCCTTGCCAAGCCCCTCGGAGAGGGCGCGGATGGTCTGGGCCGCGTCGCGTGTCTCCTGCTCCGCGGACTTGAGTGCCGCCTCGATCTTCTTCGAGGGGAACATCTTGCGAAGCCGAGCATCATCGAGGGGTGCAAACCGCTTGCCGTGCTCGCCAATGATGTCCATCCACACGCTGCCCGCGTCGACATTGAGCTCCTGCGCCAGAAAGCCCGAATAGCGTGCGCTCTCGACGGTCGTGCCCAGGCCGAACATCCGTTCTCGTGGCCAACCTGTTTTCTGGAGCAGCCAGGTGACCGTGGCCTCCACGGGATTGCTGACCACCAGGATGATCGGCGCGGCGGCCTCGTCGTCGGCGAGCAGGTCCTTCAGGCTCTGCAGGAACCCAGGGTGGTCCTCAGTTCCGCGCAGTAGTGATGCCGTGGACCTCGCCATCTCCGATCGGTGCTGTTCTCCGCGGAGCCGAGCGCCGAGGGTGAGCACGACCAGGTCGCATCCCTTCAGGGTGGTCCAGTCACGCAGCGAACCGACCTGCGTGTCCAGCGGTCGACCCCAGGCACGCGCCTGCCGCAGATCTGCGGCTATTGCCGGTGCGACACCCTCCGTGCGGTTGAGCAGGACCAGGCTCCGCGCCACCTCGCTCGCGGTCAAGGCGTGGGCGCACGCCTCGCCGACCGCTCCGAGCCCGACGACGGCGATCCTCATTGGGACACCTTCAGGGTGGCGATTGCGTCATCACCAGAGTTGGCGACGACTACCACCGGGTCGATGCCGGCAAGCTCCACCCGCAGCCCGGCATACATTGCAGTGCGGTGTGGATCGATCGCTACCGCCACGCGCCCTCCAGTTCCCACCACGCCGGCTGCGAAGGACTTGATGCGCTTCTCGCCCCAGGAGCCCAACTGGTTCACAGCGGAGAGGTCGACCATCACTCGATCATTCTCCCGTTGCGCATCAAGCCCGTCGATGACGGCCTGTCGCCACTCACTCGGCATGTCGAGGATCAGGTCACCCTCGAGGTGCAGCACGATGACTCCGTCTTTCTCGCGCGATTCGATCTTCGGTTTACTCTGCCAGGTCATCGGCATCTCCATCGGCGATTGGGGCGCCGTCGAAGTGGATCTTGTACACGTTCCAACCGGATGTGCATCGATGGCTCCAGGTCCCACCCGCCTGGGTCAGCACCGCGTCGCTGGAGTACAGCCCACCCGTGTTTCGGCCGGATGCCTGCTTCTTGCTGTCGAAGGCCGGCCCACCGAGGCGCAGCTCGAACGTCAGGAGAGACAGGTGCCCGATCAACTTTCCCGGTGATGTCACATGCCCGTGGTGGTAGGCGTTCTCCGACAGCTCCCGGACAAGACGCGCCAACGCTTCCAGCCGATCCTTGCCCAGGGCCTTGGCGATCGCTCCGTCGCGCTTCAAGGCGTCGTAGGTTTCCCAGTAGCGCTGGGGATGCATGACCAGGTCGAGGTTCACGTCCGGCTTGCCGTCGGCGGTCATAGCGAGAGGACCAGCGCGAGCATGTCGTCCCTCTTGCCCTGTCCGCCGTACTCGGTTGTCGCACGACGCTTCAGGTGCTGCACCAGATCATCGGGCGTCCTGGAGTTCTGGATAGCGGTCTTCAGCTCTGGGGTGTCCCAGTAGGTCCGGCTCGATTTCGTGGCCAGGTGAGCCACACCGTCGGTGCCGACCAGCAGCAGGGCATCTGGGCCGAGGGTGACCTTGCCCGACCAGCAGAAGCCAAACTCGTCTTCGCTGCCGCGCAGCCGCGAGATCTTGTCGCGGCTCCGGAGATAGGGGACCGGGAAGCTCGTTCGGCAGTACGACAGCTCCCGGTGGCGCCTGTCAAAAAGTCCGACGAAGATCTCGGCCAGTCGGTCCTCGGCACCAAGAAGTCGCCCGACGAGCTCCGTGGCCCTGATCATCTCGTGAGGCCAAACGACACCGGCCTGCTGCAGGGAGAGCTGCCCCGCCATCGCGGAGGCAGCGAACAGCGACGAGAGCGCTCCCGGTACTCCCGAGCCGGTGCCATCCACGACGGCGAAAACCAGGTGGCTGCGAAGGTCCACGGCAAAGGCGAGGTCACCGCCGGTCTCGGCTGCCGGCTGATCGAAGACAGCGTGCTCCTGCGAGATGCTGCGGAAGGTCTCCAACATCTCCCTGCGTTGTTGCTCGACGTAGTCCGAGGCGGACATGTTCGGGGCCTGCACATCCGCCGGTTGATCGGGTCCCTGAGCTCTCTGAAGCAGTTCCCCCTGCGGCAGCTCGAACGCCTCCTCGAGCTTGGCCACGATGGCGTCCGTCGGGCTGGTCTGCCCCCGCTCGTAGTAGGACATCGATGCCTGAGACACGCCGACTTTCTCGGCGAGCTCGGCTTGGCTGAGTCCTCGCTCACGGCGGATCATCCGGACGAGTTCACTGAGCTTCATGAGGTGATTATCAGAGGTTCACTTATGAATATCAATGATAATCACTTATATATAATCGGCCGGGTAGCGCTGCCGCCCGGCCGTCATCTGCTAAACGCCTGTTTGTGATGGATAAAATCCCGAAGATCGTGGGCCGTTGAGAAGGGCGCAAAAAGGGAATGGCCCCGATGATACGCTGCGCATCGCCTCTGGCGCCTGCGAAGCAGGAGCGCAGCGTATCATCGGGGCTATCCGAAGTCAATACCCTGATATTTCATCAGGTTATGCGCCGGATTAGACCAGAAATCTGCCGAGGGTCCGATAATGATGATGTATGTCAACTTCAGCTCCGCGCTCGGGAGCCATTTCGAGTGCCACCTGCAGGGCCGACCTCACGGAGCGGCGGCTCGAACAACCGACGCCAGTAGGATGCCAAGAGGGCCTGTGGGTGGACTCTCCATTTCAGCTCCGTGTGGTTCTCGGCCGATGGCATCGTCGTTCACACAGGGAGGGTTCCCTCGTCATGTTGCTTGGCGAGAAAGCCCAATAGGTCCTCGACCATGTGCCAGCATATCTCCGCGTGGTGGCCGTTCAGGACTTGCTTCTGGGAGATCTCCTTGCCCGGATGCACGTAGTTTCGATAGTCACGGAGCGGATCAAAGGTCGACTGGTTGACCGGGGGAAAAAGCTTCTTGAGGCGGATGGCCTCTATCTTGACCCACAGGTCCGACTTCTTTTTGACGTGATTGACCCTGTTCGCGATGTCCTGAGCCAACTTCGACGTATCCAGTTGGGATGGCCAACCTGGTTCCGCCGCATCGAGCCTCTCGATCAGATGGTCAAGGACTGCTTCAAGGATACTGCCGGCCAGCACAACGGTGGCCTTGATGCAGTCTTTCCTTACGAAGCGCAGTTCGGCATAGTCCCTCTCCAAGATCCTCCGCCAATCCTTGTCCTTGACGAAGCGGAAAGGGCTCGCATTCTGCACCTGCGCGTCCGGATACAGGCAGGGATCGATGTGTCGAGGCCCTTTGCAGCGCTCCTTTAAGAAGTCGACGGTCGCGGCTAGCCCTTTGAGATCCTCACGCCTGTTTGATGGGAGCACTTCTGACTCGAGCGCGTTCTGGTACTGGATGCAGACACCCAGGAGAAATGAGAAGTCCTCCTTGGGCACCAGGAGGCGCGTGGAGTAGGTCTTGTTTGGCCTCTCGAACCCTTGCTCGCCCGCGTCGAGCAGCAACTTGCGCCAGGTCAACTGTGAGACCGCCAACCTGCAGTCGGCGATGGTGGTGTCATCCCCGAGGCCAGCCGCTCTGCGAAGCTCCTCCCGGTATGCGCGGCGGAGCCACTCAATAGCTGACTCGAGCGCGGAGAGCACATCGGAAGTCAGTGTCACCGTCGTGGTCGGAAACCGAAACGAACCCCAACCGATTTGACGAAGCTCCTTGAAGATCGAGTAGTGCGCGGATTCCTCGTTGGGAAACTCGGGCGCTGTGTCAGCGGCTTTAGTTCTCGCTGTTTGTCGCAGCATGATCGGAAGATGGTGACTGATCGCGGCGGAACACGCCTGTAGGTGTTCGGTGCGTGCTCCCTTGGACTCGACATCAACTGCCTTCTTGGTTTCGGCTGCCGACTGCCGTGCCTTTTCAAAGGCTGACTTGGCCGCCTCCACGATCGCCAGGAGCTCACGGGATTCTTGATCCTGGGCGCCCGACATTCGCTCTCGGATCTTCAATTCCTCGTTGATGACCAGCGTGGAGTAGGACTGTAGAGCCCTCACACACACTGCTGCTTCGTCTTCAGTGCAGGATACGGCCATTACTCCTCCTCCAAACGGAGCGGCCGCAACAATGATGCGGCTGCAACGGCGTCACCTGCATGGTATCCGCGCGGGGTTGGTTGGACAAGCGCCGGGGGACTGGAACCGACTGGAACCTTTTGAAAACAAGACGCAATTCCGGGGATAAGAACTGTGACCGAGAGTTGCCGCTCCCGATCAGCCCCCCTCTTCCAGGAGTCAGTATGACGAACCAGAAGTTCGCCTCGGGTGCGTTCGTGTTCACCCGAGCACGGGGCCTCCAGCCCCGCGACCCCGATGACCTCCCGCCCGTCGCCGCCCGCCACGTCATCCCCACCGACTTCATCCCCACCTACGCCGGCGACCGCGTCGCCATCAGCCGCGCCATCTCGCAGGCCAGCTCCGGCCTCCAGCGCGAGGGCTTCCTGCTCCGCCCGATCACCAGAACCTCCACCCAAGTTGTCTACGGTATCGTCAAGGAGGACCGCGACGAGGCCGAGCAGAAGCTGGACCACGACTTCGAGGGCCTCGTGTCCTGGTCCGCCGAGCCCGATCCCTCCGTTGTCCAGGGTGACCACCAGATCGCCCGCCGAGTGGCCGACGCCTATCGGGAGCTCCGCGGCAAGGTGACCGCGGACGACTGGTCCGGTGTGATCACCGCCTACCTCGATAGCCACGACGCCGCCCGCGTCCGCGGCGACGGCAGGGTGTACTG
>Ga0210044_10009692_pt1 | contig 11664 bp, 9 predicted proteins | sample CryGey13umfilter_2_FD_183959 | JGI IMG/M metagenome (GOLD analysis project Ga0210044, IMG submission 183959) | Groundwater microbial communities from aquifer in Utah, USA - Crystal Geyser 4/9/14 3 um filter (SPAdes) (version 2) | ecosystem: Environmental > Aquatic > Deep subsurface > Groundwater...
AATGTCCGTTTTGTAAAAATGGAATAATGCATAAAACCAAGACTCTGCCCAGAATCAGATCTCCGAATACCGACTTGCCTTTTCTGCTGAAAGCTAAATTATTATAATTCTTTTTCTCCCAATTGAATGCTTCATCTTCATGAGGCTTGGGTTTTTACGGCCTAAAAGGCCCGTTTTTGATGGAAATATTTACTAATAAGATAGTTAAAGATATTGAAACATCTAAATCTCAAGGTCTGAAGGCTAAAATTCAATCTGTATTTCTCAGCACTCCCTCCAAATTAATAAGCAAACCACTCGTAAAGTACATAGAAGATTTTTCAAACGGCAGCGCATGAAGCGGATGTAGTTCAACATGTACTCATCGCTGGGTGCTGCGCACCGCTCAGAGTCCTATTTATTGGCATTATTATTTAATTCTAAAACTTTCAACTATTGATCTCATCTCACAGAATCGATCCTTGAATTCTGGATGATTCTCTGTAGTCAGGTTTAATGTATATTGTCTTTCGTTAATTGTATCAAGTATAGTAAAATAAAACGTAATCATTTGTGGTTCTTCCTTTTCAAATAGAACAATGTTATATCTGCATTTTTGGTCATGAAAAAGAATTTCTCCGGTTTCGATCACATTATAATCTATCTCCACATTTTTTTGCTCTTCCGCCCAATTCCAAGAGCTCGAATATTCTGATTGATTTACATTAAAAAGTCTAATATATCCTTTTGATGTATCACCAACAGTCAAGCCATTATCATGATTGTCTAATAATCTTATTGGTTTCCAAGTACTATCGGGTACCTGAAAACTAAAGAATCCGAGTGAGTCCGAGACTACAATGCTTTTTTCTAAATCTATTTTAGTATTAAAGCAGTTTTCAAAGAGTTTATTTGATTTATCAGCTTGTCCACAAGCCGATAAAACCATCAGTGTCATTATGACTAATATCAGTGTCTTCATAATATTAATGCCAACGAATGTATATCCACCATATGGCGGTTATTTCGTATTTAGTTTGAGGTTTGTAAATTTATTTAATTCTCTGTATTTTAATGCTTTGTTCGTTTTTAAGCGCTCCCTTTGGCTTTGCTCTGGGCAGCTGTTGTCGGTTTTATCCATTTTTTGGTATTAAGCAAATTTGTAATTATTTTCGATACAAATATAACATTTTATTTTAAGCACAAACTCAACATCCAAATTATCTAATGGACTTTTTATCTGGTCGAAACCTTTGGTTGTAATATGGGTGTACATTTCAGTTGACATACATTCATATCGGCTTGGTATGTATTATAAAAATATCATTATTAAGTTTATGAGCAAGTGGGAGGCAAAAAGTGTTCAATTGAACTTAAAAAAATATAGGCTCATCAAATTCTCCATAACAATCTTTAAGCAATCCAATTATTTCACCTACAGTGGCATAAGCTTTTACAGCGGCAATTATAGATGGCATAAGATTTTTGTCGGCAATAGCATCTTCTTTTATTTGATTTAAGAGTGTATTTACCAGAACATTATTTCGTTCTTTTCTTAATCTTTTAACTTTTGCAATTTGTAGCTCTGCTGCAGCTGCATTATAAGGATGGAAATCAACAGATTTTGCCTCTTCCTCTCTTTTAAAAATATTCAAACCCACTTTGGGAATATCACCGTTTTGCCGACCTAATTCTCTTTCATAAGCCTGTTTAGAGACCGACTCTTGGATTTTACCTTTTGCCACTGCATTCACAATACCTCCCCATTCATCAACTTTTTTCATTTCTTCACGAATTTCTTTTTCAAATTGATTTGTAAGTGCTTCCACATAATAAGAACCACCCAAAGGATCCACGGTATCACAGATTCCCATTTCATGAATAAGTATCTGCATGGTGCGAAGTGAAATCTCAGCTGCTTTTTCAGTAGGAATTGTATAAGCTTCATCGTAACTACAAAGTGCCATAGTCTGTGTGCCTGAGAGGGCGCTTACCAAAGCATAATATGCGCTTCGAATGATGTTGTTTTCGGGTTGTTCTTTGGTCAATCCGCCACCGCCACCACCAGCTATCATCCTCATCCAGCATGATTTATCATTTTCTGAATGATATTCTTCCCTAATAATTTTTGCCCATAATTTTCTACCACCTCTGAATTTGGCAATCTGTTCAAAGAAATTTCCATAGATATCAAAATTAAATGATAAGCGAGAGGCAAATTCATCAATATGAAGTCCCCTTTTAATAGTACCATCGCTATAAGCTTTGGCAATGCAGAAAGCATAAGCCATCTCTTGAATTGGATTTGCTCCACTTTCGCGAATATGATAACCACAGACACTAACAGGGCTGTAATTCGGTACATTCTGGGCACAGTATTCAATGGTATCAATCACAAGTTTCACAGACTTATCCACTGGGAATATCCAAGTGCCTCGTCCAATAAATTCCTTAAGAATATCGTTTTGCGCAGTACCTCTCAATTGGCTTATGTCGTAGCCCCATTTTTCTGCTAAAGCAATATACATGGCTATCAAAACTATTGCAGATCCATTTATTGTAAGAGATACGGTGATTTTATTTAGGTCGATATTTTTAAAGGCAATCTCAAAATCATTGAGGCTGTCAACAGTCATCCCCACTCTTCCAACTTCACCAACAGCTTCGGCGGAGTCTGAATCTAAACCACATTGAGTAGGAAGATCAAAAGCTACATTCAAACCTGTTTGACCGTTCTTTAGCAAAAAATGAAATCTTTCGTTGGTCTCTTCAGGGGATGCAAAACCAGCATACTGACGAATAGTAAAAGGTCTTTTCCGATACATTTCTGCATGAATTCCTCTCGTAAAGGGGTATTGTCCAGGCAATTCGCTCTCTATGTCAAAGCTTTCAATATCTTTTCTTGTATAAAGAGGTTTTACTGATATGCCACTTTCCAGAAAAACATCCTTTAAAATTGCTTTTTTATTAATTTCAGTCATAGTCAAAGTTTTAAAATATAATCTTCATGATAAATTTATTAAGCTATATAAACTACTTTTTCTTGATGCTATCGAAATATATAATAACATCTTGAATTTGAGTTCCCGTAGGAAAAACTCTGTCGGGACCAAATCTCATCAAAGCGTCTACATCTCTCTGCGGTATATTTCCACCAACAACCCATTTAAAATGAAGATTTCTTTTTTCCATTGCTTGCTTCAAGTTTTCGGCAATTATTAGATGAGTGCCCGATAAAATGGACAGTCCAATTGCATCAACATCGTGAGCTTCGGCTATATCCAAAATTTTATCTACTGATTTTCTTAAACCAGTGTAAATAACTTTAAATCCAGCATTTTTTAATGCGTGCGCCAATACTTTAACGCCCACATCGTGGCCATCAAGTCCAGGTTTTGATAATAGAATTTTCATACTTTAAGTTTCAATGTTCGTTATTCAAAATTATTACTGATGCAATTGCTCCTGGACCACCAATATTATGTGTCAATCCGCGCTTTGCACCTTTAACTTGTCGAGCTCCAGCCTTATCGCGCAGATGAGTTGCCACCTCAACCACCATTCTAACACCAGTTGCACCCACAGGATGTCCACAAGATAGTAATCCTCCACTGACATTCACTGGCAGTTCACCGCCCAAAGTTGTAACTTTTCCTCGAATCAAATCTTTAGCTTCCCCAACTTTGCAAAATCCAAGATCTTCATAAGTTATAAGTTCAACAATAGAGAAACAATCATGAATTTCCACAAGGTCAATTTCATCCATAGGTTTGGTTATGCCAGCCTGTTTGTAAGCCATGGCAGCTGCATCGCGATTTGCCTGAAATGAGAGAAATTTTTGTCGGCTATCGAAAAATGGCAAATCCCAGCCCGTTGATACGGATAATCCAATGCCATCGATATAAATTGGCTTATGTTTACTTTTATCAACATCTTCAGCCCTAATCATTATCACACAGGCAGCGCCATCAGTCGTTGGACAACTGTCCATCACAGTGAGAGGGAAGGAAACCATTGGTGAGCTAAGCACTTGGTCGAGGGTGCAACATGCTCTATAATGAGCTTTTTCATTCATAGTACCATGAAAATGATTTTTGACAGAAATATTTGCAAGGTCTTCTCTTGTAACGCCATACTCATGCATTATGCGGTTAGCATAAACAGCAAAAGTTCCAGCGGCTGTAAAACCTTTTTGGTAGAAGGGATGTGTCAACTCAACCATCATTTTCACGATGCTATCTTGAGGTGAACGGTCGCGAAGTTTTTCTACGCCAAGAGCCATCGCAACATCGCATTCTCCTGCAGCTAAGGCATTTGCAGCATTACGGATGGCATCGGCACCTGAGGCACAAAAATTTGAAACACGAGTTATAGGGATTCCAAAAATTCCAAGAGGTTCGGACAAATCCATGCCGCTGCGGCCTTTATAAACACCTATTTCGGGAAAGGCTGTGGAAAGCCATGCCGCCTGTATTTCCTCTGCTCCTACTCCTGCATCTTTCATCGCCAAAGTAGCTGCCTCCCGCACCAAATCATCATAACTGTATTGAAACAATTCTCCAAAAGCTGTTTGTCCAACACCAATTATGGCTATATCTCTTTTTTTCTTCATATCTTTATGCATTTCCAGAAATAATTAGGCTTACTGTCGTTCTCAATCATTTTTCGATAGACTAATTCTACGCGGTCGCCTATTTTTATTTTATTTTCTTCTGTTGAATATAAGTCGTCGGTCTGTTGCAGCGTCAATCTTCCACCGCCATCAATATCTATCACAATCATATTTATTGGAGGAAATGACGAGGGAAAATATAACTCAGAAGTAAGAGTATAAACTGTTCCTTTTCTCTGTAATTTTTTCTCAAAAAACTCCTTTCCATGGCAGTGATTGCAACGAGCAATCTTAATAAGAAATACACTATGACATTTTGTACACTCATCAGCCATAAGATATAAAAGTCGGCCTTTCTCTCTTTCCATCATCATTTCCGACGAGAACATTTCCTGATGTCTGTAATTAATATCTGTAAAATCTCCTTGCTTACGAAGTTTAAGATAATCATGATATGATTCAATATTAATAAATTCCAAATTAGCGAGTTTTGGAATGTCTGGCTTACTTTTGATTTTTAAACTAATTACATTAGTTCCATTCATATAGTCGAACAAGAGCACAGATCCATTACAATTTTCTATGGCACTAATAAGAAGCAATAATGCATGGCATGCAGCAGTATTGCCCACCATCGATTTTACATTATCTTTAAGAAGCTGTTTATCAGTATCGAATCCACTTTTTTTCATTATTCCTAAAATCATACGAGCATAAGGTGAATTTATTATAATGCCACCAAATTTGCCATTTTGCGGCGCCGTTTTTATCCAAGCATTTTCAATATTTGCTTTAAAACCAGCTGAGCGTGAAAAGCGAAGATCATAAACAGTTTTCTGCCCTTTATAATAAAACTCTTCGGCAAAAGATGAAGAAAAAGATTCTGAAGAACTTATTTCAGCCAAACCTTTTTCAGTTGAAATAACCATAGCCATGGCAGCATGACCGCTGGATTGGTTTTCATCGCCGATAGCGGCAAAATCAACATTAGCGGCTATTAGCAAAATATTTTTATACTGCCCCGCATTCACCAATTTATCAGCAAGAAGCAAAGCATCTGTCCCAGCACGTGCAGTGGAAATAATATCCATTGCAAAAATTCCTTGTTTTAATCCAAGTAAATCAGCCATAAAAGAAGCATGATAGCGCTCTTTAAATACTGGTGTGGAAGTGGCAAAAAATATTGCGTCAATTGCACAACTTTCATCAATAATTTTTGAAGCTGCGCTAAAAGATAGCGTAAATAAATCTTCATCGACATAGCATATACAATGTTGACTTTTAACAGTCGATGATGATTGTAGCATTTGGCCTGTTGCCCTATATTTGGGAAAGGCTACTTCATATTTTATTATTTCGCTCAATTTCAAGTTCTTTAGCAATGTTCAATTTTAGTATTTCGGAAGTTCCTCCACCAATAAGTGTGAAACGAGCATCGCGTAAATAGCGTTGCAAAGGATATTCTTCAGCAAATCCATAGGATGCTAAGATTCGGGAAGCTTGGTCGCAGATATTATTCGCACTTTCGGAAGCATAGAGTTTGGCAATCATCGAAGCCTGATGACGAGGAAGATTTTGATCGCTCAAAGATGCTGCATAAAGAGTATAAAAGCGTGCAGTATCCAATTGTACTTTCATTTCAGCGAACTTCATTTTCACAGCCTGAAAGTTGTAAATCACTTTACCAAACTGTTTGCGTTCTAAGGCATATTTCAATGAATCTTCAAAAGCTGCCGTTGCCACACCTATAGATAAAGCGGCAGTCATAATTCGAATTTCTGCTAATATTTCAAACAAATATTTTGAGCCGTCGCCTAAATTTCCGAGAAGATAATTTGTTGGAAGTTTCACTTGGTCGAAATAAACCTCACTTGTTATCGAGCCTCTAACTCCAAGTTTCTCAATACTTTTACCAATATTTACTCCTTGTATTTTGGCTGGAACAAAAAATATTGAAAGACCCTCAGTTTTATCAGTTTTTGCAAGCACTGTGAAGAAATCGGCCACTGGCGCGGAGGTTACCCAAGTTTTTTGACCACATAAAATAAAGCCATCATGCAAAACTTCCGCTTTAGTTTGAATACCAAAAAGGTCGCTGCCTGCATTGGGTTCTGTCATGCAAATACCACCAATTTTATTTCCCAATAATGCTTCATCAAAATAGGTTTTTATTTCTGCATCACCCAATCTATTTAGAAAATATGTAGCCATAAGAGATTGCATTGTGCAAGAAACAGCCAGAGAAAGTGAGCCTCGGCTTAGTTCTATTACTGCCAAGCAATAAGAGACTACATCAACACCGCTGCCACCAACAGACTCAGGGTAACGCATTCCAAAGAAGCCTAATTCGCCAACCTCCTTAAATAATTTTAGTGGAAACCTACGGTTTTCATCAATAGCTTTTGCCTCAGGGACAACTTTCCTGTTGGTAAAATCTTTGAAGGTTTGCTGAATTTGCTTTTGTATTTCTGTTAATTCAAAATTCATGATTTCAAGCAGTTATAGATAAATTGAAACAAGGATTAGCATGTGGAATTACTGCGGTAGCTTCAATCTCAATAAGAGCTGGATGATCGAGCAAATCGGAAACAAAAATCATGCTCATGCAAGGATAGTGATTCCCTATGATATTTTTCCAAACCAAGCCTAATTCCTTTCTTGAAGTAAGATATTGATCGCGGTCTTTGCAAAAGCATGTCATTTTGCATATATGTTCTGGTTTTCCACCAGCCTTATTCAATATACACAAGATGTTTTTTAGAGCTTGCTCAAATTGAGGTATCAGCATAGTACTTTGAAATTTCTCTTCTTCATCCCAGCCAACTTGACCAGCCATAAAAAGAGTCCTACCGGGTAATGCGAGAATTGCGTTGCTATAACCTTTTGGCTTAAGCCAACCTTCTGGCAAAATGTTTTCGTGAACTATTGATTTTTCATACATAATGCATTATTTAACAGTTATTTAATTAATTATTATCATCTCATTTATTTTCTAAAGATGCTGCCCTGAGCTCAGCAGTTTTAATAAGCTCAATTGAGTTAGTATTTTGAGAAAAAGCAATTTTGTAATCGCTCATAGCTTTTTCTTTTGACACAATTTCATTTCTTAAGTCATCGGCAATGGAGTCAATATTCCTATTTTGTGGCAAGCCAAATCCTCCACCACCGCCAGCAATCTGCCTATAAATTGTATTTGCAGGAATATTTTCAATCAAATCTTTGCTTAAAGGTTTTAAAGTTTTTCCATCGGGAAACAGCAATTCAATACTATTTAAAATGCTTCCTTTGCCTCCGAATAATCCATAATTTTCTTCCACATCTCCATCACCAAAAACTACCATTGTTGTATCATCACTACCAATTTTTAAAATTGTTTCCACGCCGAGGCCACCTCTCCAAGTGCCAGCACCGCCAGAATCTTTAATATATTCGTGTTTAATTATTCTATGTGGTGTTTGCTGCTCGTACATTTCATAATCTTGATCCAATAGTCCACCAGAAGCGTCAATCATTCCAATATGGTCGTAACCATCATCACCTTGAAGTGCGCCAGATCCACCTTTCAAACCCATAAAACAAATATCCACATATTTTTCTCCTTTTAGTGGATGATTGCCTGTAAAAAGCGAGCATAGCAAATGATTCCAGCCAGCAGTAACACGATGAGGCATTGCTGGACCCAGAGCTTTGAAAATTGAATCCGCAATCTGAGGGCATAAATGATTTCCAAAAGTTGTTGCTTTTGGATATGAAGCATTCAGGATAATGCCCTCAGGAACTATGTATGTCAGTGGTTTAATCATACCTTCATTATGAGGAATATTTGGGTTTACCATCTGCAGAAAAGTTAAGGTGATTGCAGAACATGAAGAAGTGTAAGTTCCATTAACAAAACCATTTGTTTGTGGCGACGATTTTGAAAAATCGAAGATTATATCTTCATCATTCACAGTAATACGACTTTTTATTTCAAATACGGAACCTAGATGTTTGCCATCGTAATAAACTTTACTACTACCTTCATAAATTCCATTTGGCACTGAAGTTATTTCAGCTCTCATCATACGCTCAGTACTATTAAATAATTCTTTTTTGTGAGCCTCAAAACTGTCGATACCATATTTGTTAATAAAATTTATTAACCTACGCTCGCCCAAGCTACAAGCACCAATTTGAGCTTTAATATCTTCAGGAACCATGCTGAGCCTGATATTAGCGAAAATCAAATTCCAAACATCTTTTCTAAGAATACCTTTTTCATAAATTTTTATAGCGGGAATTCTCAGAGCCTCTTGCCACACTTCAGTAGCATTAGGATTATATCCGCCTTGAACAGCCCCACCAATATCAGCTTGGTGACCCTTAGCTGCCGACCAACCCATCAATTTTTCTTCAACAAATATCGGCTTGAAAATAGCAACATCATTATTTTGGTTTCCCATACTGAATACATCATTATGAATGATTACATCTCCAGGATATATTTCATTTTCATACTGTTTCAAAATAACTTTGCAAACCGGACCTAAAGAAAAACTTAAAATAGGAAGATTTTCCGTCTGCTCAAGCATATTGCCAGAAGCATCGTATAAACCAGTTACAAAATCTTTGGCTTCGCACAAAATTGGCGAGCGTGTAGTTTTCATAAGGGAAATACTCATCTCATCTGTGATGGATTTGAAAGCCCTTTGAAAAATCGAAAGCAAAATTGTATCAATTTTTATTTTAGACATTATTCGATGTTTTTCTTGTTAATGATTTTTTATTGTAGCCTTCAGGCATGAGCATCTTGTTATAAACGATGAAGCTTCCTCCGGTAATAGTTTCACAATGGTAAGTTGAACTCAGGAAAATAGTAGTATTAATTTGTTCAATAATTGCGGGACCTTTAATTAAAATACCTTCGCCCAAAATATCGCCATCATATACTGGAAGTAGCTGCATTTCATCAACTTCTGGTACATAAGCCTCTCTCATTCCTTTGAAAGCAGATTGCAATAAATTAGTATTTGTGCTCTTTGATGAGGAAAGAGAATCTGGTTTTTCTGTAACTCCCACTGCCCTGAGTCTCACATTTATCATTTCCAATTGTGTCCCCTCTGCCTTAAGTTCATAGCCATATTTACGGTTGTGCTCCTTATGAAAAGCTTCTTTTATATCGTCAAGTTTGAAGCCTAAAATTTGTTCCATTTCAACTTCCATAGGTACTTCATGAAATTGCCCTATGTAGCGTAAATCTAAAGAAGGATAATATTCGATTTTCGATTTTTCAATACCTTCATCCGACAAGGTTTTTTCTGCTTCTTTTTTCATGTCATCAAACAATTTAAGGAATTGTTTACGGTTTATGTTGGAATAATTTGACAAGTATGAGCGAACATAATCGTGTTTCAAATCGCCTAAAAGCATGCCAGCAGCACAAAAAATGGAAGCTACCGCTGGAACCATAAACATAGGAATTTCAAGCTCTCGACAAATTTCGCCGGCATGAATAGCTCCAGCGCCACCAGCACAAATAAGCAAAAATTCTCTTGGGTCGTAGCCACGTTCAACCGAAACCTGCCGAACTCCCTGAGCCATATTCATATTTATTACTCTGTACATTCCAGCAGCAGCTTGCTGAGCTGTCAAGTTCAGAGTTTTCCCTAATCTATTTTCAGTTATATCAAGGGTTTTTTCTTTGTTTAGCAGGTATTTTCCACCAGCAAAAAAATTGGCATCCAAATATCCTAATATCAGGTCGGCATCGGTGCAAGCTGGTTGAGTGCCGCCACGCATATATGAAATTGGCCCTGGCAAAGAACCTGCACTTTGTGGACCCATTTTTAAAAGTCCACCCTTATCAATCCAACCAATGCTTCCTCCCCCAGCTCCAATAGTGATGATATCAAGAGTTGGAAGTGCAATTCTATGCCTATCAATTTCTCCTTCAGTGCTGGTAATACATTTCCCGTTTACTACCAGCGAAGCATCGAAGCTTGTTCCGCCCATATCCATGGTTATACAATGCTCAAAACCAAGCATCTGAGCGTAATAGGCTCCAGCAATTGGTGCCGCAGCAGGGCCAGAAAGAACAGTTACTGCAGCTATTTTACGTGCCACTTCAGGAGTAACGATTCCTCCATTGGACTGCATAATCATAAGTTTTCCATTAAAATTTATATTGTTAAGTTTGCTCACTAATGACTGTAGATATCTGTCGATTACAACTCCAATATAAGCATTGATGCAGGTTGTACTTACTCTTTCATAAAAGCGGATTGATGGAAGGACTTCAAAAGATGCACAAATAAATAGATTTGGTAAGGCTTCTCTAAAATAATGGGCTATCTGTTTTTCATGTTCATTATTTAAATAAGAATTCATTAAGCATATTGCAACTGCTTCAACATTTTCACTTTGTATTTTGTGAATGATTTCATCAAGTTCGGCAAAGTCAATGGATTGCAATGAATTTCCTTGAGCATCGATTCTCTCATCAACACAAAATCTTAAATATCTTGGAACCAATGGTTTAACATTCAGATAATGATTGTTGTAACGTTCTTCTCTCACTCCTCTGCGCATTTCCAAAGCATCGCGAAATCCTTTAGTAGTAAGCAAAGCTGTTTTTGCTCCTTTCATGGTTAGCATGGCGTTGGTAGCCACGGTTGTTCCATGAACAATAGTATCAATTTTTTCTATGAAAGTTTCAGGAGGCATATTCAGTTTTTCGGCAATTTCATTAATTCCGGTTATAAAACCAATTGATGAATCTTCTGGTGTAGATAATGTCTTGTGAACCAGCGAGGAGGCATCATTTCCAACAAGGAAGAAGTCTGTAAATGTTCCACCAACATCGATTCCTAATTTATATTTTATTACACTTTCTTGCATCTATTTGAATTGTTTAAAAATTATTTAGATTTTAGAATTTCTCAGGTAAACCACAAAAATATTTAAAAAAATTAATATATATTAAATTATCTTTGAGCATATTAACAAAAGTCAAAGCGTAGCGGAAGCAAATTGTTAGCGCTACGCTTTGGCTTATAATTTATTTTTACCCTATTTCAGGTGTGGTTAATTCGGAA
>Ga0210044_10009695_pt1 | contig 11661 bp, 6 predicted proteins | sample CryGey13umfilter_2_FD_183959 | JGI IMG/M metagenome (GOLD analysis project Ga0210044, IMG submission 183959) | Groundwater microbial communities from aquifer in Utah, USA - Crystal Geyser 4/9/14 3 um filter (SPAdes) (version 2) | ecosystem: Environmental > Aquatic > Deep subsurface > Groundwater...
GCTGGAAGAAGTTGAGGAGCGGAGAGTTGAGGACCTCCGCGTCGGGAATGCCCCGCAGCCCCAGCACGGCGTACAGACGGGACCCCGGGGCGAGGTCGAACGGCACGGAAAGAAGGATGCGGTTCTCCGCGAGGAAGTCCGCGGCGTCGGGCGCGGACGCGTTCAGCGTGTCGGCATGGACCACCTTCGGACCGGGGCCCGGCGTCGCCAGCGCCTCCCCGTAGCGGCGGAGGAAACCGGCGGGAACGAGGTCATCGGCGAACCCGAGGGACGCGAGCATCGTGCACGGCCCCCCCCCTTTCCCCACGCACCGGAAAAGGATCCCGAAGGAAGTTCCCAGCGCCTCGCGGTACTTTTCGAGGATCGTGGTGGCCAGCAGTCCCATGTCGGTCGAGGTGATCACCGGAATGCAGAAGTCGAACAGTTCGTCGAGCGACATCCTCCGGAGCAGGCCGTAGCCGGAGAAGAGGTACTTCTCGACGCACGGGACGAGGGTGTCGGAAAGGGATTCCTCGAAGAGGATCTCCGAAACTCCGCCTTTCAGGGCTTCACGGACCGACGGCCCTTCCTTCTCTCCGAGGATGAGGATGATCGAGGTCTTCGGGGCGAGCGCAAGGAGGGCGGCCACGTACTCGTCCGTCCTCTGCCCCGTCGAGAATTTCCGGGCGACGATGACGGAGAAATTCTCCTTCCGGAGAGCTTCCGCACCGCTTTCCCAGTCGGAAAGGATCGAGAAGTGGACGTCCGCCAGGGACGGGACCTGAACCCTCTCCTCGATGCACTTCGCGTCAGAGGCGAGGATCAGGACGCGTTGATGGGTCATCGGCCCGCTTCGACCCCTCGCGGGACGATCCCCGGAAGGGAATTCGTCACATCAGCCGCCAAAGGCATTTCCACACCCCGCTGTGAGCTGATTGCAGAAACGATGCACTCCTTCCGTCGGAACGGACCGTAAACGCTCCGTTTTCCAACAGGAAAACTTCAGGCGAACGTACCAGATTCCCCCCGGCGAAACAACGGCTATTTTGCGCGACCACGACGTCCGGCCTGCAGAACGCCGTCCATCCCGCGGGATCCGCCCCCGGAGAGCCGTGGTGTGGCAGGAACAGGACTCTCCGCCCGCTCTCTTCCGTCGGAGCCGGTCCCCATGCGGAAGCCCCTCCCTCCACATCCCCCGGAAGCCACGCCGACAGGATACCAAATCGGAGCTCAAGAACCATCCCCCGCTCGTTCGTCTTCCCTCTCTCCCCCGGATTCGCGGGAGCCCGAACGACGACCTCGGCTTCGCCGAACCGTTCCCGGACCCCCGCCCGAACGGCCCGCACCGGCCCGGTCCACGAGGCGACGGCCGGCCCGAACGCCTCGTCTGGAATCCCTTCCGGGATCCAGATCTCGCCGACCGGCATCGCGGCAAGGACCGCCGCCGCGCCCCCGTAATGGTCCTCGTGGGGGTGGGTCAGCGCCAGGACGTCGATCCGTCGGATCCCCCGGCTGCGAAGAAACGGAAGGACCACGCGCTCTCCCGAGTTCCCGCGGAGGGCGCTTCCGCCGTCGATCAGCATGTGCACGCCCCCGGGAAAGGAAACGACGTGGGAGGCGCCTTTTCCGACGTTCAGCGCCGTGAGGGAAAAATCCCGCTCGGGGAGCGCGGCATAGGGGGCGTGGATCCCTCCGAGAAAGAGCGCGGCGGAAAGGACGGTCGCGGGCCACGGCCGCCGGCCGCGGCGAAGGAGCAGGATCGTCCCCGTCCCGGCCACCGCCGTCGCAAGGACCGGCCACGCGATGCCCGACGGAGGAACGGGGAAGCACCCCGCGCCGGACCCCGACAGACGATCGAGCATCGACAGGGCGATCGTCAGGCCGTTCGCGACGAGGCGGACGACGGGGGCGAGCGAATCGATGCCGAACGCCCCCCCGACCACCGCGATGACCGCCCCGGCGACCCCCGCCGTCCCCAAGATCGGCCCGAACAGGACGTTCCACACGATCGCGCCGGAGGGAACCGCCTGGAAAAAGGCGGCGGATACCGGCAGCGTCCCGAGGAACGCGACGGTCGCGGCGCACACCGCCTCCTTCACCCACCGGATCACCCGTGTCCTCCAACCCGTTTCTCCCTCCTCCAGAGAAGCGCCGTAATTCGCGATGAGGAAAAAAGTCGCGCCGTAGGACAGGAGGAAGGAGGGGGAAACGATCTCCGTCGGCTTTGCTGCGAGCGTGAGGAGGAGCATCCCGGTCCAGGCGATTCCCGGGGCGCGGACACCCAGCCGCCGCCACAGCAGGACCGCGATGGTGATCATCCCGGCCGAGCGGACGGCCGGCGTGGGAGCCCCGGCCAGAAAGACGTAGGCCCAGGACGCCGGCAACGCGAGGAGAGGAGGCAGAAGGTTCAGGTCGGGGGTTCCGTGCTTCCTTCGGAACGACCAGATCGCCGCCCGCAGGAGGAAGACGGTGAGGATGTGGAAGATCGCCACGTTCACGCCCGAGATGGCGAGGAGGTGGGCGAGGCCGGTCCGGCGGAGCAGCGTGACCAGCGGGTGGGAGTACGGCGGAACTTCCCCGGTGGCCAGAGAAAGGAGGTACAGGGAGCCGTTCGTGGTCCCGGCGACCCGCTTGACCCACTCCCCCGTTTCCCGACGCGCGCGGGGGAACGGGTTCCGCCATCGATCCCCTCCCGCCGCTTCCGGGAGGAAGACGACTTTCGCGGCATCCGCGGAAAAAGCGTATTGGGCCCCCTGCGCCATCGCCGACCATTCCCGAGGGATCTCGCCGGGATTTCCCAACCCGCGCACGGGGTGCAGGCGCCCGGCAGCGCGGACGCGTGCCGGGAACGAAACGGGAAGGTCCGGATTCCGGATGTACAGGAGAACGGTTCCCAGCCGGATCGATCGCGTTCCTCCGGGCAGGGAGAGGACCGAACCGTTCGCGGCGGCGGTCCATCCGGAATCGGTGACGCGGACCTCGTCCACCCTTCCATCGAGGATCACCTCGTTGTCGATGTACGGCAGAACGTTCTCCGGGGCGACCAAGGGAACTCTCCCGGCGGTCAGCGAGCCGCACAGCACCGCGACGGCGCACGCCAGCGGGATCTCCCGGAAACGGAAGGCGGCGAGGCCGAGCCCCGCCAGGAGCAGAACCCCGGAGACGGCGACTCCAGCGGGCCCGGCGGCCAGCCCGAGGAAGAACCCGGCGAGGAACGCGAGAAGGAGCAGGTACAGCGGCCCCTGTCCGCTGAATGGATGGTCCATGGGGCCGGTAACGGCAAGAGCCGTACCGCCCGGGTAGCGGGCGTGGGACACACCTGCGGCTGCGTCGCCTCGGAGGGCGGGGCTCCGTTCGTGGCTCGCCGTGCGATGTACCTGCACGGCTGCGCTTTACCTCACTTCGCCCCCCCTCCTGCGGCGACTCCGCCGGGCGGGCCTAATACCCGGCGTGATCGCCGGGAGCGGTGGAAGGTGACGGCGAAGCGGTGGGCCTCGTCGCGGACGCGCATCAGAAGATGCAGCACCGGGTCGTTGGTGGGGAGGTGGAGCGGGTTTTTCCGGCCGGGCAGGAACACCCGCTCCCGGAAGATCTTCTCCCCGCCGCGAACGCGCTCCTTCGCGAGGGAAAGGAGAGGTACGTCCTCCCTGCCGGCGGCACGCATCGCCGCCGCCGCGGAGGAGAGCTGCCCCTTCCCCCCGTCGATCAGGACGAGGTCCGGCATCCCGCCGAAATCGTCGTCGTGGGCGAACCGGCGGCCGACCACCTCTTCCATCATGGCGAAGTCGTTCTGGCCCACCACTCCGCGCACGGAGAATTTCCGGTACCACTTCTTCGCGGGCTTCCCGCCGAGGAACGCGACCATCGATCCCACCGCTTCCGTCCCCGAGAGGTTGGAGATGTCGTACCCCTCGATCCGCGCCGGTGGACCCGGCAGCGAAAAGAGGACCGCCATCCGCTCCGCCAGGCGCTCGTACGCCTCCTCCTTCTCGCGGCGCATCCGCGCGCCTTCCGCGGCGTTCCGGCGCGCAAGATCCACGAGCCGGAATCGCTCCCCCCGAAGGGGAACGCGCACCGCGACGGGCCGACCCGCCCGCTCGGAGAGCGCGGCGGAGAGCGCCGCGCGGTCGGCGACGGGGAACGGAAGGAGGATCTCCCCGGGAAAGAACGCCTCCTCCCCGTAATGCTGCATCAGGAAGGGGGCGATCGCCTCCTCCTCCGGTCCTTCCCACCGGAAGTGCCGCTGGTGCGCGTCGCTGAGGCGCCCGTTCCGGACATAGAGGACCGCCGCCGTCACCGCGGACCCGTCGCGATGCCAGCCCACGGCGTCGACGTCCCCCCCGACGGTTCGGACGACGCGCTGGCGCGCCAGGGTCTTCGAAACGACGGCGATCCGGTCCCGGATCTTCGCGGCCTCCTCGAACCGCATCCCCGCCGAGAGCGAGATCATCTCCGTTTTCCAGCGGGCAAGCAGTCCCCGGTACTCTCCCCGGAGGAAGCGCACCGCGTCGTCGACGATGGGGAGGTACCGCTCCCTCGTGACCAGACCGGCGCACGCTCCGAGACACCTTCCCATCTGGTAGTTGAGGCACGGCCGTGTGCGAGAGGCGAACTTCCGCCGCGTGCAGGAGCAGAGCGGGAAGAGGCGGAGCAGCTCCCGCACCGTTTCGCGGATCCCCCGCGCCGAGGAGTACGGCCCGAAATACGTCGCCCCGTCGCGCGCCGCCTTGCGGACCAGCTCGGGCCGGGGGAACTCCTCGTTCCGGTCGATCCGAAGGAGCAGGTACTCCTTGTCGTCGCGGAAGACGATGTTGAAGGGGGGGCGGCGCCGCTTGATGAGGGTGTTCTCGAGAAGGAGGGCCTCCTTCTCCGTGGCGGTGACGATGCACCGGATCTCCCGGACCCGCGCGACGAGGTTCGGGATCGCAGGCCGCCCGTCCCCCCCGGGAACCGAATAGTTCCGGACGCGGGCCCGCAGGTCCTTCGCCTTCCCCACGTACAGGACCTTCCCGCGGCCGTCGCCCATGATGTAGACGCCGGGGGAACGCGGGAACGTCTTCCAGTCCGAGGGCAACCCCATCTTGGTACTCCAGTTCATAAATACGGCAAAGTATCCAAAAAACAATCTCGGAAGGCGCTGCCCGGGACTCACCCTTCGGCTGCGCCGCCTCGGAGAGGGGGCTCCGTTCGTGGCTCGCCGTGCGGTGAACCTGCACGGCTGCGCTTTACCTCACTGCGCCCCCCACCTGCGGCGACTCCGCCGAATCCTACCGGTGCGTGGCGCCCCCCGCTGCGCCCTGCGTCTACGTTACCGTATTTATGACGGGGAGTACTTATCGGGTCGACAGCTCCGCCTTCTCGAGAGCAAGGAGGCGGTCGCGCAGGGACGCCGCGCGTTCGAAGTCGAGCTTTTTCGCCGCCGCCACCATCTCCTTCCGGAGCTTCCGGAGGAGTTTGGCGAGCTCTTCGCGCGAGGAGAATTCAAGATCCCCGGCGGGCGCGGGCACGTAGTCCGCCTCGCAGACCTGTCCGATCGGGTCCGCGATCATTTTCCGGATCGTCTCGGGAGTGATCCCGTGCTCCCGGTTGTACGCCACCTGGCGCTCCCTCCGGCGGCCCGTCTCGGACATCGCCTCCCGCATCGACCCGGTCTCCCGGTCCGCGTAGAGGATGACCCTTCCGGAGACGTTGCGCGCGGCGCGGCCGAACGTCTGAACGAGCGACCGGGCGGAGCGGAGAAACCCTTCCTTGTCGGCGTCGAGGATCGCCACCAGGGAGACCTCGGGGAGGTCGAGCCCCTCCCGGAGCAGGTTGATCCCGACGAGAACATCGAACGTCCCGAGCCGAAGATCCCGCAGGATCTCGACCCGCTCCATGGTGTCGATGTCGGAGTGGAGGTAGCGCACGCGCACTCCCTGCGCCTCGTAATGTTCCGTCAGGTCCTCGGCCATCCGTTTCGTGAGGGTCGTCACCAGAACCCTCTCTCCGGTGGCGGCATTCTTTCGGATCTCCCCGAGAAGATCGTCCACCTGCGTCCGCGCGGGACGGACCTCGATTCCCGGATCCACGAGCCCCGTGGGGCGGATGATCTGCTCCACCACCGCCCCGCCGCACTCCCGCAGTTCGTACTCCGCGGGTGTCGCCGAGACGAAGATCACCTGCCCCACCCGGCCGTTGAACTCCTCGAACCGGAGCGGCCGGTTGTCGAGCGCGGAGGGAAGCCGGAACCCGAAATCCACCAGCGTCTGCTTGCGCGACCGGTCGCCGTTGTACATCCCGTTCAACTGGGGGACGGTCACGTGGGACTCGTCGAGGAAGGTGACGAACCCCTTCGGGAAGTAGTCGAGGAGCGTGTAGGGCGGCTGACCGGGAGCGCGCCCGTCGAGATGGCGGGAGTAGTTCTCGATGCCGGAGCAGAATCCCATCTGGGAGATCATCTCGAGGTCGTAGGTGGTCCGTTGTTTCAATCGCTCCGCCTCGAGCGGCTTTCCCTGCGCGGAGAGCTCCGCGAGCCGCCCTTCGAGCTCCTCCCCGATCCCGACGACCGCCCGCTCGAGCTGATCCTCCGGCGTCACGTAGTGGCTGGCCGGGAAGATAACCGTTTCCCGCACATCTTTCAGCCGCGTCCCCCGGAGGGGATCCACGAACAGGATCCGGGCGATCCGGTCCTCGTCGTACTCGATCCGCAGGACCCTCTCTTCCTCGTAGGCGGGGAACAGCTCCACCGCGTCTCCGCGGACGCGGAACGTCCCGCGGTGGAAGTCCACATCGTTGCGCTCGTACTGCAGGTCGATCAGACGGCGCAGGAGCGCGTTGCGGGGGAACTCCGCGCCGACCTCGACGCGCACGGTCATCGCCGCGTAATATTCCGGGGACCCGAGACCGTAGATGCACGAGACGGAGGCGATCACGATCACGTCGCCGCGGGTCATCACCGACCTCGTGGCGCTGTGCCGCATCTTGTCGATCTGCTCGTTGATCGCGGAGTCCTTCTCGATGTAGGTGTCCGTGTGGGGGACGTACGCCTCGGGCTGGTAGTAGTCGTAGTAGGAGACGAAATATTCGACCGCGTTGTCGGGGAAGAGGGATTTGAACTCGGAGTAGAGCTGCGCGGCGAGCGTCTTGTTCGGGGCGATCACGAGCGCGGGCCGGTCGACGGCGGCGATGACGGAGGCCATCGTGTACGTCTTCCCCGACCCCGTGACACCGAGCAGGACCTGCCGCGGGAGACCGGCGGCGAGCCCCTCGGCAAGCTCCCGTATCGCCCCCGGCTGGTCCCCCGCCGGCGCGAACGGCGCGGCCAACTGGAACGTGGATCCCAACTCAGGCGGCCGCCGTATGCACGCTTCTCCGAAATACTGCTCTGCCCATATTTCCGGCGATTTCGCCTCCCTTTCCGTGGGATCGCCCTCCCTCCCTACGCTCACCGGACATCCTTGTCCGGCTCGCTGGCGCCTCCCCTTCCTCCCGCCGTCCTGGCTCCGGAAGGGTCAGATGCCCGCTCGGGAGGGAATCCCACTCCAAGTACGGCGATGTACCGTATCGAAGAGGATCACCGAGCCGCAGGAGTGACGCAGCGGGGGGTTCCACGAAGCGGCGTCTGGAGCGCAGCGGAGACAGGGATGTCGAGAGCAAGCGGAGGCGCAGGCGAGGAGGCCATGAACGGCCGACGAGCCGTAGCGAAGTGGAAGCCGCCCGCGAGGAACCCGGCGTCATATGATCATTCCTTGTACTTCCACGTCGTCCCGGATTTTCCGTCCTCGAGGAGGACGCCCGCCGCCTCGAGGTCCTTGCGGATCCGGTCCGCATCCCCGTACTGCTTCGCCGCCCGCGCGGCACGGCGCGCCTCGATCCCGGCGAGGATCTCTCCCTCCCCCATTTTCCCGGCGGCGCCCGCTCCCCGGAAATGCTCCGCGGAAGGCGCCCGCAGCAGGCCGAGGACGGCGAACAGCGGGTCGAGCAGGTCGTACCCCGCGAGGAACCTCCCGGCCCGCTCCCCTGCCGGCTTCTCAGGAGTGAGCCGGTTCAGCGCACGGACGGCGTCGAAGAGGCGCCCCATCGCGGCGGCCGTGTTGAAATCGTCGTCCATCGCCTCGGCGAACCGCGCGGGGGCGGAGAGGAGCGGCGCGACCTCTTCCCCCGGAGGCAGCGGGGAAGGCGATGCACCGGCCGCACGGCACGCCTCCGCCTTCTCCTTGACGCGGTAGAGCCGGTCCAGACCCGCCTTCGCCTCGGTGAGGCTCTGGTCGGAGTAGTCGATCGGGCTCCGGTAGTGGCTCGAGGCGAGGAAGAAACGGAGCACCTCCGGCTTGACCTGCGCCAGCACGTCCCGCAAGGTGAAGAAGTTCCCCCGCGACTTGCTCATCTTCTCGTTGTTGATGTTGACGAACCCGTTGTGGAGCCAGTAGCGGGCGAACGGCTTCCCCGTCGCCGCCTCGGACTGCGCGATCTCGTTCTCGTGGTGCGGGAAGACGAGGTCCTTTCCCCCGCCGTGGATGTCGAACGTCTCGCCCAGATGTTTCATCGACATGGCGGAGCACTCGATGTGCCATCCGGGGCGCCCGGGGCCCCATGGGCTTTCCCACGCGGGCTCCCCCGGCTTCGACGCTTTCCAGAGGGCGAAATCCAGGGGATCGTTCTTCCGCTCGTCCACGTCGACGCGCGCCCCGGAGCGCAGGTCGTCGACGTTCTTCCCGGACAGCTTGCCGTACCCCGGGAACCCCTTCACCGAATAGTAGACGTCGCCGCCAACCTCGTACGCCTTTCTTTCCCGGACAAGACGCCCGATGAGGGCGACGATCTCGGGGATATGTTCCGTGGCCTTCGGCTCGGCGTCGGGACGAAGGAGCCCCAAACGGTCGAAATCGTCGTGGAACGCCCGGATGTATTTCGTGGAGACGGCGAGGTAATCGCTCCCCTCCTGCGCCGCCCGCCGGAGGATCTTGTCGTCGATGTCGGTGAAGTTCCGGATGTAGGTGACGTCGTACCCGGAGTACCGGAGATAGCGGACGATGATGTCGAACGCCACGTTGGCGCGGGCGTGCCCGATGTGGCACAGGTCGTACACCGTGACGCCGCACACGTACATGCGGACCTTGCCGGGGACGAGCGGGACGAAAGGCTCCTTCCGGTTCCCCATCGTGTTGAACACCGAAAGCGTCATCCCGCCGCACCTCCGCCGTTTTCCGGACGCGCCCCCCGGAGCAGGGCCACCGCCCAGGCGGAGATCCCTTCGCCCCGCCCCTCGAACCCCATCCCTTCCGTCGTCTTCCCCTTCACGCTCACCCGGTCCTCCGGCGCCGACAGCATCTCCGCGATGGAGGCGCGAAGCGCGTCCGCCAGCGGGGCGATCCGTGGGGCCTCGCAGACCACCACGGCGTCCAGCCCGAGGATGCCGAACCCGTGGACCGCCATCCTTCCCCGGGCGTGGGCGAGGATCGATCGGCTCGAGATCCCGCGGGTTTCTTCCCTGTCGGGCGGAAAGTAAAAACCGATGTCGCGGTCTCCCATCGCCCCGTAGATCGCGTCGGCCACGGCGTGCAGTAGAACGTCGCCGTCGGAGTGGCCGAGGAGTCCCAGCGGGTGGTCGACCCGCACCCCCCCCAGCCACAGTTCCCGCCCCGGCACGAGGCGGTGGGCGTCCCCCCCGAGCCCGACCCGGAAATCGGGCTCTCCGGACAGGAGCCCCGCCGCCATTCGCAGGTCCTCGGGAAGCGTGATCTTGATATTGGCGTCCTCGCCGGGAATGGCGGCGACCCGATGGCCCGCCGCCTCGACGAGGGAAGCGTCGTCGGTTCCGGCGCGTCCCTCGCGCGCGGCGAGATCGTACGCCTCCCGGAGGATCCCGGCGCGGAACCCCTGCGGGGTCTGCGCGCGGAGGAACCCGGACCGGTCCCGCGTAACGAGGGCGCCCGCCGCCTTGTCCCACGTCTTCACCGTGTCCCGGATGGGGATCACCGGGACCGCCGCTCCGTGGAGGCGGGCCTGCTCCGCGCACCGGTCGAAGAGGCCGGGGGTCGCGAAGGGGCGGACCGCGTCGTGCACGAGGAGGATCGAGGTTTCCGGGGGGACGACGTCAAGGGCATTCCGTACCGAATCCCGACGCTCCGCACCGCCATCGACCACGGAAATCACCTTCGGAAACTTCCGGTACGCCTCTTTCGATTCGGGTGGGGAATCCGCCGGAAGGACGAGGACGATCGCGTCGATGCTGGAGGATGCGGAAACGGAGGAAAGCGTCCGGTCCAGGAGGGACCTGCCGCCGACGGAGAGAAACTGCTTCGGAACGACGGACCCCATCCGGCGCCCCGTTCCGCCAGCGACGACGATGACGACCGTACCGACCGACACGCCTCGAAGACGCCCGTTTCCCTACAGGTTCAGGAAACGGCGAAGGTCCGCCTCGACGGCATCCTCCGTGACGGATTTCGCGATGGAGATCTCTTTCACGAGCAGGGAACGCGCCGAATCGAGCATCTTACGCTCGCCGAAGGAGAGGGCCTTCCCGGTCTTCAGGAGCAGAAGGTTGCGCAGCACCTCGGCGATATCGAAGGGAGAGCCGGATTTGAGCTTTTCCATGTACATCCGGTACCTCCGGTTCCACGGCTTCGGCTCGAGCTCCACCTCGCGCTCCCTCAGGATCTTGTAGACGGAGCGGACCGCCGAGGCGTCCATGATCGCCCGAAGCCCGACCTGTTCCGCGTTTCCCTTCGGGATCATGATCGTGATCCCCGTGTCGAGGATCCTCAGTACGTAGAACGACTCCTTCTTGCCGTCGTTGAAGCACTTCGTCTCGATCTTCTCGATGATGCCGACACCGTGCGCTGGGTACACCGCCATATCCCCTGCCTTGAAATCCATGCGGCCCTCCAGAGGATTCTTCCCGACGATCAGGATCCCTTTTTTTGTGTATTATAGGGTTTTTTCACCAAATCGTCAACGCGAGGTCCGTTTGACGCTCTACGCCGGGATCGACATCGGTTCCCTCTCCACCGACGTTGTCCTGCTCGACGGGAACCTCGCAATCGTCGGGTCGGCCGTCACCGCCACCGGCGCCTCCACTCGGAAAGCGGCCCGGCAGGCCCTCGACGCCGCGCTCCGGAACGCAGGGGCGAAGGAAACGGAGATCGCCTTCACCGTCGCGACGGGGTACGGAAGGGAATCGGCGGAGGGTGCCGACCTGCGCGTCACGGAGATCACGTGCCACGCCCGGGGGGCGAGGCGCCTCTTCCCCGAAGCGCTCACCGTCCTCGACATCGGCGGACAGGACAGCAAGGTGATCCGGCTGGGTCCGGACGGAAAAGTCGCCGACTTCGCCATGAACGACAAGTGCGCCGCGGGAACCGGGAGGTTCCTCGAGGTAATGGCCAGGACGCTCGAGATGGACCTGGAACGGATGGGGGAGCGCTCCCTCCTCGCCACCCGGTCGCTCTCCGTGAGCTCCACGTGCACGGTCTTCGCGGAGTCGGAGGTGGTGTCCCTCATCGCCTCGGGAGCCGCGCCGGAGGAGATCGCCTGGGGCGTGCACCTCGCGATTTCGGAGCGGATCGCCGCCCTCGCGGATCGGCTCGGGATGGCCCCCCCCGCGGTGCTGACCGGCGGCGTGGCGAAGAACCCGGGCGCGCGGAAGGCGCTCGAAGACCGGTTCCGGATCCGCTTCCTCGTGCCCGACGAGCCGCAGTT
>Ga0210044_10009696_pt1 | contig 11661 bp, 12 predicted proteins | sample CryGey13umfilter_2_FD_183959 | JGI IMG/M metagenome (GOLD analysis project Ga0210044, IMG submission 183959) | Groundwater microbial communities from aquifer in Utah, USA - Crystal Geyser 4/9/14 3 um filter (SPAdes) (version 2) | ecosystem: Environmental > Aquatic > Deep subsurface >...
TTTAAGTGTTATTAATTGTAATAAGATGAAGTTTGAAGCACTTCTCAACTAAACTTTGAAAAAGTCCTGATAAAGTTAGTCATCAGGACTTTTTTTGTTTATAATACGCCTCTAAAACAGATTTTCTGCCAATTTTTTTGGTGATGATATCTTTTTCCAAATCCCAACCTCTGGCAGGCGAATACTCTCGACCATACCAAATCATTTGCAAGTGCAAATCGTTCCAAAGTGCTTTAGGAAACAATCTTTTGGCATCGTTCTCGGTTTGAAACACGTTTTTGCCGTTGCTTAAATTCCATCGGTACATCAGTCTATGAATGTGGGTATCCACCGGAAAAGCGGGTACACCAAATGCTTGAGACATGACTACACTGGCCGTTTTGTGACCAACGGCTGGCAGCGCTTCCAAAGCTTCAAAACTTTTCGGGACGTGGCCATGATGCTTGTTGATAAGAATCTCAGATAATCCATGAATGCCTTTGCTTTTCATGGGAGATAGCCCAACAGGTTTTATAATATCCCTGATGTCTTCAACAGAAAGTTTCACCATATCATAGGGATTGTCTGCTTTTTCAAACAGTTTGGGTGTTATTTGGTTCACTCGTACATCGGTACTTTGTGCTGATAATAATACCGCAATCAATAAGGTATATGGGTCTTTGTGTTCCAGTGGTATAGGGATTTCGGGATATAAGCTATGTAACGTAGAAATAACAAATTGAACATTCTCTTGTTTAGACATTTATTGTAATTTAGCAGAAACAAAGTTAAACATTATGATCACATTACAAGTAGGCATTAAGGCACCAATTTTTAAAGCCACAGATGAACAAGGGCAATTAATTTCGTTCGAAGATTTTAAAGGAAAAAAATTAATCGTGTTCTTTTATCCCAAGGCCAATACGCCGGGTTGTACAGCCGAAGCTTGTAATTTAAGGGATCATTACAGTCAGTTGCAAGCTCAAGGGTACCACCTTTTGGGCGTGAGTGCAGATTCACAAAAAGCACAAAGTAATTTTAAAGAGAAATACCAATTTCCGTTTCCACTGTTAGCCGATGAAGATAAAACCGTTATTAAGGCTTTTGGTGTTTGGGGGCCAAAAAAATTTATGGGTCGTGAATTTGATGGTATTCACAGAACAACCTTCGTTATCAATGAAGAAGGCGTTATTATCAAAGTCATTGACAAGGTAAAAACTAAAGACCACGCAAGTCAACTATTGGAAGATTAAAACCATTATTTTAATTTTCTTCTTCTGGTATAACCAAATAATCGTTGATCTTTAATAATGTCGGCAACACCATCTGGCAGCATTGATTCCCAACCATCCTCATCATTGACAATCATTTGAAGGACCTCTCGTGATAAAATATCCATAATATCTGGGTTAAAGTCTTTGATATCAAGCATTTTACCATTGTATTTAAAGAATTTATACAGTTCTTTCATACGTGGATGGACTTTTAAATTTTCACTGGTATAAAACTCTCCGGTGTCATGGTTTTTAAGCGGGTATAAGTACACTTTTAAATCTTTAAAGAATAATTTACCAAAAGCTTCTAAAATGCCACCACTTAAATGGCGGTAATATTTTTCATCAAATATTTGAATTAAATTATACACGCCCATGGCCAGAGCCATTCTTGATTTGGTAAACTGAGCAAAATACTCCACCAATCTATAGTACTCCTGGAAATTGGTAATCATCACGTTCTGGCCCAAAGAACATAAGAGTTCTGCACGGTCTAAAAAGTCACGTTCATTAATTTTTCCTTCGGCTCGAAGGTTGGTTAAGGTAATTTCAAAAATAATCCTGACATTGTTTTTATCGACCGTTTTTTCAGCAAGAAATAGCTTTTTCGCTTTTTCATAAATATCCATGTTGACTTTAGTCACTGGTCTGAAGCTTCCTCGTAAGGCTAAAATATTTTTTTTATATAATTCTTGTGAAGGTAATAAATTCATGCCATCGGGTCCGAACATCACGGCTTCTGTCATCCCATTTTTAACAAGTTGTAAACTCATCAGGCGGTTATCAACATACATAAAACGGCAACCAGAGAAATTAATCATATCAATTTCAATTTGGTCTTGCTCAATGTTGTCGTATAAGGATTTAACAACACCCTTAGGGTCATCATGCATGTAAAAGGCTCCAAAAATTAGGTTTACCCCAAGCATTCCAAGGGTTTCTTGCTGTAATTGGGCATTGGTTTGTTTAAACCTTACATGAATGATAATTTCGTTATAATCTTCCAGCGAATCTAATTGAAATTTAATCCCAACCCAGCCATGACCCTTAAACTTTTTAGAAAAATCTATGGTGGCGACGGTATTGGCAAAGGCAAAAAACAATTTATCGGGATGCTTATCTCTTGTAATTCTATCTTCAACAAGTCCAATTTCATGATTGAGCATTTTACGCAATCGCGATTCACTGACGTATCGGTTGTCATTTTCAACGCCATAAATGGCATCACTAAAATCTTTGTCATAGGCAGACATGGCTTTTGCAATGGTTCCTGAACTTCCACCAGCCCTAAAAAAGTTTCGAACGGTTTCTTGTCCTGCGCCTATTTCAGCAAAGGTGCCATAGATGTTTTCATTCAGGTTAATTTGTAAAGATTTCTGTTTTATGGTAGGTATTTTACTTATTTCTTTATCACCTTTCAGTTTTAACGCCATTTTTTTTTTTTTGATGTTACAAAAATAGAAAAAAAATGAAGCATCTATTGAAATAAATAAGCCCATTTCAATTCATGAAATGGGTTTAACATTCTTTAAACGAAATCGGTATTTACATCCCTTTTAATTCGGATATCAAGGATTGGATGACACTTTTGGCATCTCCAAACAACATGGATGTTTTAGGGTTGTAAAATAATTCGTTTTCTATGCCGGCATAACCCGGATTCATACTTCTTTTATTGATGATGATGCTTTTTGCGTTTTCAACCTCTAGAATGGGCATCCCAAAAATGGGACTGGATGGATTGGTATGGGCAGCGGGATTTACAACATCGTTGGCACCTACCACAAAAACCACATCGGTATTTTTAAATTCAGGATTGACATTTTCCATCTCTGCCAGTTTATCATAATCCACATTGGTTTCCGCCAATAGCACATTCATATGTCCTGGCATTCTGCCGGCCACCGGATGAATGGCATATTTAACTTCAATACCTTTGCTGGCCAATAGTTGTTCCAATTCATGAATGGCATGTTGGGCTTGCGCAACAGCCAGTCCGTAACCAGGCACAATAATAATCCTTTGTGAATAGTTCATTAAAATGGCCGCATCACTAACGGTTGTTTTTTTAATGGATCCCGTCATGGTTTCTGAAGCGCCTTCTATGGCCTGTGAATTACCACCACTTCCAAAACTTCCAAAAATAACACTGACAAGCGATCTGTTCATGGCATCACACATAGCAAAGGTTAGTATAGTTCCTGCTGAACCCACTAAAATACCACCCGTAAGCATGACCATATTTCCGTATAAAAAACCTCCCAAAGCAGCCGCTAAGCCAGTAAAAGAGTTTAGTAATGAAATAACCACGGGCATATCTGCACCACCAATGGGCAATACAAATAGAACACCATAAGCCAAGGCCACAAAAAACAATACATATAACAGTAATTGGCTGTCAGTTCCAGACCAGGCAATGTACACGGCAAATAGAATTAAACCTATAATAACCAGATTGTTTAGTAAATTGTATTTGGGTAACCGCAGTGGTTTATTTAGGGTGCCGTTTAATTTGGCCCAAGCAATCATACTTCCGGAAAATGAGATGCTACCAATGATGATTCCAGCCACGATGGTGGCAATGGATAAGGTGTTACCTGTATAATGTTCAAATTCTATAAGACCAATTAAAGCCGCACTAGCGCCACCCATGCCATTGAAAAGGGAAACCAGTTCCGGCATTTTGGTCATGGCTACTTTTTTTGCAATAATCCATCCAATAATGGTTCCAATAAGGATGGCCGTTCCTATTAAGGCATAGATGTACGTTGGCACTTCGCCTTGATACAAAAAGATAGTTCCTAAAATAGCTAAGGTCATTCCTCCGGCAGCTATTAAATTTCCTTTCCTTGCAGTTCCTGGTTTACCAAGCATTTTTAAACCTAATATGTAGGTCATTGAAGCGATTAAATAGATAAATTCCAGGCTAAATATATAATTCATGGGTTTGTATTTATGGTGTTATATGGCTACATGTAATATCATGCAAGCCAGGTATTTTATGATTACCTTAATAATCAAAGAGGTTTATTGTTTTTTCTTTTTAAACATTTCCAACATGCGGTCTGTGACTACAAAACCACCAACGACGTTTAGGGTTCCCAGTAATACGGCTACAAAACCTAGGGCTTGTCCTAAATAATTTTCAGGATTTACGCCCAGTAACACTAAAATGGCTCCAATAATAACCACACCATGAATGGCATTGGCGCCAGACATCAATGGGGTATGTAACACGGCTGGAACATGACCAATAATTTCAACACCTACAAAGATCATCAGGATGACGATGTAAAGCATTTGCATGTTTTGACTTATAAATTCTATTAATTCATTCATATCTTAAGAGGTTTTTCCGTTTTGTCTGATGTCTCCTTTATAAACGATTAAGGTTTCATCGGTTATCTGTTCTTCCAAATCCCATTTGAATTGGTTTCCTTCGGTAAGATGTACCAGATAATTAAAGGTGTTTTTAGCATACAAATCACTGGCATTGGTGGAAACACTTTCAGGAGCAATGGTTGTTCCTATAATTTTCACACCATGTTTTATAATGGTTTTATTCATCACACTAGGTTCGCAATTACCACCTTGAGCCGCTGCTAAGTCAATAATAACAGCACCGTTTTGCATCTGTTCTACTTGCTCTTCGGTAATTAAAATGGGTGATCTTCGTCCAGGAATCATGGCTGTTGTGATGACCAAGTCGGCTTTGAATAAGGATTTATCAACGGCTTCTTTTTGTCTTCTTGCATAATCTTCTGAAGCTTCTTTAGCATAACCACCTTCAGATTTTTCACCGGTATTATCGACCATGATAAATTTAGCGCCTAAAGATTCTGCCTGTTCTTTGGTTTCTGTTCTAATGTCTGTCGCCTCCACAATAGCACCTAATCGTTTTGCTGTTGCAATGGCTTGTAATCCTGCAACCCCAACGCCATAAACTAAAACTCTGGCAGGAGAAATGGTTCCGGCGGCCGTCATCATTAAAGGAAATATTTTGGTCATTTCGTAAGCACCCTTAATAACGGCCTTGTAGCCTGCTAAATTATTTTGGGAACTCAATACATCCATATCTTGAGCTCTGGAAATTCTTGGCATGGCATCCATGGAAAAGGCCGTAGCGCCTTGCTTGGAAATAATTTTCATATCCTCTGGATGCGATTTATGAAACAACTGTGCGATGATGATTTGACCCGGTTTTAATTGTTCCAGCTCACTATTATCAAAAGGATTGATCTTTATCAAAACGTCTGCATTACTAAGAAGATCTTCTTTAGCTCTAATGCTGGCTCCGGCTTTACTGTAATCTGAATTTTTATAGGAAGAATTGACACCGGCATCTTCTTCAATTCTAACATCAAATCCTCTTTCTATCAGTTGTTGTGCAATTTTTGGCGTAATAGCAACTCTATTATCACCTTTCTGGGTTTCTTTTAAAACACCTATTATCATTTGGAAGCTTTTTAAATTTAATGGGCTAAAAATACTATTTTACCCTTGTTTAATATCTGATAATTATCATGTTTTACTTTAAACATTTCATTAGTATTATTCATAAAATCGTGATTTTTCATAAAAAAAATAATCCCTGCCAAAGGGTTAAAAAATATATCTTAAATTTAAAGTCTAAATATACGATATTTAATGAAAGTAACATTTCTTGGTACAGGTACTTCTCAAGGCATTCCGGTAATTGGAAGTACTCACCCCGTCTGTTTAAGTCATGATGAGCGGGATAAACGATTACGGGTTTCTGTTCTTATCCAATGGGATGATTATGCTTATGTGATTGATTGTGGTCCTGATTTTAGACAGCAAATGTTAAGGGCGAAATGCTCAAAAATCGATGGTATTTTGTTTACCCACGAACATTCAGACCATGTGGCGGGATTGGATGATATTAGGCCCTTTTATTTTCGTCAAGGCGATGTTGACATTTATGCCCATCAAAGAGTGATAGATTCCTTAACAAAACGCTTTGATTATATCTTTGAAATTGAAAACAAATATCCAGGTGTGCCAACACTCTCGGTGAATGTTATAGAAAACAAACCGTTTTATTTACATCATTTAAAGGTAATACCCATAGAAGGCATGCACCATCAACTGCAGGTTTTTGGGTTTAGATTTGATAATTTTGCTTATTTAACCGATATGAAATCGGTAGAGGATACAGAAATTGATAAAATTAAAAACATTAAAGTGTTAGTCATCAATGCGTTGCGTATGGAGCCACACGTGTCTCATTTCAATTTAGAAGAAGCTCTGGAGTTTATTGAAAAAGTTAACCCAGAAGTAGCCTATATTACGCATATTAGCCATGTATTAGGATTTCATGAAGCCGTTGAAAAACAATTGCCAAATGGGGTTTTTTTGGCTTATGATTCCTTACAAATCCATATTTAATAATTTATGAAACACCCATGAGAATGGCATTCACAAACACGCGGATGATCTTTAAAGGTGTTCCATCTGACAAATAAAAAACAATAAATAATAACAGATGAAACAACGTATTTTTATGTACCTATTTATTTTTACGGTATTGGTGATTTTATTTCAATACTTTCATTCCAAGCGATTGCTGGAAGGTTTAAACACAAAAGTAAATGCCTATGACACGCAGATTGGAATTTATAAAGACTCCATCGTAGCACAGCAGCACAGTATGTTAGACTTATTACATTTTAATTTGGAAAACAATGAGGATGCTTTGTCCTATTTTGAAACGAAAGGGTTTCAGGTAGATAGCTTAGTGCCTTATATAAAAGATCAATTGTATGCCTTAAACGAAGTTCCTGACGAACATCCTTTGATTCCTTATGCAGCGAGTTCTGGGCGTAAAATGATGATTAATTCGGTAAAGCTGCTCAATCATAAATGGATGATTGCTGATTTTTCTGATGGAGAGTTTTGGGGAGAGCTATTCTTAACCTATGAGATCACCGAAACTCAAGAGGTGACCTTTCATGTGGTTGAATCTTTTTTGTATCCGTTTAATTAACGGATTTTAAAGGCCATTCCTTTTTGTTTCTTAGTTTCTCCAACATAGGAATACTCAAAAGTGTAGGATGAATCGGTGGTGGTTAATATTTTAAGATGAATGTCTTTATGGTCGGCCATGCTTTTAGGATGTATGGTTTTAAAAACGACCTCACAATCATTAATCCAGCGTACCTGGGCAGAGTCCGATTTTTGGTTGTACGTTTCTACCTGTAAATGCTCAAATCGCTCAAATTCAGAGGTGTATAAAACACCATCGATGGTCACTTCACTATAAAATTTACCCGTTTTAAACAATTTGCAATCTCGTTCCGTTTGGTAGCAGCCTAGAAAGCTTAAGGTTATTAATAGTATCAGGAATTTTTTCATGGGAAAATGAGATTATCGTACAAAGTTACAAAGTTACAAAGTTACAAAGTTGGAAGGTAATGGCAATCGATATGGGTTTAGTTTTGATAGTTTTTAAAAGTTCCGTCTTTAAAAAAGATAAGGATGCGCTCAATCTCTTTGTTTTGATTGGATTCTTTCAGGATGTTTTTAAGGGTTGCATCCGAATGTTTTTCAAAAGAGGGTTCTTTTTCAGAAGGGGTTTCTTTGTTTGAAGGAAAAGATCCTTTTCCATTGAGCAACCAATAGAGTTCAATGTCTGGATAGGAGGACAAGATTTTTAAAACAAACTCTAAGCTAGGTTTGTTTCTACCCGAAAGGATGTGGGAAATACTAGAACGTTGCACCCCGATTTTTTCAGCAAAAGACGAGGCAGATTCTCCATAAAATTCTATGACTTCCTGAATCCTTTTTGCAAAATCATCACTGTTTATCATTGTAAACTGTTTTAGGCGCAAAACTTTTTACAAATGTAATCAATTTTGTTTAAGATGGAGTATAAAAGTTATTAAAAGCCATTAAATAAATAAAGTTTAACTTCATATAAAATATTATAATATGTTGATAAATAGTATTTTAATATTATTTTTAAATAAGTCTATTCTTTTCTTTAATTAACGGGAATACATAGGTTAGCAAAAGAGATTATCTGTATAAGATTGTAAACATAAAGGTCGTACTTATTTGTTTACAATTGTAAAAACCTAATTGTTTACATTTGTATATTAATAATTTTTATGGAAATAAGTGAGCTAAAACAATGGTTTGAAACCAATAAAGAAACCCAGCTATATCATCGTTATATTACAAACCAACATATAGAACCTTTATTAGAAACCTTAAAGAAAAAGTTTGTGGTTGAAGTTTTAGGGGCTTCGGTTTTAAGAAAGCCTATTTATGGTATTACCTTAGGGTCTGGACCCAAGCGATTGCTCTTTTGGTCGCAAATGCACGGCAATGAAACGACCACCACCAAAGCTCTTTTTGATGTCTTACAGACATTTTATAAGGGTTCTGAGTCTGTAAACCATATATTAAAGGCTTGTACGCTTTATATTATCCCCATTTTAAATCCGGATGGCGCTGAGGCTTATACACGATTAAATGCCAACCTGATTGATTTAAACCGAGATGCTCAGGCCTTGTCGCAACCAGAAAGTATTCTTTTAAGAACGGTTTTCAATCAATTCAAGCCCCATTATTGCTATAATTTACATGGGCAGCGCACTATTTTCAGTGCTGGAAATGTTAAAAACCCAGCAACGGTCTCGTTTTTGGCACCGGCACAAGACGACGCTTGTACGGTTACCGAAACCAGAAAAATCGCTATGGAGATCATTACTGTGATGAATGCTGCTTTACAAACCCTAATCCCTGAACAAGTCGGCGTGTATGATGATGTGTTTAATCTTAACTGTGTTGGTGATACCTTCCAAAGCCTAAACATTCCTACCATCTTGTTTGAAGCCGGACATTTTCCGGAGGATTACGCTCGTGAAAAGACACGATTGCTCATTTATGTCGCTTTGTTGACCTCTATAAACTATATTTCTAGGATTGAGGTTACTGGAAATGGCTATGCATCCTACTTTAATATCCCTCAGAATAAGAAACGCTTTTTTGACCTTATCATAAGGAATGCTAAGGTTAAATCAGAACCATCCAACACTTTACAGGATATTGGCATTCTATATCAAGAAGTTTTAAAAGATGGTAGGGTTGATTTCATCCCAAAAATAGAAAAGATAGAACCCCTTATTGGTTTTTTTGGTCACCAGGAATTGGATGCCGAAGGCTTTGAAGTCCTAACCCAAGAAAATAAGCCCTTACAAATAGGCAACGAAAACGTTTTCGTATTAATAAATAATAGGAAAATCTCATTATTATTGAAATAAAGTGTGAAAATTATGTGTAATTTTTATTAAAAATGTATTAATTTTGTATTTTATTTAAAAAATAATCAATCATGGGGAAAATTAAATTAGACGAAATAGACCATCAAATTCTTGATATGTTAATTGATAACACAAGAATTCCTTTTACCGATATTGCTAAAAAACTTTTAATCTCTGCAGGAACGGTTCATGTAAGGGTAAAAAAAATGGAAGAGTCAGGAATTATTAAAGGGTCTTCTTTGACCTTGGATTATAAAAAGTTAGGCTATTCATTTATAGCCTATGTGGGCGTTTTTTTAAATAACACGTCTCAGACAAAATTTGTTTTAGAACGGATCAATGATATTGCATTTGTTACCGTGGCCCATATTACCACTGGCAAATTCAATATTTTCTGCAAAATCAGAGCCAGAAGTACCGAACATGCTAAAGAAATCATTTTCAAGTTAGACGATATTGAAGGGGTTTACAGAACTGAAACCATGATATCGCTTGAAGAGAGTATTAATGATAAAAAACGATTGATGCATTCCATTTTCAATGAAATGTAACCTCAAACTGAATGATATTCTAAAGCCCTTAACTTAAAGGGCTTTTTTTATTGAACTCATCTTGACTTTTTGTTTTTAACCGAAAATGAGATAAAATTTGTACAGATGAGGCACTTTGTTAAAGGCGTAGCTGAGCTAAGCATAAAAAAAGAAACGAAATATGGGCGGATTTTAGCCATTTTTTAGGAAATAAAAAAAGTCAAGATGAGTTCATTTATTTATTCTGCAGATAAAAGTATTTATGGTGCTTTTTATAGATTTTTTTTGACAACACCATAGAAAAAACAGATGTTTACGCCGTAAAAAAAAAGCTATTAACCAACCTCCACAAAACTAGCCTATGGTATTTAATTCTCTCGAGTTTTTTATATTTCTCCCGGTAGTTTTTTTCCTGTATTGGTTTGTTTTTAAAAAACATTTAAAAGCTCAAAACATTCTTTTGCTGTTGGCCAGTTATGTGTTTTATGGCTTATGGGATTGGCGTTTTCTATCCCTAATCTTATTAAGTACAATCGTTGATTATTACGTTGCCTTAAAAATACATTCAATCAATCAGAAACCCAAAAGAAAAGCCTGGCTTTGGGTGAGTGTCCTTTTTAATGTAGGGCTTTTAGGGTTTTTTAAGTATTTTAACTTTTTTGTCGATTCATGGGTGGATATGGTCTCCCTTTTTGGATATACCATGAAAAGTACTTGGACCTTAAGCGTCATACTGCCCGTAGGGATCTCCTTTTATACCTTTCAAACCATGTCGTATTCGTTTGATGTGTATTATAAAAAACTACAGCCAACCAACGATTTCCTATCGTTTGCAGCCTTTGTTAGTTTTTTTCCACAATTAGTGGCAGGGCCCATAGAGCGAGCTTCCAATTTATTATCTCAAATCCTCCATAAAAGGACCTTTAATTATGAACAAGCCGCTGGTGGCGTAAAATTGATTTTGTGGGGTTTATTTAAAAAAATAGTCATTGCTGATTCATTAGGCCCTATTGTGGATGATATTTTTTCAAATTATTCTACGTATCCAGCATCGACCCTTATCTTGGGCGTTACCTTATTTAGTTTTCAAGTGTATGGCGATTTTAGTGGGTATTCTGATATTGCTATTGGAACCGCCAAGCTTTTTGGGATCGAGCTGATGTCAAACTTTAAATTTCCTAATTTTTCAAGAAACGTTGCGGAGTACTGGCAACGTTGGCATGTGTCTTTGTCCACCTGGTTTAGACATTATGTTTACATTCCATTGGGAGGCTCTAGGGTTAGTAAATTAAAATCGGTTAGGAATATTTGCATTATTTTCTTAGTCAGCGGCTTTTGGCATGGAGCCAATTGGACCTTTATATTTTGGGGTGGTTTTCACGCCTTGGCTTTTATTCCTGTTTTTTTAATGGGTAGAAATACCATTTATAAAGATTCTGTAGTAGGCGAGAACACTGTGTTTCCAACCATAACAGAAATAGGACAAGTGTTATTAACCTTTGCCTTGGTTACGTTTTCTCGAATATTTTTTAGATCGGAATCCATTACGGATGCGTTTGGATTTATAAGCCGCATCGTTTCAAACTTTAA
>Ga0210044_10009697_pt1 | contig 11658 bp, 10 predicted proteins | sample CryGey13umfilter_2_FD_183959 | JGI IMG/M metagenome (GOLD analysis project Ga0210044, IMG submission 183959) | Groundwater microbial communities from aquifer in Utah, USA - Crystal Geyser 4/9/14 3 um filter (SPAdes) (version 2) | ecosystem: Environmental > Aquatic > Deep subsurface >...
GTCAAAGCCGCCCGATCCGTTCGGTCAGCAGCGCGTAAAAGCCGTCGGCATCGACCGATCCGATGAACAGCGCGTTCGGTTTTCGCGCCGTCACCCCCCACCAGTCGGCCACCGTCATGCCCAGGGTCAATTCGCTGACGGTTTCGATTTCCACGTTGATGTGGCGCCCGGCAAACAGTTCGGGCTCGATCAGGTAGGCGATCACGCAGGGGTCGTGCAGCGGCGCGCCCTCGCCGCCGTATTTCTGCATGTCGAAGCGCTCGAAAAAGTCGGTCCATTCCGCCACCATCCGCCCCGGCTCGGTGCCAAGGGCGCGGAAGGCCTCGATCCGGGCGCGGTTGGTCAGCGCGCGGTGGGTGACATCAAGCGGCATCACCACCAGCGGCACACCCGCGCGGAACACGATTTCGGCGGCTTCCGGATCGACGAAGATGTTGAATTCGGCCGCTGGGGTGATGTTGCCAACCTCGAAATAGGCCCCGCCCATCAGCACGATCTGCTGCACCCTGGCGACCACATCGGGGGCGCGCCGGAAGGCGGTGGCGATATTGGTCAGCGGCCCCAGCGGGCACAGGGTGACGGTGCCCGAGGCTTCGCGGCGCAAGGTCTCGATGATGAAATCGACGCCGTGCTGATCTTGCAGCGCCATCGTCGGAGCGGCCAGTTGCGGGCCATCGAGGCCGGTCTTGCCGTGGACATGCTCGGCGGTGACGAGCTTGCGCTTGAGCGGCGCGTCGCAGCCCGCGAACACCCGGGTTTCCGGCTTGCCGGCCAGTTCGCACACGATCCGGGCGTTCTTCTGGGTCAGCGCCAGCGGCACGTTGCCCGCCACGGCGGTGATCCCCAGCACCTCGATATCCTCGGGGCTGGCCAGCGCCAGAAGGATCGCCACCGCGTCGTCCTGACCGGGGTCGGTGTCGATGATGATCTTGCGCGGCTGGGTCATGGCGGGCTCCGTTTGGTGGCAACAGAGCGCAGGCGGCGGCAATTGTCCAGCCGTCCCAAAGCTTAGCCGTCGAAGTTGATTTCTTCCATCAGCTTCAGCGCCTCGCCGCGCCTTGCGGCAACTTCGGCCAGCGCCAGCGGGTCGGCGGTGAAGGGGCCCCAGCCTTGGACCAGCGCCGAGCGCGCCACCGCCGGGTTGACCGGGAACTCGTTATTGGTCTCGGCATAGATCGCCTGCGCCGCATCCGACGACAACCACTCCATCAGCCGCAGCGCGGCATCGTGGTGCGGCGCCGCTTTGGTCATCGCGATGCCCGAGACATTCATGTGGGTGCCGCCATTCTCAAACACCGGGAACACGATCCGCACTGCATCGGCCCAGACCTTCTGTTCCGGATCGGCCAGCATTTCGCCCATGTAATAGGTGTTGCCCAAGGCAATATCGCATTCGCCGGCCCAGATCGCCTTGACCTGATCGCGGTCGCCGCCTTGCGGGCGCTTGGCAAGATTGGCGCGCAACCCTTCGGCCCAGGCCTTGGCCGCGTCATGGCCGTGGTGGGCGATTTCGGCCCCGAGCAGCCCCAGATTGTAGTCGTGGGTGCCCGAACGGGAGCAGATGCGCCCCTGCCATTTGGGCGAGGCGAGGTCTTCGTAGGTGGTCACCTCGCCGTCGGCTACCCGCTCGCGGCTGGCGTAGATCACCCGGGCGCGGCTGGTCAGCCCGAACCACTGATCGTCGGGGGCGCGGTAATCGGCGGGAATATTGGCGGCCAGCACCGTTGAATGCACCGGCTGCGTCACCCCGGCCGCCACCACCTCGGTCAGGCGGGCGATATCGACCGTCAGCACCAGATCGGCCGGGCTGCGGTCGCCTTCGGCCAGCAACCGCTCGACCATGCCCTTGTCAACAAAGGCCACGTTCACGGCAATGCCGGTCTTGGTCGTGAAGGCATCAAGCAGCGGCTGGATCAGTTCGGGCTGGCGGTGGGAATAGATGTTCACCTCGTCAGCCCGTGCGGCAGGGGTGCCGAGCACAAGCACGGTAGCGAGCAGGGCGGCGGAAAGGTTCATGGCGGGCCTCGCAAAGTTGAAGGATGGTGCCATTTACGCCAGGTCCGGGTGGGTGGTCAATAGTTGAGTGAAGTTGTCGGGAAATTTTACACGGCAAATTGCGTGGCGCTTGGGCGGGGTTGCGGTTAGCTGGTGGGATGCGCCTGATGTTGCTGACCGCCCTTGCGATGATCGCCTTTGCCGCCAACTCGGTGCTGAACCGGCTGGCGGTCGGCGGCGGCATGATCGGCGCGATCGACTTTGCCCTGCTGCGGCTGGCAGCCGGGGCGGGGATGCTGGCGCTGCTGGTCATGCTGCGCTACCGGCTGCGGGGCGGCGTGGTCTGGCCGGGGGGCGCGGGGCGGCTGGTGGGCGTGGCCGGGTTGCTGCTTTACCTGTTCGGCTTTTCGCTGGCCTATCTGTCGCTTGACGCCGGGGTGGGGGCGCTGATCCTGTTCGGCGTGGTGCAGATCACGATGTTCGCCGGGGCGCTGTGGTCGCGCGAGCCGGTGCCGTTGCGGCGCTGGCTGGGGGCCGGGCTGGCGTTCGGCGGCATGGTGGTGCTGGTGGCACCGGGTGGCGCGCGGGCCGATCTGTGGCACGGCGGGGTGATGGCGCTGGCCGGGTTTGGCTGGGGCATCTATTCGCTGGCGGGACGCCGTGCCGGTGACGCGCTGGCGGCGACGGCGGCCAATTTCGGGCTGGCGCTGCCGGTGGCGGCGGGGCTGGTGTGGCTGCTGCCCGAAACTTTGACGGGGGGGGCTGCGGCGGTGACCGCGACCCCGTTCGGGCTGGGGCTGGCCGTGGTTTCGGGGGCGGTGACTTCGGGGCTGGGCTATGCGCTGTGGTATGCGCTGGTGCCGCAGCTTGGGGCGGCGCGGGCAGCGGTGGCGCAACTGACCGCGCCGGTGATCGCGGCGCTGATGGGGTTTGCGGCGCTGGGCGAGGGCATCAGCCTGCGCTTTGTCGCCGCCGCTTTGCTGGTGCTGGGCGGGGTGGCGCTGGCCAGCCTGACCCGCCGTTCGCGGTAAACCTGAAGCGCCCGCGCCATGCGGATGCGGACATGGGTATTCACCCCGACTGCCCCGCGTCAGGCATAGCGGATCGCCATGATTTCAAGCGCTTCGACTCCCGAGGGCTTGCGCCAGGTGACGCTGTCGCCGACTTCGGCCCCAAGCAGGGCGCGCGCCAGCGGCGAGTGCGGCGCAATCCGGCCCTGCGCCGGGTCGGCCTCGTCTTCGCCGGTGATGTGGAAGGTGCGGCTCTGGCCGTTTGCCCCCACCACCGTGACCCGCGCGCCAAATGCCACCACCCCGGCAGGCTGGTGCGAAGGGTCGATCGGCAGGGCGCTGCGCAACCGCGCGTCAAGATAGCGGATGTCGCGCTCGGCGGCGGCTTCGGGCAGCTTGTCCAGCCGCTCGGGGCGGGCGCGCAAACCCGCCAGCCGCGCCTGTGCCTCGGCCAGCCGCGCCTGCAGGGTGGCCAGACCTGCGGGGGTTACGTAATTCGGATGCGGGCTGAGCGGCAGATCGGGCAGCGGCTCAAGGTCGTTGCCGTCTTCCTTGACGAAAGCGCGGCTCATCGCGGGATGCCGGTTGCGGCACCGGGGCCAGAACGGGGACGGGGCTGTTTCATGCCGCCACGCTGCGGCTTTGCCGCTGATTTGTCCATGCCCCTCGCAATCGCGCCCGCGGTGCTTATCTTTGCCGCATGATCCGGTTGTGTCTGCTGATCCTGGCGCTGGCGGCGCTGCCGGTGCAGGCCGAGTGCGTGGTGCTGCTGCATGGCCTGGCCCGCACCTCGACGTCGCTGCGCCCGATGCAGGCGGCGCTTGCGGCGCAGGGGCTGCGGGTGGTCAACCAGGGCTATCCCTCGACCGCCGCCCCGATTGCCGAACTGGCGGCGACCCATGTCGGCGCAGCGGTGGCCGCGTGCGGCGATGACCGGGTGGATTTCGTCACCCATTCGATGGGCGGTATTCTGGTGCGGCTGTGGCTTGCCGACCACCACCCCGCCAAGATGGGCCGGGTGGTGATGCTGGCCCCGCCCAATCGCGGCTCGCAACTGGTGGATGCCCTTGGGCATATGGCGGCGTTCGAGTGGCTGAACGGCCCGGCGGGGATGCAGCTTGGCACCGGGTCGGCGTCAGTGCCGCTGGCGCTGCCGCTGCCGGATTTCGAGCTGGGGGTAATTGCCGGGGATCGCTCGCTGAACCCCTGGTATTCGGCGCTGATCAGCGGGGCCGATGATGGCAAGGTCTCGGTCGCCAGCACCCGGCTTGCCGGGATGGCCGACCATATCGTGCTGCCGGTTACCCACACTTTCATGATGCTGAACCCCACCGTCATCGCCCAGACCATCATATTTCTGAAAACCGGCAGGTTCGATCCCGATCTCTCGCCGCAGCGGGCGGTGGCGATCACCCTTGGCGGGCAACCCTGAGGGCTTCGGTCAGTCGGGCAGCACCTTGCCGGGGTTCATCAGATTGCCGGGGTCGAGGGCGGCCTTGAGCGTGCGCATTACGTCCAGCGCCACCCTGTCCTTGCGCCGCGCCATCGAGGCGAGCTTCATCAGCCCCACCCCGTGCTCGGCGGAAAAGCTGCCCCCCAGCGCCTGCACCACGTCTTCGACCGCGTTGATCACGCTGTCCTCCAGCGCCGGATCATCGCGGCTGGGATAGACCGCGAAATGCACGTTGCCATCGCCAAGATGGGCGATCGACACGGCTTCGGCGCCGGCATCAAGCGCGGGCAGGCGGGCGTCGATCTGGGCGAAAAAGGCGTCCAGCCGATCCAGCGGCAGGGCAATATCGGCCTCGAAGAACGGCTTGCGCGCGAACATCACTTCGGCGGCCAGCTCGCGGCGCTGCCACATGGTGCGGCGCTGGCTCTCGGATTGCGCGATCACCGCGTCAAGTAGCGTGCCTTCGGCCAGCAGCGGGGCAAGGGTATCGGCCAAGAGGTTGGCGATCGGCACACTGCCATCGGGCAGCGGGTCGGCATCGCGCGGCGCGGTGGCACCAAGCTCGACCAGAATGGTCACTTCGGGGATGGTGGCAAACGGCAGCGAGATGTCGGGGCGCGCCTCGGCCAGGCGGCGCAGATAGGCGGCGGGCATATACTCGAAGGCCTCGACCGTGCCGCCGGTGGCCCCCTGCAAGCGGTTGAGCAGCGCCAGCGCATCGGCCAGACTCGATAGCGCAAGGGTTGCGGTGGCATGGGCGCGCGGGGCGGGGACCAGCTTCATCACGGCGGCGGTGATCACCCCCAGGGTGCCCTCGGCCCCGATGAACAGATCGCGCAGATCATAGCCCGAATTGTCCTTGTGCAGTTCGCTCATCAGATCGAGCACCCGGCCATCGGCCAGCACCACCTCAAGCCCCAGACACAGCGCGCGGGTCGAGCCGTAGCGCAGCACGTTGCTGCCCCCGGCATTGGTCGAAAGAGCGCCGCCGACCATCGCCGACCCCCGCGCCCCGAACCACAGCGGGAAGTAAAGCCCCTGCGCTGCGGCGGCCTCGTGCAGGTGCGCGAGCACCACCCCGGCCTCGACAATGGCGATCCGGGCCGGTGCGCGGATCTCGCGGATCCGGTTCATCCGCTCGAGCGACAGCATCAGCCCGCCGGTGGTCATCGCCCCGCCCACCAGCCCGGTGCGCCCGCCGACCGGCACCACCGGCACACGGTGCGCGCTGGCAAGGCGCAGGCAGGCGGCCACTTCGCCGGTGTCGGCCGGTCGGGCCACGGCCAGCGGACGGGCGGTGTAATGGCCGGTCCAGTCGCTGCAATAGGCGGCAAGGTCAGGGCCGGTCAGCACATGGGCGGGGCCAAGCAGGGCGGCGAGGTCAGCGACAAGGGTCATGGCGGGCCTTGGGGTTGCGAGCGTGCGAGCAGGGTCAGAATTTCACGATTCCCCGGCCAGAGCCAGCGCGAAACGGGCCGCTCATCAAGCCGTTCCGGCTTTCTTCGCTTGGCCCGGCGCTGGTTTAGCGAAGAAAGCCGGGACGGCTTGATGAGCGCGCCCTCAGCGCGGCACTAGCGCGAGCAGGGCCAGCACCTCGGGGCCAAGGCTTTCGACGATCAGCGAAACACCCTCGGCGTTGGGGTGCAGGCCGTCGGCTTGCAGGAATCGCGTCAGGGCGGCGGGGCCTGCGGCGGTGAGCGGGGCGAAAAAGTCGGGCACCAGCAGGGTGCCGTAGCGCGCCGCCAGCTCGGGGTAGATGGCGTTGAACGCGCTCTGGTAGTCGGGGCCGAAATTGGCGGGCGCGGGCAGCCCGATCAGCAGCACCGGCAGGCCGCGTGCCTGCGCGCCGTGCAGGATGGCATCAAGGTTGGCGCGGCTGCTGGCGGGGTCGATGCCGCGCAGCAGATCGTTGCCGCCCAGGGTGACGATCAGGGCATCGACCTCGGGCGTCAGGGTCCACTCAAGCCGCGCCAGCCCGCCGGCGGTGGTATCGCCCGACACCCCGGCGTTCAGCAGCCGCACCTCCGCCCCTTGCGCATCAAGCCAGGCTTGCAGTTGGGGCACCAGCCCCTGTTCGGTTGGCAGGCCGTAACCGGCGGTCAGGCTGTCGCCCAGGGCGGCCACCGTCACCGGCTCGGCCAGCGCCGGTCGCGCGATGGTGAGGACGGCCGCGACCAGCAGCGCCATTGCGCCGTTGCACAGGGCACGGATTGCACCATATCCAAGGGCGAGGCAGGTTTGAGGGGCAGGGCACATGGCGGAACCGATTCTGGCGCTGAAGGAGGTTGCCCTTACCTTGGCCGGAAATGCCGGTGCCGTCGAGATCCTGCGCGGCATCACCCTGTCGGTGGCGCGCGGCGAGACCCTGGGGCTGGTGGGGCCATCGGGTTCGGGCAAGTCGTCGCTGCTGATGGTGATGGGCGGGCTGGAACGCGCCAGCGCGGGGTCGGTGGTGGCACTGGGCCACGACCTGAGTGCGCTGAACGAGGATGGTCTGGCGCGGTTTCGCCGGGGCAACCTGGGCGTGGTGTTCCAGTCGTTTCACCTGATCCCGACCATGACCGCGCTGGAAAACGTGGCGGTGCCGCTGGAGCTGGCGGGGGTGCGCGATGCTTTCGCGCGCGCCGAGGCCGAACTGCGCGCGGTCGGGCTGGCGCAACGGATGGATCATTACCCCAGCCAGATGTCGGGCGGCGAGCAGCAGCGGGTGGCGCTGGCGCGTGCCGCCGCGCCGCGCCCGGCGATCCTGCTGGCCGACGAGCCGACCGGCAACCTTGATGGCGCCAATGGTGCTGCGATCATGGACCTGCTGTTCGGCTTGCGTGACCGCCATGGCGCGACGCTGGTGCTGGTCACCCACGCGCCCGAACTGGCCGCACGCTGCGACCGGGTGGTGCGGCTGGCGGATGGCCGGATCGTGGGTGACGAGGCGCGGACATGACCGGCCTTGCGCTTGCCGCCCGTCTGGCCCGGCGCGAGATGCGCGGCGGCTTGCGCGGGTTCCGGGTGTTTCTGGCCTGCCTTGCCCTTGGCGTGGCGGCGATTGCCGCCGTCGGTCTGGTGCGGGCCGCGATCGGGGCGGGGCTGCATGAGCAGGGGGCAGCACTACTGGGCGGCGACGCGCAGATGGAGTTCACTGCGCGCTATGCGACTGCGGCCGAGCGCGGCTGGATGGCGGATCGGGCCGGGCTGGTGTCGGAAATCGTCGATTTTCGATCTATGGCGGTGGTGGGGCAGGCCGGGGCCGAACAGCGCGCACTGACCCAGGTCAAGGCGGTGGACGGCACCTATCCGCTGGTGGGGGCGGTGGTGCTGGAGCCAGCGCTGGCGCTGGCGCAGGCGCTGGCGGGGGCGGGCGGTCTGCCCGGCGCGGTGATGGACCGGGTGCTGGTGGCGCGGCTGGGGCTTAAGGTCGGCGACAGCTTCCGGCTGGGGGTGCAGGCGTTCCGGCTGGGGGCGGTGCTGTTGCGTGAACCCGACAGTGCCACCGGGGGCTTCACGCTGGGGCCGCGCACCATCGTGACCAAGGCCGGGCTGGCGGGGGCGGGGCTGATCGGGCCGGGATCGCTGTTCGAGACCGCTTACCGGCTGGACCTGCCGCCGGGGGCCGATCTGGCGGCGTTGCAGGCCGAGGCCGAGACCGCCTTTCGCGACGCCGGGATGCGCTGGTCCGACAGCCGCCGCGCCGCACCGGGGGTCGAGCGCTTTGTTGACCGGATCGGGGCGTTTCTGGTGCTGGTCGGCCTTGCCGGGCTGGCGGTCGGCGGAGTCGGGGTGGCGGCGGCGGTGCGGGCCTATCTTGACGGCAAGGTCGCGACCATCGCCACCCTCAAGACGCTTGGCGCGGAAGGCGGGATGATCTTTCGCCTTTACCTGATCCAGATCGGGGTGCTGGCCGGGCTTGGCGTGGGGGTCGGGCTGGGGCTGGCGGCTGGGGCGGTGCTGCTGGCAGCACCCTTGATCAGCGCGGCGCTGCCGTTTCCGGTGGCGTTTGCCCTTTACCCCGCGCCGCTGCTCGAGGCCGCCTATTACGGCGTGGTGACGGCGTTCCTGTTCACCCTGTGGCCGTTGGCGCGCAGCGGGCAGGTGCGGGCGGCGGCGCTTTATCGCGGCAGCGGTGCGGCGGGCTGGCCGCGCCTGCGGCACTTGGCGGTGCTGGCCGGCCTCGCGCTGGCGCTGGTTGGTGGGGCGATGCTGTTTTCCGGCATGGCCTGGCTGGCGCTTGGCGTGGCGGCCGGGGTGGTGGCGGCGCTGGTGGTGCTGCTGGCCGCGGCGCTTGGCTTGCGCCGCGCGGCGCGGCGGCTGGCGCGGGGGGCTTGGGTGCGCGGGCGCGTTGCCCTGCGGCTGGCGCTGGCCGCGATCGGCGGGCCGCTGCCCGAGGCGGTGTCGGTGATCCTGGCGCTGGGGCTGGGGCTTTCGGTGCTGGCGGCGGTCGGGCAGATCGACGCCAACCTGCGCGCCGCGATTGCGCGCGACCTGCCCGTCCGCGCGCCGAGCTATTTCTTCGTCGATATCCAGCAGGATCAGATCGACGGGTTTCTGGCGCGGGTTGAGGGCGACCCCGGCGTGTCAAAAGTGGAAAGTGCGCCGATGCTGCGCGGCCTGATCACCAGGATCAACGACCGCCCGGCGCGCGAGGTGGCGGGCGAGCACTGGGTGGTGCGCGGCGACCGTGGCATCACCTATTCCGCCACCCCGCCCGCCAACGCCAAGGTCACGGCCGGGGCGTGGTGGCCTGCCGATTATGACGGGCCGCCGCAGGTCTCGTTTGCCGCCGAGGAGGCGGGCGAGATCGGGCTCAAGCTTGGCGATACGGTCACGGTGAACATCCTTGGGCGCGACATCACCGCCACCATCACCAGCTTTCGCGCGGTCGATTTTTCCAGCGCCGGGATGGGGTTCGTGATGGCGATGAATCCAGGCGCGGTGGCGGGCGCGCCGCACAGCTTCATCGCCACGGTCTATGCCACCGAGGCGGCCGAGGCCGCACTGCTGCGCGATCTGGCCGGGGCCTATCCCAACATCACCGCGATAAGGGTGCGCGATGCGATCGACCGGGTGGTCGAGGCGCTGAGCGCGATTGCCACCGCTACCGCCTGGGCCGCGGCGGCGACCCTGATCACCGGCTTTGTGGTGCTGATCGGGGCCGCGGCGGCGGGCGAGCGGGCGCGGGTCCACGAGGCGGCGGTGCTGAAAACCCTGGGCGCGACGCGGGCGCTGGTGCTGGCAAGTTTTGCCCTGCGCGCGGCCCTGCTGGGTGCTGCGGCGGGGGCGGTGGCGATTGTCGCGGGTGGGCTGGCGGGCTGGGCGGTGATGACCTTCGTGATGGATACGGCGTTCAGCTTCGAGCCGTGGTCGGCGCTGATGATCGTCGCGGGCGGGGTGCTGGCGACGCTGCTGGCCGGGCTGGCCTTTGCCTGGCGGCCGCTGGCGGCGCGCCCGGCGCAGGTGCTGCGGGCGCAGGAATGACCCGTGCCGGTGCGGGCGGCAAGGTGGATATTTGGGCCAGTAAGAAAGCGGGGTTCGGTCAGGGCACCCTGATCTCGATCAGGCTGGGGCCGGGGCCGCTGGCGTGCAGGGCCGCGCTGAGGGCCTCGGGGGTTGGCGGGACGGTGCAGAACGCCAGATCGCAGGCGGCGGCGAAGGGTTTGAGGTTCAGCGGCGACGGGTCGCAGCCCAGCACCGGCACCCCGGCGGCGGCCATCGACTCGGCGATCTCGCGGTAACCGGCGTTGTTCCACACCAGGAATGTGATCGGCAGGTGCTCGTCGCGGGCGGTGCGCAGCTCGCCGGGGCTGAACTGCAAGCCGCCGTCGCCGATCAGGCAGATCACCGGTGTGCCGGGGGCGGCCAGCGCCGCACCCACCGCGGCACCGGGGGCAAAGCCGAGTGCGCCGTAGCCGGTGGCGGCGTTGAACCAGCCGCCGGGGCGGTCGTGGTCAAAGTAGAGGTTGCCCGCATAGACCGGCTGGGTGCTGTCGCCGACGATGATGCTGCTTGGGCGGGCGTCGCGCAGGGTCTCGAGCAGGGCAAGCTGATGCTGCATGGCCGGGGTCAGTTCGGCGCGGGCGGCGCTGCGGGTGGCGGTAGCGCGGGCGGCGGCATGGTGGCTGGCCGGGGCCAGCAGGGGCAGCAGGGCGCTCAGGGTGGCGCTGGCGTCGCCTTGCAACGTCAGCGCGGCAGGGTGGCGGGCAAGCTGGGCGGGGCAGGTGTCGATGCGGATCATGGTGGCCAGATCAGGCAGGCCGCCCCGGCCATACATGTCGTAGTCGGTGGGGCCAAGCTCGGTGCCGACCGCCAGCACCTGATCCGAGGCGGCGATCAGGGCGCGCACCGCGACCAGGCTGGGGCTGGCGGGCACCACCAGCGCGTGGCCATGCAGCAGGCCGCGGGCGTTGCTGGTCTGAACCACGGGGGCATCCAGCCGTTCGGCCAGCGCCTGCAAGGCCACCCCGGCGGCGCGCGCGCCGCCACCGGCCAGGATCAGGGGGTGCCGGGCGCTGGCAAGGCGGCGGGCGGCGTCGGCCAGGTGCGCCGGATCGGGAAGCGGGCGCGGCGGGGCGCTGCCGGGGGTGCCGGGGGCGGGGCAGGGCAGGGCCATGACATCGGTCGGCACCTCGAGATGCACCGGGCCGGGGCGGGGGCTGGTCAGGGCGGCGAAGGCGGCGCTCAGGGTGGCATCAGTCGCCGCCGGATCGCTGATCCGGAAGGTCGGGCACAGGGCGCCCACCAGCGCCGCCTGATCGGGCAGCTCGTGCAGCAGGCCAAGGCCGTGCCCCAGACTGTCGCGGCGGTTGACGCCGGAAATCACCAGCATGGGCACCGAATCGGCGCGGGCCTGCGCCATCGCGGTCAGCGCGTTGGTCAGGCCCGGCCCGGTGATCACCAGCGCCACCCCCGGTTTGCCGGAAACCCGGGCATAGCCATCGGCCATGAAGCCCGCGCCCTGTTCGTGCCGCGCCGTGACGTGGCGAATGCCTGACCCGGCAAGGCCGCGATAAAGCTCGATGGTGTGCACGCCGGGAATGCCGAACACCACCTCGACCCCGCGCGCCGCCAGCCCGGCGATCAGCGCTTGCCCGACGGTGATCATGCCGCGTTCCTGCCCAGGGTCCGGGCAAAGCCCGCGATGCGGGCGCAGGCCTCGGCCACCACGCCGTCGTCCTGGGTCAGGCTGAGGCGCAACCAGCCCGCGAGCCC
>Ga0210044_10009701_pt1 | contig 11656 bp, 10 predicted proteins | sample CryGey13umfilter_2_FD_183959 | JGI IMG/M metagenome (GOLD analysis project Ga0210044, IMG submission 183959) | Groundwater microbial communities from aquifer in Utah, USA - Crystal Geyser 4/9/14 3 um filter (SPAdes) (version 2) | ecosystem: Environmental > Aquatic > Deep subsurface >...
GAAGCTCGGGCATTGTTATAGCTCTGTTAATCTATTGATTAAGCTTTGGAATTCAAATTTTTCAAAAATTTCTCTGGCTTTCTCTTTGTCCAGTTTCTGCCAAAGGCATTCTTTTAAATCAAAATCAATCGGCGCGTTTCTCTCCGCCTGCGCCAGGGCTTTTGATAAGAAAGCCTGTTCTTTGCCTTTTATTAAAATTTCTTTTATTCTTGGCGGAATTTCCGCTACTGTTTCCGAATTTTCATCAATTACCCGAGCCGCAGCGAAGGGTGTAGAAGAGGATTTATCCTCTTTGACTGCCCGAGCCGCAGCGAAGGGTGTAGAAGAGGATTTATCCTCTTTGACTGCCCGAGCCGCAGCGAAGGGTGTAGAAGAGGATTTATCCTCTTTGACTGCCCGAGCCGCAGCAAGGGGCGGAGAAGAAGATTTATCTTCTTCGACTTCTTTGTAAAGATTTTCCAGGCTGCCGAATTTCAAAATCAGGTTAATGGCTGTTTTTTCTCCGATACCTTTGACGCCCGGGATATTGTCTGAGGGATCGCCTTTTAAACCTTTAAAATCCGCTAATTTTTCAGGACAAAGACCTTCATATTTTTCCAAAACTCTATTTTCGTCATACAAAACCGTGTCTTTGACTCCTTTTCTTAAAAAATAAACTTTCGTATTCTTATCCACCAGCTGAAAGGTATCCGAATCGCCGCTCAAAATAATCGTTTCTAATTCTGGCGTTCGTTGCCCCGAAACCAAACTGGAAATTGTCGCAATAATATCGTCAGCTTCAAAGCCCTGTTTTTCAAAAATAGAAATATTAAAGGCTTTTAAAATTTCTTTGACTTTGGGCAACTGCTCGCAAATCCCTTGCGCCGTGGGAGGCCTGGTTGCCTTGTATTCTTTAAATTTTTCGTGGCGGAAGGTCGGCCCAGGCAAATCAAAAGTCGCTGCGATATAATCAGGCTGCAATTCCCTTAAGGCTTTTAAAAAAACCAATAAAAATCCGTAAACCGCGCCCACTACTTCGCCTGATTTCGTGGACAATTGCGGCAGAGCATGGAAAGCTCGATGGACAATGGAATTTGAATCAATAACAATTAACCGTTTTTTAGGGGCCCGCTCGCCTTTAGACAAGTGGGAGGACGTGGCGGGCGGGTTGTAGTCTTTAACCATTATTAAATTCTAACACGATTTTTCTATTTAACTTATTAATGAATTTAAATTTCAAAACGAGAGCATTTTTTGGCAAAAAATTTTTAATTCTGTCTGCCCATTCAATGGCGATAATATTTTCGGGGTCAGAAATGATTTTTTTAAATCCCAAATCTAAAATTTCTTTTGGCTTCCGGATACGGTAACAATCTATGTGGTAAAAATCATGAAACATAGAACGTGGAAGTCGAAGAACATTCGTTCGTCGAGCCGAAGGCGAGACGGGAGAAGAAACTTGTTTCTGCGACCTTCTCCACCCTTCGCTTCGCTCGGGTACATGAAACCTTTTTACAATAACGAAAGTCGGACTCAAGATTTTTTCTTCGATTCCTAAACCCTTGGCGAACCCCTGTAAAAAAGTGGTTTTCCCGCCTCCTAAATCTCCCTCCAGAGCTGTAACAAAAGCCGTTTTTTCCAATTTAGTCTTGAGAATTTCTTGCCCCAAAATCTCGCCTATTTTTTTTGTCTGAGAAGGGCCGTTGGTAGAATATTTTAAAGATTTGACCATTTTTTTCAAATAAGATAGATTGGTCTAAGAAGGTCTAAGAAGATTCCTTCTTCTCCACCTCAGCTAAAGCTTCGGTGAGTAATTACTATATTCTAAAAAAAATTAAGGATTATGGAAAGAGCGAAAATTACTGGTGAGGTAGAAATCGCTTCAGCCAGATTTGCCAAACTTAAAAAGGAAATCTCCAATCTTTCTGAGCTCAAAAAAAAGATTGAAGAATTCTTGGCTGCCTCGGTGACCGAATTGGTAGAAATAATTCTAACCGGAGCCATTTGTCTTGACGCTTCCGACATCCATATTGAACCGGAAGAAACTCAAGCCAAGTTCAGAATAAGAATTGATGGAGTTTTGCACGACGTGATGAATCTGAATCCAAAAACATACAAAAGCATTCTTTCAAGAATTAAGCTTCTTTCCGGCCTTAAATTAAACGTAGCTGATCGGCCCCAAGACGGCCGATTTACTATTTCAATCTCCCGAGCGACAGCGAAGGAACGAGAAGAAGATTTATCTTCTTCGACCTCTCAGTCTTTGGAGCCAGAAACACCTGGTTCAGTCGATGAACTTCGTTCATCTTCACCCTTCGCTAACGCTCGGGTAAAAGAAGACCAAGGTTACACCATTGAAATTAGAGCCTCTGCCTTGCCGGCTGAATACGGCGAATCAATTGTTCTCAGGCTTTTAAATCCTAAAAGTCTTATTGAGATTGAAGCTCTGGGTTTAAGAAAAGACTTAATAGAAATATTTAAACAAGAAATTAAAAGACCGAACGGAATGATAATTGTTACAGGCCCCACCGGCTCGGGAAAAACAACCAGCCTTTATGCGGTTTTAAAAAGAATAAACAAACCGGAAATAAAAATTATTACGATTGAAGATCCGGTTGAATATCATCTTGGAGGACTTTCCCAAACCCAGGTTGATCCTTCAAAGGGTTATACTTTCGCTTCAGGTCTCAAGTCAATAATGCGTCAGGACCCGGATGTAATTCTGGTGGGAGAAATTAGAGACTTAGAAACGGCTGAAATTGCCTGTCAGGCAGCTCTTACAGGACATTTGGTTTTTTCCACTTTACACACCAACGATGCTGCCGGCGCCATCGCGAGATTGGTTGATTTAGGAGTCAAGCCAATTTCCATAGCACCGGCTTTAAATATGGTAGTGGCTCAAAGACTGCCAAGAAAGGTCTGTAAAAAATGCGCAAAATCTGTGCCCGCTTCGCCTGCTGACTTGAAAAAAATAAAAAAAGGACTGGCTGGCGTCAAAAAGGAAATTTTACCGCCTTCTTTCTTCCAAGCGCGACCGAAAATTACTCAAGTCAAAGGATGCGAGTTCTGCAATTTCACCGGTTATAAGGGAAGGATCGGAATTTTTGAAACATTTTTAGTTGACGACCAAATGGAAAAATTTATTTTAACTTTGCCATCCATTGTGGCAATGAGAGAATCGGCGATTAAAAAGGGAATGGTTTTAATGAATCAGGATGGTTTAATTAAGGTTTTGGAAGGAACTACCACCCTAGAAGAAATAGAAAGAGTAGCCGGTGAATGATTCCCCGACCCCCGCCAAAGACACCTTCTGGTAGGGGCCCAAGCGAAGCTTGGGAGGACGCGGTGGGCGGGTTGTAGTCTTACGTCGCTTCGCTCCTATCTTCCAACACGGGGAATCATAAGGGAATGCATAAAAAATAATCCCCGAGCTGGGGGCTAATCTTTAGTATTTAGGAACATAAAGTTTAGAATTTTTCTGGGGAGTAATCCCGCTCGCGCCGGATTATCCGTCCAAGAAAAACTCCTTGCCCCCAGCTCGGGGATTATTCGAAGAACATTCGTTCTTCTCCACCCTCCGCCGCATTGCGGCTCGGGTATTCAATGTCTTATATTCTAACAAAATATGGAAAATTTGTCAAGCCCCCACGCCAGTCGAAGAACATTCGTTCTTCTCCACCCTTCGCTTCGCTCGGGTAAACGAATACAACTTTCTCCTGACGACTATTTAGCAAAGATATTACTCGTTATGGTATGGGGGTCAAGAGTAGCTGTTTTTTTATTTTTCTTTCTCTTCCCGTTTTTTATCAAAGCTACTGATTCTGCGGTGATAAATGAGATAGCGTGGATGGGAACCTTAAATTCTGCTAACGACGAGTGGGTAGAATTATACAATAATACCGGAAACTCTATAAATCTTGACGGTTGGCAGTTGGTTGCTCAGGACGGAACGCCGAAAATCAAGTTATCCGGAGTATTTCCCGCCAATGGTTTTTATTTGTTAGAAAGAACGGACGACAATGCGGTACCTAAAATTTCAGCCGACAAAATTTATACCGGGGCTTTGGGCAACAATGGAGAAAATTTAGAATTATATGATGCTTCCGGAAATTTAATAGATTCTATAAATTGTACATCGGGCTGGTTTGCCGGCGAGAACGAAACAAAACAGACGATGGAAAGAAAAAACTTTCAATCTGCGGGCTCTGATCCTAATGATTGGAAAGACAGCCAAAATCCCGAAGGTACGCCAAAAGCAAAGAACAGCGAACAGAATCAAGAACCAAGGATTACGAATCAAGAAATAAAAAAATCAGAAGACATTTCTCCGCCAATTTCCTTGGAAAAAACAGAATATCCTACTGGAATCATTATCAACGAAATCCTTCCCTCCCCCGAAGGGCCGGATGATTTGGAAGAATGGATTGAAATATCAAATCAAAACCAATTTGAAGTTGATTTGTCGGGCTGGAAAATTAAAGACTCTGCGGGAGCCGTAACAATTTTTACCGTTCCTGCTGGAACAAAAATCTCTGCATTAGGTTTTTTAATTATTAACAGACCAACCACTAAAATTGTTTTAAACAACGACGGTGACGAAATTTCTCTTATCCAGCCGGATAATAAAATTATAGAAACAATAAGTTATCCAAAGGCGCCCCTGGGCCAATCGTATGGCAGGTTTGATTTGGAATGGTTTTGGACATCTCAACCAACGCCCGGTGCCAACAATATTATTCCCCAAAAAGTTTCAGAAAATAAAAAGACCGAACCCTCAGAAGATATTGGCAAGGAAAATGAAAATTTTTTGCCCGAAGAAGAATTAGCCACTATTGGCAAGCAAATTACAAAAAATAATTATTTTGTTTTCCTAATTGCTTCGGCGATTGCCGTTTTTTCTGCGATAATAATTCTGATACTTAAAAAAAAGTTAAAAAAGAGTTAGAATTAGTGAGAATTATGTCAGGTCACAGCCATTCCAAAAAAATAAAGAGAGAAAAAGCGATTACCGACCAAAAAAGAGGACAAATGTTTTCTAAAATGGCCAGGGTAATTTGGTTAGCGGTAAAAGAAGGAGGAATAAACCCAGAAACTAATTCGAAGCTAAAAATAGCTATTGAAAAGGCGAAAGGTTTCAACCTGCCAAGGGAGAACATCGAACGAGCTATCAAACAAGCGACCGGCGGCGGACAAGAAGCTAATCTTGAAGAGGTTCTTTATGAAGCTTATGGGCCGGGGGGAATCGCTATTATTGTTGAAGGAATTACTGACAATAAAAATAGAACACTGGGCGAGATTAAACAGATTTTGAGTCAGAACAACGGCAAGCTTGTGGGAGAAGGGGCGGTAAGGTGGCTTTTTGAAAAAAGAGGAGTTATAACTGTAATTTTCGATTCTCAGCCCTCCTCCATCAAGAGCAGAGAGGAGTTAGAGCTTGCGGTTATTGAAGCGGGAGCGGAAGATATCCGCTGGTACGGCGACGACCTGGAGGTTTATACAACGCCTGATAATTTAGAAAAAATAAAGAAAACCTTGGAAGAAAAATTGGTTAAAATTGATTCCTTTTCTTTGGACTGGGTGGCGAAAGAAACAGTTGATTCAGACGAAAAGCAAAAAGAAGCTTGTCAGAAACTTTTTGAGGCCCTGGACGAAAATGAAGCTGTCCAGGAAATATATTCTAATTTGAAGATTTAATTATGCCCCGTAGTGAGTTTTTTCTACTGCGGGGTTCTTCTACGAGGCATGGCTAAAGAGAGTTTAATTCGAAAAAAGGCAATTGAAATTTTAAGACGCGACAAATGGGTTGTCTGGTTCGCCCCAAAAGTAAAATTTCACGAAACTGATGTTTTTGGCATTATTGATCTCCTGGCTCTTAAAGGAAGTCGGCAAAAAAATATTCAGTTGACCACTCCTCCGAATGTTTCGGCTAAAAGAAAAAAAATAACAAATTTCCTTAAAAAGAATAAAGTTCAAATGACGGTTGAGATTTGGGCGTGGAATCACCGAACAAGAAAATTCAAAAAAGAGAAAGTTAATCTAAAAATAAAGAAGAAGAGTAGGGGCAAATAACGATTAGAATGGGCTTGCCCCGTAGTGAAAATTTGACCGCCTTTGGCGCGATAGTGTTTTGTGAAACAAAACACTTGTCAAATTTCTACTACGGGGCTTGACAAGGTTTCTTGGAAAATTATACTATCTCTAGAAGTAAAAATTTACAATCTAAAGTTGAAAAAAGGTCGAAAGGCTCGAAGAACATTCGTTCGTCGAGCCGAAGGCGAGACGGGAGAAGAAACTTGTTTCTGCGACCTTCTCCACCCTTCGCTGCGGCTCGGTAGCTGAATAGTTCATTTATCAAGCCTCTGTAAAGAGGCGAAGATAAAGAAGAGAACGAAGTTCTCTTCGCTTGCTCCGTCGTCGGCGGGGCAAAATAATTACTTTATAACTTAAATGAGTTTATGGTTTACGAATACGAAGACGAAATTTTGACTTCTTTTATTGACCAAGAAGAAGAATTACCAGAAGAAGAAAAAGAAGAAAAAGAAGAAACTGAAGAAAAAGCTGAAGAAGAAACTGAATAGAAAACAACCCCCTCTTTCTCAAAGAAAGAGGGGGTTTAATTTTCCTTATTTACCCGAGCGTTAGCGAAGGGTGGAAAAGAACCGAAGGTTCTTTGACTAATCTTAAGAAATCTTTATAAATTTCCTTTTTCCTGCTTGCAAAATAAGCCCTTTTTTTATTTGAACAGTTTCTTTCCAGTCTTTTTGCAATTTCCCATTAATCTTTATCCCATTCTGTAAAACCAATCTTTTGGCTTCTGACTTTGAACCGGCTAAAACCGGTCTAAAATATCCTGAATTTTTAGGTAGCATTCATTGATCTTCATAGATAACTTATTTTAACTTTCTTATCTTTTAATATTTTTAACAGCGTTGTAAAAAGATTTATTAATTGTTTTTTTGAGATTACAGTAGCTTTTTTGCTTTTCCTTAAGACTCATTTTGTTGAAAGTTTTGTTCCATACCCATTTATAGTTTTGACAAAAATCGAACCAATCGCAATCTTTTTTACTACAGTAACATTTAGGATAACTTTTTTCGAGATGGTCGATAACTGATTCTAATTTTTTATCAATATTATCTCCAGTAAAACAATATTTCTTATTAAGAATATCTAATTCTAATAAATATTGTTTTTTACCCCCGCAAGAAAGCTCTGGAGAGATATATGGAAACAAGATTAACTGTGTCTTATTGTAAAACTCTCTAACAATTTCAAGAATATTGTTGTATAAGTCCTTGATTTGTTTTCTGGAAGGATCTTCAAATGCTTGAAAATTCAGCTCACTAATAGTAGGAATTGCACCAAGTTCGTCATAGAAATATTCACAAGTACTATATAGCGCTTTAAAATCATCATTTTTTACTATTGTAACTCCGGGAATAATCGGCAATTTTGAGCTATTAAATTTTTTAATCTTAGCGACAATTTTTTCCGTTTGTGGGGCTCCTGCGCTAGGGTTAAAAGGGTTTTCTAAAGACACAAATAAATATTTAATGTGATGTTTTTTGGCTTTTTCCACCCAATTTTTTGTAATCCCCAATCCATTAGTTAAAATGTAGGGAGGAATTCCTGTTTTTTTGTATCCGTAATCCGCTAATTCAAATAATCTGTCCTTTAAAACCAGCGGTTCTCCTCCGGAAAATCTGTATTGCAAATCAACGTTTTTAGGTAAGGCATTTTTAATTCTTTTCAAAAAATTTATATATAGCCTATAAGTTTCGTCATCAATATCTTTCCATATTTCTTTAATTGTCTCCTTGCTCCGCATCCCATAAAAGTGGCAGTAAGAGCAATTTGCGTTACATCTTCCTGTAATACTAATACTAAAACATAAAATTGAGGGACTCCTAAAATATGTTCTAAATTTTTCTTTCAATGAAATCATAATTTAAACCAAACAAAAAAGTTCTATCCAAAATTAAGAACATGAATCCTCCTTTGACGAAAGGACGTTACTGTTTTACGCGCTAGTCCACAGAATAGCTGAGTGCTTCTATGGTCTTTTTAACTTTTGCTAATTCAGCTACTTGCTTCTTTAAAATTTTTGCTTTGTAATTTTTGGATTTCATACTTTTGTCGGGCATTTCAAAAAAAAGAACGACCTTTAATTTAATAATAAATTTTTATTAATGATACGTCAAATTGCTGTTTTTGAGGATTTTTCTACCAAGATAATCGTAAAAATAATCCCGCCGAAAGATATAATATATTAAATTACCAATTTAGCCTAATTTTAGTAATCCTCGCACTTAATTCCCATTGAAACCCCACGATGTTTTGGATTAAACCTTTAACTATCCTGTTTCCTCTGTTTTAAAAAGAAAGGGGAGAAAATACGAACTTTCTCCCCTTATAATCTTTACCTCCTTTGTCAAGGTTTTACTTTAAACCATTTTCTTTTGCCTACCCTAAGGTTAATACCCTCAACAGGCAAAACAATTTCCTTGTCGGCATTTTCAATAATCCGACCTTCAATACTTACAGCTCGTTGTTTAATTAATCGTTTTAGTTCGCTATTGCTTTTTTCTTGCATAGAAAAGCACTTCCGCAGAGCCTGAAAGAGAGTAGTAGATTTAATTCCTATAGAAACATGTTCTGTATCTTCGGGGATTTCTCTTTTGCTGAAAGTCTTTTTAAACCACTCTACTTCTTGTTCTGCTATGTTTTCGCCGTGGTAACGTCTGACAATTTCTTGAGCGAGCATAAGTTTGTATTTCATAGGATCGGAAGATAAATCTTTTTCTATTCTGGAAATTTCTTCAATAGGAACTTCTGTGTAAACCTTGAAGTATTCAATGATTAAATTATCCGGCATGCTCATTATCCGTCCTAATTTCTCGCGCGGGGAATGTCTAAGTCCAATATAATTCCCCAAACTTTTGCTCTGTTTTTCTTTACCAGCAATCCCGGGCGTAATCTTTGTGGTAATGATCACCTGTGGCACTTGACCAAACTTTTCTTGGAAGAAACGACCTATCATTTCATTAAAAAGTTGGTCTGACCCAATTATGGTTAAATCAGCTTTCAGCATTACCGAATCATAGCCTTGCAGAATTGGATAGACTAACTCGTGTCCATAGATTTCTTTGCCTTCCTGGATTCTTCTACGAAACATCTCTCGGCTAACCAATCGGTCGTGTGTTATCATCGACATCAAAGAAATAAGCTCTTTAGCCGACATCTTGTTGCTCCACTCGGAATTTCTTCTAATTTCGATCAACTCTGGATCGTCATGGAGAACCAACATTGCTTGCTTGATAAAAGCTTCGGTGTTTTTTTGAATCTCGCTAATCGGAATAATAGGCCTGGTTTTGTTCCTTCCTGTGGGATCTCCAATTTGGGTAGTAAAATCTCCAATAAGGAAAACCATCTTATGTCCTAACTCTTGAAGCCTTCGGTACATCCATAAATTTACGGCGTGGCCGATATGAAGATCTGGAGCCGTAACATCGACCCCGTACTTCATTACTAACTGACGGCCAGAAAAAAGCATGTTTTTTAATTCGTCTAAAGAAAAAATCTCTTCGGTCGTTCTGGCAAAAGAATCAATAACTTCGTTAATAACTTTGGGGTCAGTTACAACTTTCTTCATGTTTTTCTCCCTCCTTTCTGGGTTTTGATTTGTTAAAGTTCTGCTCTTTTTAACTTGACGCTTAATGCTAAACTCTGCCACAAATGATGATGGTTTGTCAAGAGACAGCTTTGATTTAAAAATATTCTTTTTCATAGCCTTATTAAATTCGCCAGTTTCGGGATTATCATAATTTACCAAAAAAACTTGGGTTTTTCCGCTAAATAGGCTTTCTATTAAATTCGCCAGTCCGTCTCTGGCTTTTACAACATTTTCGTAGTTAGTGTCCGCGAATCCATCGATTGGGAAAAAAACCGTTTTGGTTCCTGGAAATATTTTTGCTTTTTCGCCTTGTCGCCAGACCCACTTTCTGGTCCTTACTTCTATAGTATCAGCATAAACAATTTCTCCCAATGGTACTTTTTCTGTCTTCGTCTGCCCCATAGAAGTGAATTTATCTCCTTGCTTTGCCAAACGAACAACTATATCGCCACTCATTCTGCCAATATCGTGCGCGCCAACCGGTAAAATATATTTCAGCGAGATGTAATTAGCCAGGTCTACTACATCATTTATTTCAGGTAAATTACCATACTTAACTATTCTGTTGATCATCGCGTCAATTGATGATTTTATTTCTTTATGGTTCCATCCTAAATTTAAAAAGGCATCTCTCCAGATTGAAATATCTGGATATTGTGCTACTTGATTTTCTGTTAAAAATTTGTTCTTTATTTTTTGAACAGAGACATTTAATAACTTGCTTATTTCTTCGTGGTGATTACGTTTTATGTCTGTTGCGACAACAACGCCAACAATATAATTTGGAAATTTTTTAAAAACCTCTTTTGATACTACGAATTTCATATCTGTTTTTGATATACTTTTCAATTAAGATCAGTATATTATATTTTTTATTCATAATCAACCATTGGAGTTTACTAACTAAGAATTATTTGTTATCATATTTAGTACGAAATTAAAATTCGCTAACTTTAAACTAAAACAGCTCTAATGGCAGGGAGAAAATATTACAGAAAAATTTATCAAAGAGATAAAAAAAGAGGCGTCGTTCTTTTTGTTTTGAAACTGTTAGGTTTTGGCTTTTTATCTTTGATTTTTGGCATTTTTGCTTTGTTTGTTTATTACGCCAAAGACCTGCCCAGACCAGAAAAATTTACCGAGAGAGCCCTGACCGAATCAACCAAAATCTATGACCGTTCGGGAAAAACTATTTTGTATGAAATCTACGGTGAAGAAAAAAGAACATGGGCTTCTTTAGATAAAATTCCGGAGCATTTAAAAAAATCCGTGATCGCGACCGAAGACGCCAATTTTTATCGTCATTTCGGAGTTGATTTTCAGGGAATAATCAGGGCGGTTTTGGCTGATTTAAAAATCAAAAAATTTACTTATGGCGGCTCCACCATTCCTCAACAGCTGATTCGTTCCACTTATTTATCTCTGCAAAAAACCGCCGAGAGAAAGGTCAGGGAAATTATTTTGACTTTGGAATTAGACCGAAGATACTCCAAAGATCAGATTTTAGAGTGGTATTTAAATCAGATTCCTTTCGGCCGAAATGCTTACGGCGCAGAAGCCGCCTCTCAGGCTTATTTTGGAAAATCAGTTTCAGACATTTCTTTATCGGAAGCAGCTGTCTTAACAGCTCTTATCAAAGCCCCCAGTTATTACTCAACCGAAGAGCATCTGGAGGAATTATCTGTTAGAAAAAACTATGTTTTAGACAGGATGGCCAGCGAAGGTTTTATAAAAAAAGATGAGGCTGAAACTGCCAAAAATGAGGTGATAAAATTTGTCAAATCTTCTCAGCCGATTCAGGCGCCTCATTTTGTCATGTACGTCAAAGATTATTTAATCCAGAAATACGGGGAAGATTCTTTAAAACAAAAAGGGCTAAAGGTCTATACTTCTTTAGACTGGGAGCTTCAACAATCGGCAGAAAAAGCAGTTAAAGAGGGGGCGGAAATAAATAAAAGCTACCATGCCTATAACGCGGCTTTGGTGGCGATTGATCCTAAAACC
>Ga0210044_10009703_pt1 | contig 11653 bp, 10 predicted proteins | sample CryGey13umfilter_2_FD_183959 | JGI IMG/M metagenome (GOLD analysis project Ga0210044, IMG submission 183959) | Groundwater microbial communities from aquifer in Utah, USA - Crystal Geyser 4/9/14 3 um filter (SPAdes) (version 2) | ecosystem: Environmental > Aquatic > Deep subsurface >...
ATAACCGCCAGTTTAGTCTTCCAGGTGTTCATTAGGAATCCTCCAACATCTTGAAATTATGATTACTTGGTTATAAATCCCCATGAATAAACGGCAATGGGAAGATTCTCGTTCGCGGCATACTCAATCATCGAGCCATCAAAGACGCTCACATTTTTGTAGCCTAACCTTTCGTGGAGAACGAAAAAGCCCATTCCCGCAAACTGGGAGGAATTACAGTAGACGATGATGCGGGTGTTTTTGTCCGTCGGCAGGCCGACGCCCTTGGCCATGGTCGTCAGGTCTTCCTTGCTTTTGATCACGGCCGGGGCGCGATTAATACCGGCGTTGGTCATGTAGTCGGCTGGCCAGGTGAGTAAACCAGGGATATGGCCGAACCGTTTGACCTCGCCACTCTTCGCAAAGCCGAAGTGCTGGTCGCTGTTCCTCACATCCAGAAAGGTCGTCCCGCCTTTTTTGAGGCTGGCGCTAATATCCTGGAGGGTGGTTAGCTTGGAAGAGTCCAGCTTGGCGATGAAATTGCCCGGTTGCGGGGTTGGTTTTTTGTTGTCGATTGTCCGCCCTTCGAAGGTCCATTTGGTGAAGCCGCCATCAAGGTAGGAGATATTTTTGTGGCCCATGGCGTTCATGATCCAATAAGCCGACGCCCCTTGGCTGGCGTCACTGACAGTATTGCCGTGGTCGTAGATGATTACGTGGGAGTCATTGTTGATTCCCAACTTCTGAAAATAGTCGGTGATGACCTCCGCGGTGGGCACCAGATGACATCCTGTCTCATCGTTTTTCGGGTCCCAACTATCGTAGGGCAGATTAACAGCGCCGGGAATGTGCCCTACGCCGTAATTGTCGGCGGTTCTGACGTCAAGGATGACAAGCCCCTTGGCGCTTAGATTTTTGGTTAGCCATTCCGTGCTTGCCAGCGCGTCGGCTGCCGCGGGCGTCGGCGCGGTCGCAAAACCGGCCAGCAGCGCCAACAGCATGTATATGATATAGTGCAACGGTCTCCTGTTCATGCAAGTACTCCTTTTTGTTCCGAATTGGCTCTCAATGTCCTTGTCCGTGCAGATCACTTACTTTTTGATCTTGCCGGGTATCTTGTCAAAGATGATCTTTTGGTTGGCCTTGGGATCTTCCGGCACCAGATCATCCTTGGTCAGGAAGAGTTCCTTGTGGCCGTGGCAGGCATTACAGGAACTGTTCTGCTTGGTGTGGCGTTGGATGTTGTGAACCGAAGCGGAGTTCCAGGTCGGCAATGCGTCGTAGTTGGAAATGAGATCTTCGGGGCCGGGCTTGCCCGTCAACACATCTTGGAAGGACCGGAGCGATGCCAAAGAGTCCTTCTTCATTGGACTATGCCGTACCAGGTTGTACTTGTAGGGGTTGTTGGGAGTTATATCGATATTCTTGCCGATTTTGAAGGTGAAAAGCGGATCGGAAGGGAAGATAACTTTGATCTTGCCTGCTTCCTTGATGTCCAACGATACATGGCAATTGGTGCAGTTGAAATACTCGTTGGCATGGCATACCGCACAACCCAAAGTCCCTTCTGGATGGGCCTTGTGCATGGCGGTTTTGGAGCTGCCGGCCTTGCTGTCGGGATGACATCCCTCGCAACGAGAGGTTTCCGTGTCGTAGTAACGTTTGCTGGTTTCGGGCTTGGTGTTATGCAGTTGATCCCCCTTGTGGCAATCCACGCAGACCATCTGCACCTTCTCGTAATGTACGTCGGCGGTTTTGCCGAGCAGACCCATATACTCGCCCGCGAAACGGGAGCCGTGGCAGGCGTAACAGGTCTTTTCCATGGGGGGAGTCTTCTGAAAGAGATGGCGGTCCAAAAGTCCGCCCTTGGCGACCTCCGGCCAGGCAACGTGGCAGCTGCCGCAAGAGGTGTGGCATTCAGCACAGTCGAGTTTCCAGGCGGCCGGCAGCAAGGTCTCTTCCATCTTGTGCGGCTGGCTGATGGTGCCGGTGATGTCGGCGATCCCTTTCAGGGTGTAGTGCATGGAATTTTTGAAGGTCGAGGAGATATCATCGTGGCAATCCTTGCAGACGCCGCCACCACCTTCATCGGAAGGATCTTTGATGAGATCCTTGTGGGCCTTTTCCTCGTTAAAAACGTTTGTGCCTTTGTGGCAAGTGATGCAGCCAATTTTGCCATGGTTCGATTCGACAAATTCCATGGCAACGCCGAAGGTGTCCCGGCCCCTCACCTGAGGGGCGGTAACGCCTCAACCGGCGATACCGGCGGACGCGCTGGCCGCCGCGGCACCGAATTCGTCCATTTTCCCAAGGTCAGTGTGACACCTGATGCACGCACTGCTGGGGTTTGCCTCTTCCTCGGCGGCAAGCGTTCCAGCAACGCCGAACGTACACGCCAACCCTAGCATGGTGGCACTCGCCACGGTGAGCCTTTTTTTGCCCATCCTCATTGTGCTTTCTCCTTCTGCGTAAGAATTTATATGGATCCTTTGAGGTCAAAAGTATTAGCAGTGGCGGTTGGCGCAGCACGATAACTGGGTAACAGCGCATGATGTCGCCTAGCAGAGATCTCAGACTCTAACAATTCAGTAGGCTTGGTTGTTATCACACTTTGGCCCATTTACATATATGGCAAATTGTCGCAGCTACGCTAGAACAGCGGTTTGGCCCTGAGATGATGTCGGCTTGAGCAACGGGTTCTACGGAGAGTCATTCAAACCGAGGGCTGGCAAGCTTGATCGGTCCAAACACATTGGTGGTAGTCGACGACGCACCGTTCGAGGCGACCTTCATCCACTCAGGGAATAGAATCAGCTTTGTCACCCAGCCGGAAGTATCTGGTAAAGGCAAGTATATCGTAGATTATGCGCGGACGATTGGACTAAAACTAGTATTCACATGATACCAGGCGGATTGGATCGGCTTCTGATGAGCAGAGAGTGGCTGACTGAGCACGCTAGGCATGGATTCGAGCATGATGTTGCCGAGCATAGATAATCATCGCCAGCGGGAGGTGCGACACGGGAAGGATTCGTCCGAAAATGCCCATCAGAAAATCGAGCAACTATAGGGTTCTTTTGCTAATCTTTAACGACCATGACCACTGTGCCTGGCACCGAGGTTTACCAGCTTCACGTCTGGATTCGCCAAATCAGCCCAATGATTTGGCGAAGGCTCCTTGTGCGTAGCGACAGCACGATCGCAGATTTGCACTACACGATACAGATCGCCTTAGGCTGGTCGGATGCGCATTTCAATCTGTTTCACATTCACGGCCAGGACTATGGCGTCTACCACGACGGCGGCATCAGCTTCTCACACAAGCCCGATCGTGTCAAGCTGAGCGATTTCAAGTTCCGTACCAACGAGCGATTTCGTTATGAATACGACTTCGGCGACCGCTGGCAACATGAAGTGCGTGTTGAGCACGCCTGGCGCCGGAAGCCAAACGCGCCTATCCCCGCTGCATTGGCGGCCAACGGGGTGCACCACCGGAAGACTGTGGTGGCCCCTTTGCATTCATGGCGCGACGGGATGAAATTCCTCTGCAACCCTATGACTTGCTTGAGGAATTTCAGGACCGTCTTGAAAACAACGATGAGGAAGGTATTAAGGTATTAACTCAACTTTCTGACTTGATTTAACTCGCTAGTATTCCGTAATTTTTATTATGCAAAGAGCGCATTGTTTCCAGGAGCTCTACTGCTGCCCCCATCATTGCATCAATCATCTTACTGATGACATCCGCAGCCAATTCTCCTGTGCTACGGATTTTTTCAATGACAAGGGCCATCAGTCGCTGCAACGCCTCGACCAAGCTCAAATCCTTCACCTCGGCACAACAGGCATGAAAAAGACTGCCAACCGTCCTCTGGTCGGTATGCAGCCGTTGCCTAAACGCGAGGAACATATAGCGGGTCATGACCACGGTCGCATGGCCGATCAGGCCGTCATAGTCCCGCAACTGGGCTTCCTTTTCCAGCTTCAGGTGCTGCTTGAGCATCTTGAAGCACACCTCGACATCCCATCTCTTGCCGTAGATCCGGATGATTTCATCGTCAGCCAATTCCAGGTCGGTGGCAAGCACGGCCAGCCAGTCCCTCTTGTGGCGGTGGCGCACAAACACGATTTTTACCCGCTGCCCCTGCTTGGTCTCCACCACGACACTGGCCAGAATCCTTGCCAGGCCAGAACGTTTTTTCAGCCGACCGTACAACCTCCCCAGCGTATACCATTGCCCCTCATGTTTGTAGAAGACCTTGGGCATGTCCTTCAGCATGCAGATCACCGGGCGGTACGCAGACAACGTCGCGATGATTGCGGGAAAGGAGAACCAACTGTCCATCAGGATATAGTCGGCGTCTATCCCTGCTGCCAATACCCGCTTGAGCATTACGGCCAGAGGAGCGGTCGACTTGCGGATAGCCTCCATGCGCCGCGCATGTCCACAGGTCCGCTTGTCGACAGGCTTCCGCGCTTCCTGAATCCTCGACTTCGTATTGGCCGAGGAGCCCAGGACAAAGTCCAGGGGGATAAAACTATAGCCGTCCGACCAGCCTATGGTGAGCATGTTGAACCCCCGGAGGGACTTGCCCAATGTATGATCGAAGACCCAGGCGAGCAGCTCAACCTTTTTCGAACGGGACCGGTCGTAAGTGCTGCTGTCAAAGATCAAAACCTTTTCCCGCTCACCGTCGGTGAGCAGAGAAAAGACGGTCGCAATTTTCACGGCCAGGCCCAGCATGAGCTTACGCCAGTTATGCCGGGGATTGCGCAGCAGGTTATAGGCCGCATCCTTGCCAAACCCCAGAGCCTGATTTTTGGCGATGCCGCGGAAGAAATTGTTCCCCTCAAAGGGCAACTTGAAAATCGCGCCGAACACTTTCAGCGGCGCTGCCCCTCGCAATTTGTGAATACCGGCGGCATTGAGCAAGTGGCCAAGCTGGAAGTCACTGAAAAACGAATCAATGGTATTCCCCAGGCGAATTGCCTCTTGCTGCTCAGCAAGTTTATGTATATACTCCATCAGTCCTTTCTCCTTGTTTTTATTATGTTTTTGCCAAACACAATATACCAGGGACGAAAGGACTTTTCTATTAAAAAATCAACTATTTCAAGCTGTTAGCATGCGTTGTCCCGCAAGTCAGAAAGTTGAGTTAATAACCAAAAAATAGAAACGACTCGTATTGTCAACTGTTTTTATTAACACTATTTTTTAACACGAGACATTTTTCCCGTTGACAATTATGCCACATTTCAGTATCGGAAAGGTTCATCTGGGTGCTTCCGCAAGGAGGCGTAAAAGGGAACCCTGTGCAAATCAGGGACGGGCCCGCCGCTGTAACCGGTGACAAATTCCGCAGATTGCCACTGTCCTTTAGGGACGGGAAGGCGCGGAAGGCGAAAGAACCGGAAGTCAGAAGACCTACCCGGGTGCATGGCATGCAGACCTCCGCGGCGGAGGAAGGCGACCGTAGTATTCGGGTAGCAGGGATGTCCCCGGATCGATTTTTTTCGGTCCTGGGATTTTTTTTTGCCCGGGCCGGCAAACCACACGACCTGGGAGAAAAAGACATGAAACCCGTACTCACCTGCGCCGCCTTGGCGGCCCTGCTCTATCCGGGGCAGATCCTGGCGGCCGCCCCCGCGCCCGCCGACACCCCCTACACCATGGACGAGGTGGTGGTCAGTGCCACCAAGACCGAGGAACAGCGCCGGGACATAGCGCCGGCCGTTATCCTGCTCGACCGCGAGGATATCGCGGCCAGCCCGGGCAACACCGTTGGCCAGGTTCTGGCCGGCGAGACCGGCGTCGACTGGCGTACCCATGGCGACTACGGCGGGGCCAGCGAAGAGATCCATCTGCGCGGCATGGACGCCAACGCCACCCAGGTGCTGGTCAACGGCGTACGGATGAACTCACCGTCCCTGGGCAGCGCCGACGTGGGCAACATCGTCTTTGACGCTATTGACCGCATCGAGGTGATCAAGGGCCCCGGTTCCTTGCTGTATGGCTCCGGCGCCATGGGCGGCACGGTGAGCATGATCACCAAGGAGGCGCCGCGGACCGGCATGGCCAACGAGGTCAGCGTTGGCCTGGGCACGGAAAACAGCCACCGCCTTGCCGCTGAGCACGGCATGAACGTAGTCAACGGCTTCGGCTACTACCTCACCACCTCCTACGAGGAAAGCGATGGCTTCAGGGCCAACTCCGACCTGGAGCGGAGCGACGTCTCCGCCAATCTGATGCTGGACAAAGGCCAGAACCTCAAACTCTCCTTTTACGGTGACTACCTGACTAAAAAATACGGCATCCCCGGCGTCGTGCCACCGGCCGGCACCAAGGAATTCCGCGTTAACGGGGTACCTTACATCAACGAGGAGTCCGCCAACCTGCTGGACCATGGCCAGGATGACAACTCCCACCTGGTGCTGCGCGCCAAAGGCGCCCCCCTGCACTGGCTGGACTACAGTGTCACGACCGATTATACCCGGATGAAGAACCTGAACTACAACCGTTATGCCTACACGGACGACTGGTACGGCACCGGCCTTAACGCCGTAGCCACCGACACCGCGACCACCAACGAAATCATGGGCATTGAAGGCCTTGTCGACCTCCACCCTCTGGACAACGCCAGCCTGCTCCTCGGGGTGAAACACGACCAGATTGATTGGCAGAACGAACAGGTATCGCTGGTCACCAATGACCTGGGGGTGGACAACAGCCAGGGTGAAACTTCGGCCGCGGTCAATACCCTGGGCACCTTTGCCGAGGCCCAGTACCGACCCTGCGCCTTTGTCAAAGTGCTGGCCGGCATCAGGAACGAAAAGCATTCCACCTTTGGCACTGAAAACCTGCCCATGGCAGGCCTGGTGGTTAATCCCCTGGCCGACATCACCATCAAGCTTAACCATGGCAAACACTTCCTGGCCCCGACCATGAACGATCTCTTCTGGCCTGCCGACCTATATACCAAGGGCAATCCCACCCTGGCTCCAGAGACCGGTCACCACACCGACCTTACGGTGGAGCAGTCACTCGCAGACCATCTGGTCTTTCTCACCGCCTCCTACTTCAAATGGAGTATCAGCGACAAGATCCTCTGGGGTCTGGACGAGAACTGGGTCTATACCCCCCAGAACCTGGACTCCTTCACGGCCGACGGCCTGGAACTGGTGGTGACAGTCGGCCCCATAAAGGACATCACCGCCTCGCTTTCCTACACTTATACCGATGCCGAGGAGGAGAACAGCTCCGTCACCCGGCCGGCCACCTATGTGTCGCCAGACCAGTTCAAGGCCAAACTGGTCTGGCGTTCCGAATTCGGCACCACCGCTGCCCTGGTTGCCAACTTTGTGGGTGATCGCCCCTATTACGGGTCCGACAAGACCCGGGTCGATCCGGTCGCCACCCTGGATTCCTACTGGACTGCTGACCTCAAAATCGAGCAGCGGCTCCAGGAGCGCTGGAGGGTTACCCTGCAGGCCGAAAACCTCTTTGACTCGCAGTACGACACATATTTCGGCTCATATTTCGACCCGGGAACCTCTGCCTCCAGCCTGGGAACCTACCCAGGCGCCGGACAGTCGTTCTTTTTGAAGGTCGCCTTGGACTTTTAACCGTGGCGCTAACTGAGCCGGGTCGCTCTTTTTCCAACTCGGCCATATTGCAAGCAAAGCGGCCCGGCGGTATAAAGCTGAGTTGAGCAGCTTGCCTGCTTTTATGCCCTTTAGGGTGCAAACGAAACTTATGCCCTTGTGGTATAAGGGAAACAGTCGTCCCGATGCCACCGCTGGGCCGCCCATGTAACCAAGGAAAGCTCACCCATGCAGGAGCTCTACATCCATGCCTTGCCCAACCGCAGCTTAGCGGCAGCCAGGCCTGTCGGAGGCCCCGTGAACCGCATGCTGGTCGCCATTATCCTCTCGCTGGCCGTGCACGGCGCCCTACTCCTCTGCCGGTTTGGCTGGCCGACCACCGCCTCCCGAGTTGACATCCCGCTCCGCATCATCACCGTGCAGTTGCCCGATGCCCCTCCCCTGCCACCAGCAAAACTCACGGCCGCACCAACGCCAAAAGTCACACCCAGCAAGCAGCAAAGGATACTGCCGCCGAAGGCGGTAAACGCTACGCAACCCCGGCCCGCAGAACCTGAGAGGCCAGAGACCGGCGTGGTGCCAGACCGCGGCGGCGACCTGACCACCACCCCGGTTGCAAGTTTGCCGGGGCCGGAAACAGCCCCTCCCCAAGGCAATATCCCGGGTGAGACCGGGATCACCCCAGAGGCCGCGCCGCAGCTCGCCCACCCCCTGTACCGCGAAAACCAGCCGCCGGGCTACCCACCCCTGGCCCGCAAACAGCGCTTTCAGGGAACCACGGAACTGGCGGTACTGGTCAACAAGGACGGCTTGGCCGATGATCTTCGTCTGCAAAACTCGAGCGGCCACGCAGTCCTTGACCAGGCTGCTCTGGCCGCGGTGCGGCGCTGGAAATTCGCTCCCGGCCGCCTTGGCGCGGAACCCGTGGCCATGTGGGTCACGGTGCCAATACGCTTTGAGTTGCATTAACATCATGCGCTATCACCTGATTTTCGTAATTCTTCCAGTCATGGCCCTGGTTTTTGCCGGCCAGGCCTTTGCCCGGCAGGTCACGGACCAGATCGGCCGTTCCGTCACCGTGCCTGACCGACTCCAGCGGGTTGTTGCCCTGACTCCGGCCCTCACCGAGATCGTCTATGACCTGGGCCGGGAGGATCTCCTGGTCGCCACCACCCAGTTCAGCGATTTTCCCGAGGGTGCCAAAAACCTGCCCCGGATTGGTTCCTACATCCAGCCCGACCTGGAAAAACTGGTGGCCCTGCGCCCTGACCTCTGCCTGGCCACCAAGGACGGCAACCCCAAAGATGTGGTAGAAAAGATCATGGAGCTGGGCATCCCGGTCTTTGTCGTCAACCCCCGCGATCTGGCCGGGGTTATGGCAACCGTGACTGGGCTGGGCGAAGTCTTACAGGCCCAAGACAAGGCCAAGGCCATCGTGGCGGACATGCAGCGCCGTCTTGAGACAGTCACCGGCAACATTGCCAAGGCCAAAACCAGACCCGGGGTCTTTTTCCAGATCGACGCCGCCCCCATGGTCTCGGCCGGTGACCAGACCTTTATCGACGAACTGATCAGACTGGCCGGGGGCCGAAACCTGGCCGCCGGGCCAGCGAGCTATCCGCGCTTCAACTGGGAAGAACTCCTGCGGCTGCGGCCCGAGGTGGTGATCATCACCTCCATGGCCGGCGGCCAGAGTGTGGCGGAACTGCAAGCGAGCTGGCGCCGTTGGCCGGATCTGCCGGCGGTAAAAAACAACCTGGTGGCGGTGGTGGACGCCAACCTCTTCGACCGGCCCACCCCGCGCCTTATCGATGGCTTGGAAGTCCTGACCGCCATCCTTCATCCGGAGCTATTTCATGTTCCTTAGGATGCAACCCCTGCTGCCGCGCCTGCTGCTGCTCACCGGCGGCCTGGCCGTGCTCTTCGCGGCCTGTTTCCTGGCCGGGCTGGCCACCGGTTCCTCGGGCTGCAACCTGGCCGAGACCTGGGGTCTGCTTAGGCATCCCGGCCAGGGGGACACCACCGCGGCCACCATCCTCTTCGAGATCCGCCTGCCCCGGGTAACCCTGGCGGCAGTGGCCGGCTCCACCCTGGCCGCCGGCGGCCTCGTCTTCCAGGCCCTGCTGCGCAACCCCCTGGCCGAGCCCTATATCCTTGGCATCTCGGGCGGCTCGGCCATCGGCGCCATCCTCGGCATGCTGGCCGGTCTCAGCAGTTTTCCCGGCGTGCCGCTGGCCGCCTTTGCCGGCAGCATGCTCACCCTCGGGCTGATCCTGATCCCCATGACCGGCCGCGTGGCCCTGGCCAGCGACAGTTTGCTGCTGGGCGGCGTCATGGTCAACGCCTTCTGCGGCGCGGTGATCATGCTGCTCATCTCCCTCTCCCGATCCAGTCAGGTGCAGCACATCCTCTTCTGGCTGATGGGCGACCTGTCGCGTCTCACCCCGGCCGGGTTGCCGGTTCTCGCCGTGGTCCTGCCCTGTTTTCTGGTGATCTTTCTGCTGGCCCGGCCCATGAACCTGCTGCTTCTGGGCCAGGAAACGGCCACCAGTCTGGGGGTGAACGCCCGGGCCGTCACCCTGGTCCTGCTGCTCGCCACCTCCTTCATGGTGAGCCTGGTGGTCTGCCAGTGCGGCCTTATCGGTTTTGTCGGCCTGGTGGTGCCCCATGTGCTGCGGCTGCTGGTAGGCCCGGACCACCGCCTGCTGGTGCCCGCCAGCCTCCTGGGCGGCGGCGCCTTCCTGATCCTCTGCGACCTTTTGGCCCGCACCATCCCGGTGGACGGCGACCTGCCGGTCGGCATCGTCACCGCGCTGATCGGCGCGCCGCTCTTTCTGTTTTTGCTGTGGAGATCGGGAAAATGAACGCGCTTGCCGTAACCAACCTGACCTGCCAGTATGGCAAAAAGACGGTGCTCACCGACGTGTCGCTTGCCGTGACGACTGGCGAGTTTCTGGTGATCATCGGTCCCAACGGCAGCGGCAAGACCACCCTGCTGAAAATCCTGGCCGGCCTTATCTCGCCATCCATCGGGACTGTCACCCTTTTTGACCGACCACTGGCGAGCTACAGCCGCCGGCAACTGGCCAGGGTACTGGCCATTGTCCCCCAACAGATGCCGATGGACTTTCCCTTTACCGTGGAGGAAACGGTACTCATGGGCCGCAGCCCGGTCCTTGGCCTGACAAGTTTCGAGGGCCCCGCCGATATCGCCACGGCCCGGGAGGCCATGGCCTTCACCGAGGTAGCCCACCTGGCCCGCCGCCGCCTGGACCAGCTCTCCGGCGGGGAACGCCAGCGGGCGGTCATCGCCCGCGCCATCTGCCAGCAACCCAGGATCATCCTGCTGGACGAACCAACCGCCTCGCTGGACCCGGCCCACCAGATCCGCATCATGGACCTCATGGAAAAACTGCGCCGCGAGTACGGGGTGACCGTGATCATGGTTTCCCACGACCTCAACCTGGCCGCCCTCTATGGCGACCGCCTGCTCCTGCTCGGCGACAACCGGGTGGAGATGGCCGGGCCGCCAGCCGAGGTTCTGACCTACGAACTGCTGGAACGCGTTTATGGTTGCGTGCTGCTGGTCGACAAAAGCCCGTTGGGCGGAGTGCCACGGGTGACGCCGGTGCCTGGCCGCCATATCGGCGCCCGGCTCTCAGCCTGAGCATTGACGAATCGTGATTGCATCTCCAAATAAGTTGCGCTATCAGTTTGGCTTGTTGAGGCATTAAGGATACTTTGATGAAAACAATTTTGCCGGCCATGCCTCAAAACTTACAGAGACCGAAAAGGTGCTGTGGCCCTTGCTTCATTTTCATGCGCATTCCTAACATACTACAGTCTAAACAACCTGAGTCGTTACTGACATTCGCCGTTACCCACGGGACCAATGGGCCTGAATAATGATGACAAATCGTCCCGCCTCCGTGGCGCCATACATCGTCAGTCCAGGGCCGCGGCCCTTTCTGTTCGGCCCCTTGTTCCTGGCCTTCCTGCCGCTCCTGTCGTTGCCCGGTCCCGCCTTTAGCACCGAGGCGGTCCTGGTGGGTTTACACGACAACCCGCCGCT
>Ga0210044_10009704_pt1 | contig 11652 bp, 10 predicted proteins | sample CryGey13umfilter_2_FD_183959 | JGI IMG/M metagenome (GOLD analysis project Ga0210044, IMG submission 183959) | Groundwater microbial communities from aquifer in Utah, USA - Crystal Geyser 4/9/14 3 um filter (SPAdes) (version 2) | ecosystem: Environmental > Aquatic > Deep subsurface >...
TGCATCAAACAAATTAATTATGCGTTTAATAACAATATCAAAAATAGATCGCTGGAGTAAGAGTAATAATCTCGAGAAACTTGTTGAATCATTGAAAGATGAACGAGATGAAATAAGAAAAGCAGCAGCTTTAAGTTTAGGACATATTGGCGATAGTTCAGTATTGGATGTTCTTATTTATGCTTTAGATAATGATCCTAATGCCTTTGTAAAAAAGGATATTGAAAAGGCAATTAATTCCATCAAAACTAAATATCCTATTCTAATTGGAAAAAATATTTTTAATGAAAATATTGAAAGCCTTAACATTCAAACTGCATATAGTGTGAATGTAAAGTATGGTTCTTAAATAAAAGGTTTTACTTTAATAAAAAAAGTTTGGAGATTTCTAATTTCTTACACCATTGTATTTTATGGAGTAATTATTCAAATTATCTTTCATGGTAAAATCATAGTTAAAAGAATGATTTTTCATATTAAAACTTCCAAAATGAACGTCAGATGAAATATGATTAGCGGCCATGTGGTTATCCCAAGCAGTGCTGCCAGATTTATTCATCATATTACTTGAATTACATGCATGACCATATTGATTTTGAAAAGCATTACCATTCATGCAAACCATAGTGTAATCGCCATTATCATAGACATTTAGCATATATGTTGTGTCGAAACCGCCACCAAAGCAATGAATTTGAATTAGCTCATCGCCAGCTTTGGTGATCTCTGCATAAACAGAGTCCGTAGTAATATTTGTAAGATTGTTGAACAAACTTCCTTGATAGGTTCCAACAATTTCTGCAAAATTCACATTGTTTACTGAATTATTCTTTTTGTTGCATGAAGAAAAAGAAAGGAGAATAAATGCTCCCAATAACAATTTGAATGTTTTCATAAAATTTGATTTTGATTTGTTTATTGCGAAAAGACTTAAATTATCTGTAAGAGTTGCCTTTATAAATAAACGATTAAATAATAATGATTACTATTTTTCATTTATTTCTTATCCTTTTTCACACTTGTTTTCTCACGTTGGTATTTGCAGCAAGCTGGCAGTTTATTGTAGGTTTTGTCGTCAGCCTTAAACCTTTGAGTATCGTGACCTACCTTGGCAATTGCCATTTCCACTTTAGAAATATCAGTTTTTGAATCGTCAAAGCTTAGCTCCAACATTTTGGTTTCCTTATTCCAACTGGCTTTGATTACGCCATCAACTGATTTGGCAGCTTTCTCAATGCGGTCTTTGCACATGCCACAACTTCCATAAACCTTTATTTTCTCTGTTTTATTGCCTGCAAATACAGCAAACGCCCCAAACAGAAAAAGGGCAACTAAACTTAAAACTTTTGTTTTCATTGTTTTGATTTTAAATGGTTAAACTTTTATTTTCGGTATAAACAGCATTCGGGAAGCTTATTATAAACTTCATCTTTAGCTTTGTATTTTTCGGTATCATGTCCTACCTTGGCAATTGCTTTCTGAATTTCATCTGAATTAGTTTTGGATGGGTCAAAATCAATATTGAGCATCTGCTTTTCAATGTTCCAATCGGCTTTCATAACGCCATTGACTGATTTTGCAGCGGTTTCAATTCTATCTTTGCACATATCACATTTCCCCGAAACTTTAAATATTTGCCTTTTGGTAGTTACCATTTTAGACTTTTCATTGATTGTGATTGCTTCTGATTTTTTTTTGGCATTACTCACCGAGTTACTTTCAGTATTTTTATGAGCAGTGGCAACAGTTAAAGGGTTTTTTGCTGAAGGATTCATCATGCTTGGTTTGCCTTCCAATTGTGCGGAGGCATCAATGCTAAAAGCTCCTTGGCTAACAATTTCTTCCCCATCCATTAGGCCATTTTCAACAACATAACTATTACCTAACTCTGGGCCAAGTTCAATTTCTCGCATTTTAAATATAGGTTCATCGGAGTTTGGCATTTTAACATAAACAATAGATCTTTTGCCAGTCCATAAAACTGCTGTCTTTGGAATGATTAGTTTATTTCTATATTTATTCAACTCGGCTTTAACAATGCCAGTAACAAACATTTCTGGTTTCAATTTATTGTCAGAATTGCTAATTTCAATTCGAACTTTGGCTACTCGAGTAACCGCATCTAATACAGGATCTATGTAAGAAATCTTGCTCGAATAATTTACTCCAGGTGTTGCTTGCAAAGTAAACTCAACTTTTTGTCCAAGAGCCAGATAGGGCAAGTCACTTTCATAAGCGTCGAACATTACCCATAAATGAGATAGGTTGGCAATATCAAAAAGAACTGTGCCTGAGTATATGAAATCACCAGTATTAATTCGCTTTGCAACAACAACTCCAGAAGTATTGGCATAGATTTCAAAATTTGTTTTTACTTTTCCTGAACTTTCAATGGTAGCAATTTGTTTTTCGCTAAGTTTCCACTGGCGTAGTTTTTCTTTAGATGCTTCATATAAAGAGGGTTGTGTCATTTTTAATGAAGCTGTTTCGAGTAATTCTTGCTGTGCTGTCATCAAATCTGGTGAATAAATAATAGCTAAAACTTGTCCTTTTCTGACAAGTTCGCCAGTAAAGTTCACCAAGAGTTTTTCTATTCGGCCAGAAAAGTATGATACTTGGCTTTGTAAAAGACGTTCATCAGCCTGCACTTTTCCATACAAGCGCAAATCTTTCACTGGATTTTGAATGGAGACTTTTGAGGTGAGCACGTTTGCAAGTTGAGCAGCTTCCTTTGTCATCTGTATTGCGTCTTCATCAATTGTGTTTTCTTCTTTATGGAGAGGTATCAATTCCATTCCACAGATTGGACATTTGCCAGGTTTTGGCATCTTAATCTGAGGATGCATGGCACATGTCCAAATTGTTGACTTTGTGCTTACCTCAGTAAGCTTATTGTTTTCTGCTTTTTTACTTGTGTCGGAATGAAAAAATACCCAACCGAGCATTATTCCAACAATCAAAATTAGGCTGAAACTTACATATTTATTTGATAAAATATTTTTCATGGTATTTTAAATTATTTGTTATTAAATTTGTGATGAAGCCATTAACCTTTTAAGCCACGCTACAGAAATATTATAGTCAGAAGTAGCTTCAACTTGCTTATATTCATAATTGAGAGTTTGTTGATGTACTCGTAAAATATCAGTCAGCGACGCAGCCGAAGAGGAAAAACTTTTTAACATGATATTTAAAGTTTTGGAGGCTAATAGATATTGATTTTCATAGAGAATAATCCGACGTTTTGCATCTTGATATAATTCCATTGCTTGATAATATTCTATCTGCAAAGAATTTGAGATTGATTGATAATTTTGAATATTGGCCAGTTTCAAAAAATCAGCTTCTTCAGTCATAGCTTTGTATTTCTTGCGATAAATTGGTAAAGTGGCTGTTATCATAGGCATAATCATATCTTTACCATTCATTGTGGAAGTTGACATTTCACTTTTATTTATGAGTGAGTAATTTATTCCTAAGCCGACCATAGGAAATCCCATTTTTGCAATCATTTTTTTACGCGCTTCTATAGACTGTTGCTCAAGCAGAAGCATTGTAAGCATAGGATTTTTTTTCATGATACTATCAGAAATTGTTGCAGAAAGCAGGAAATCGTCCGAAATTATGGAATCTGGGATATTGACATTTGCTCTTGGTGGCCGATTTAAGAAACTGTTGAATTTAGCTACAATTGTGATTCTCTGATTTTTCATTAACTCGATATTATTCTGTAAATCTCCAATTTCAATTTGAATTCTATAAATATCAGAAAGCCCTGAATTTCCTGAGGATGAACCCATGGAATTATCAGATATTATTGCTGAAGACGATTTAGTAGGGCCTGAATTGCTGACCACATTTCCACCCATGGAATTCATGCCAGTCGAGTTAGAAGCAAAATTTTGGTTTGAAGCTGTTGACATAGACCTGTTTACTCCTTTTTCAGTAGCCACAGCTTTAAATTTTATTACCGCCAATCGTTCAATTGTGCTCAGAATTTCAATGTTTTTCTCTGAGATTCTAATATTCTGATTAATCTTAAACAATTCAAACCAAACACTTTGTATGTCAAAGAAAACTTTCAATTTGGCATTGCGAAATGATTCATATTTTGCTTGCGCCATAAGGCTCATTTCGTCTTTAGCATTTTTTATCAGCCCAAACCATGGAAACATCTGCATCAATCGCATGTCAGCAACTTGTTTGCCCGCTAAAAGCTCCATAGGGCTAAGAAAAATTCCCATACTAAATTCGGGATCTGGCAAACTTCCAACTTGTGGAACTTTTTGTAAAGCTGCCTGATATTCTGCAAATTTCTGTAAAACGTCAGAATTATTTTTTGCTGCTATTTCCAAATAGTTATATAATGAATCTGCGGAATTTTGGGAATACCCATTAAGCGAAAGGCAAAACAAAATAAGAATAAATGCTATATTTTTATATTTCAATGTTTTCATCAGCAAGGTTGTTATTATTAGGTTGAACATCTAAAAGTCTATTTCTTTTCACTACATTTTCTCTCCAGATAGATTGAAATAATGGAACAACAAAAACCGTCATCACTTGAATAATCATGCCTCCAAACATTGGTATCGCCATTGGAATCATTACATCCGAACCTTTTCCAGTGGAAGATAAAACCGGCAACAAAGCTATTACGGCAACTGCCGTGGTCATCATGGCAGGTCGCACTCTCTTGATTCCAGCAGTAACAACAGCTTCACGAACTTCTTGAACACTGGCGGGATGTCGATCTTCGAAAACTTGATGAATATATGTTCCCATGATTACACCATCATTAGTAGCAATTCCAAACAAGGCAATGAAACCAACCCAGACGGCAACACTTATATTTATTGTATGCATCTGGAACAAATCTCTAAGATTGATGCCAGCTAAAGAAAAATTCAAAAACCAAGATTGACCATATAACCAAAGCATAATGAAACCACCAGCAAAAGCTACAAACACTCCTGAGAAATGAATTAATGAGGCGGTAATAGTGCGAAATTGAAAATATAGCAAAAGTAATATTATGAGTAAACTTATTGGAATAACAATAGCAAGACGTTTTGTAGCTCGCAATTGATTTTCATAATTGCCAGCAAATTTGTAGGTTATTCCTGGAGACAAAACCAACGAACCTGTATTTATTTTCTGCTGCAATATTTTTGAAGCTTCTTCCACAACATTTACTTCCGCTTTGCCTTCATTTTTATCGAAAATAACATAGCCGTTTAGGAAAGTGTTTTCGCTTCGAATCATTTGGGCACCGCGTGTATAATTTATATCAGCAATTTCACTTAGAGGAATTTGAGCTCCATTCATCGCTGGAATTAAAATTCTTTTAACGCCTTCTGGATTGTCTCTAAGTTCTCGGGCATATCGCACTCTAATTGGGTATCTTTCACGACCTTCCACCGAAGAAGAAAGAGCCATGCCACCTATTGCCACCGAAAGAACATCCTGAACATCACTTACACTCATTCCAAATCGAGCCATAGCCTCTCGGTTCAGATTTATTTCAAGGTAAGGAGCTCCTACGGCTCTATCATAAAATACTGATGATGCATTTATTGATGGCACATCTCGCAGAGCTTTTTCAAGTTGCATACCTGCTTTTTCGATGGCATTTAAATCTGGGCCATAGACTTTCAATCCCATGGGAGCTCTCATTCCCGTTGATAGCATTACCAATCTGGTTTCAATAGGTTGCAATCTTGGTGCTGAAGTCAAGCCTGGAATATTGGTTACTTTAACAATTTCATTCCAAATGTCGTTAGGCTTTTTAATTTCTGGTCGCCATTGGCGAAAATATTCACCATTATCTTGATGAACAAGACTATCAGAAGGAATTATACGGAATCCCTCTTTTAGGCGATTATATTTTGAGCCATTTTTTAAAATAAAATTACCAGCATTGTCAGTTTTAAATTGCATTCTTTTACCATTTTCATCAAGGATATACTCTGAACGGTAGTTAATAGTATTTTCGAACATTTGCACAGGTGCTGGATCGAGAGCTGAATTCACTCGTCCCCATTTTCCAACAGCTACTTCTACTTCGGGAATAGTAGAAAGGCGCTTATCAAGGGTTTCAATGTAATCGAGATTTTTCTCTATACTCGAATGTGGCATACTTGTGGGCATAAGCAGAAAAGACCCTTCATTTAACGAGGGCATAAATTCCTTGCCTGTTCCTGGGAAGATTTTTACTGGCTTTTGCCACAAAGAGCTCTGTTTAAAATTTTTCCATCCTATCTTTTCAGCACTCGAAGCCAATAAACCAAATGCTTTGGCATAACCTACCCAAACCAAGAGCCCAAAAACTATTGTAATTGCTGGTATTAAAAGAAATTTTCGTTTGTTAGCAAGAGCCCACCGAATAATATTTTCATAATAATGAACCATTGACATTAACGCTGAAAGAATTACAGCAATAATTCCACCCACAAAAAGGAAGTTTGATAAAATGCTATTGTGAGCTCCTAAAGGTAACCATTCAATAGTCAAATACCAAGCAGCAACAATCACTGTAATAGCGATATTTATATAATTTGGAAATTCTTTTCGTGGCTCAGTCCATCGGTAGTCGAATAGATTATTGATGCCGATAGCAATTAATGCTAATGCAGGCAAAGCATGCCAAAATATTATAAAGTACAATCCGACAACAAAAAGAGCAGCATTCCAGATTCTGCGGATTTTTTTTGTATCAATGTGAATGGAAAAAAAGATATGAGTTAGAGTTGGTAAAACCACAATTCCCAAAATAAAAGCGGATACTAAAGCAAAGGTTTTCGTTAATGCCAGTGGATGAAAGAGTTTACCTTCTTCGGCTTGCATAGCGAAGACTGGCAAAAAACTAACAATTGTGGTGGCAATGGAAGTAACAACTGCAGCTCGCACTTCTGTAGTGGCGAGGTAAATTACCGACATAAGTTTTTTGCCTCTAATATTTTTGTTTTCGGGCATTTCCAAATGTCGCAGTATATTCTCAACATCAACAATTCCAATATCCACCATAACTCCAATGGCAATAGCAATGCCTGATAAAGCAACAATATTTGCATCTACTCCAAAAAATCGCATTAAAATGAATGTCATTAGAACGCCAATAGGCAGTAATCCAGCTACTATTAGTGATGCTCTCAGATTTAACACCAGAATAATTATGACAATGATGCTAATCAAAATTTCATGAGATAGTGCTGATTCAAGTGTTCCGATAGTTTCTTTTATAAGACCTGTACGGTCGTAGAAAGGAATAATAGTTACTTTTGAGATACTTCCATCGGGCAAAGTTTTTTGTGGTAGGCCTGATTCTAAATCTTTTATTTTTTGCTTTACATTGTTAATTACATCCATAGGATTTGAGCCATAACGTGCAACTATCACTGCTCCTACTGCTTCTGAGCCAGATTTATCTAATCCACCACGCCTAGTTGCGGGACCTATAACAACATGTGCAATATCCTTTATTCGCACTGGAATATTATTTCTAACAGCAACAACAGATAATTCAAGGTCTTCAAGATTTTTCACATAACCTAATCCTCGAATAATATATTCCACATTATTTAGCTCCATAGTTTCGGCACCAATATCGAGATTGCTTTTTTTTACCGCATTCATAACATCCATTACAGATACGTTGAAGGCTTTTAATGCTTCAGGGATTAAATCTATTTGATACTCCTTTATAAAACCACCAACAGAGGCAACTTCCGAAACTCCCTCTGCAGTTGTAAGTCCATATTTTACATAAAAGTCTTGAATGCTTCTGAGTTCTTGTGGATTCCAGCCACCATTGGGCTTTCCAGTCTTAGGATTTCTGCCTTCGAGTGTGTACCAATAAATTTGACCTAATGCTGTGGCATCAGGACCTAATGTTGGTTGAACTCCTGAAGGTAATATTCCAGCGGGCAATGAACTTAGCTTTTCCAAAATGCGTGAGCGGCTCCAATAAAATTCAACATTATCTTTAAAAATGATATAAATAAATGACATCCCGAACATGGAAGTACTCCTAATGGTCTGCACTCCAGGGATTCCCAGCAAAGAAGTGCTTAATGGATAAGTGATTTGGTCTTGGATGTCTTTTGGGGAGCGCCCCATCCATTCAGTTGCTACAATCTGCTGATTTTCACCTATATCAGGTATTGCATCAACGGCAATGGGATCGCGTGGAAAGAAATCTGATTTCCAATGGAAGGGCATAAAAACCATCCCCAGAACTACAAATGTTATCAGAAAAATGAATGTTATTAGCCGGTTTTCAAGAAAATATTTTACAAGTCTATTAAACATATGATGATTTTTTAATAATTAATAATTGTAATAAATGAAATGGCTGTATGATATATTGCTATATAGCAATATTTTAGCCTTTAAAAAAAGACTAAGCCATTAAGTACAAAATATTATTGAATCAAATTAAGAAGGACTGAAAAAGGGCGTTGAGATTTTTCGCTCGGGGCGGTGAAATATTATTACAAATAAATGAATTATTTGCTGACTTTTTCGGTAGGTCATTTAAATAATGAATGAAACTGCTAACAAATAACTGCACGAATTGTACATTTGGCAAAGTCATGTCTGTAAAGGCCTCGCTAAAATCATTTGTTACCTTTATATTTAATGATTTGTTCTGACAGTGGTGGTTTTTACTGCCAGCTTTGCAAAAATTATGATGATGATTAACATCTTCGCAACAAGATTTAGCATCTTTGAAAAAAGCTACACTATAAATTTCTCCCATGCAAAAATGAGTGTTGATTGTTAATCCAGAGGTAGTTACTAGAAAAACAAATGCAAGAAAAATATTGCTGATAGATTTTATCATAATTAAGATTACTTGATGAGCAAAAATAATATTAAAAATGGTGCAAAATCAAAAATATTCATAAATAACTATAATTCAGTAAAAAAATCAATAATTGTAAATTGTGTCAGAAAAGTTAAGCGTTAGAAAATCTATAATAAACGATAAAGCCAGATGAAATTATTCATCTGGCTTTATTTATCATGAAAAAGTAAATTATTATTTAGATGCTATAAAACCTTTTTTAGTTGAGTAATTTATTTTTAGAGCATTAGCTTCCCTAAGTTCTTGCTTCACATCAGAGACAATTCCCATTTTAGTCAATTGATCTATTTTCATAGAAATTATCTGTTTCTTTCTGTCATATTCGGGAATTTTCAAAGAAGATTGAAAAACAAAATCTTTAAGTTGATTCACTTCAGCGAAAGCATCATTGAGTTGAATTCTTGGTTCTTTTCCCATACTTTTCTGAAGTCGTTTTATAGGCTCACCAATATAGATATAGCTCACCAATGATTTATCTTCAAGTTTTTGAACTTCCGAGGCATCAGGTGGTGAAACAGTAACAATAAGCTCTACTTCGCGCATAACGGTAGTAACCATAAAAAAGAAAAGCAACATAAAGATAATATCAGGCAATGAGGCCGTTGATATCCCCGGGGTTTCTTTTTTTCCTTTTTTCCTAATTTTTGCCATTTTATTCTTCTTTAATTAATTATTTATCACCTAAGCTAACAGGTTCAGCTTCAGAAATAGCCATTGGTATAGCATCTTGAATAGATTTTGCTTTCTCTGGGTCTTTTTTCAAAAGAACAAAGAAGTCCATACCAAAATACCTCTTAGACATTTCCTGACGGAGTTCACTAACTGCCGCTGCTAATTCATTTTGTACATGAATGTACATTTTGTATGAAGTGCCCCTATCGTTTTGCATAGAGACAATTCCTTTAGAAACCCAGAATTTGCCAATCCCTTCAATTTCAACTTGTTTTACTTCTGGATGTCCATCAACATCAGGACTTTCAGTATTTCCTGAAAATGTAGGTGTTAGAAATTCTTTTACGTCTCTTTTTAAAGTTGAAATATCGCCAATATTACCTTTTACCAGTAATTGGTCTGCTGAGTTTATAAGCACTATAAGCACATTGCGCTCTTTAATAGGTGGCGGCTTTACGTTTATATCTACAGGAGGTGGCAATTTTCGCGAAATCCCTGAATCAACATCCATGGTAGTAGTTACCAGAAAGAAGATTAACAAAAGAAATGCTATATCGGCCATTGATCCTGCATTTATTTCAGGTACTTTTCTATTGTATGCCATAATTTTATCTTTTTGATAATGCTCCGTATATCCCAGAACCTATTACTGAAAGTATTGACAATACTCCAAGGATATAAACAACATAAATTAATGAACCAATAAAACGAGATAGATCTGAGCTAATGTCAAAAGATTGATAATAAGAAGCATCAGTTTCTCCAGTGGCCATACTCCAAGATAATATGTATATAAGAGCCAGAACTGCAATTGAAATTCCTACGCTAACAGCAGATCTTGGATAACTTAACATTTGACCAATTGGAAATAATATGGTAGCAGCCAATGCAATAATAAGCGCGATGCCACTAAGAGCAAAATATGGGTTAAGCAAGTTGGATTGTAAATCTAAATCTCCTGCTAAATTATCACCCTTTGTAATTGTCCATAAGGTAAAGAAAACTCCTAACAGAATAATTAAATAGGTGGCAATATTTGTTATTTTATTTAATAATTTTTCCATAATAGATTACTTTTTATTAGCAGCAAGAACGTCCATAAAATTAATTGAACTATCTTCCATATCATTTACAAGGCTATCAACTTTAGATACTATGTAATTATAAAATATTTGTAATACCATTGCTACGATAAGACCGAATACTGTTGTTAAAAGTGCCACTTTAATACCACCTGCAACAATTGTTGGACTGATATCTCCAGCTTGTTGAATTTGATCAAAAGCTTCAATCATACCGATAACAGTACCTAAAAATCCAAGCATAGGAGCAAGTGCAATAAACAAGGAAATCCATGATAATCCTTTTTCAAGTTGTCCCATCATTACGCTACCATAAGAAACGATAGATTTTTCCACTTGTTCCAAGCCGTCGTCGTATTTTAGTAAACCTTGATAAAAAATACTTGCAACAGGTCCACGAGTATTACGGCAAATTTCTTTGGCTGATTCAACGCCACCAGATTGTAGTGAGGCTTCAACTTTAGAAAGCAGTTTTTTTGTATTGGTAGTTGCAAGGTTCAAATAAATAATTCTTTCAATTACAAGTGCCAAACCTATAATCAATGCTAAAAGTATAAATGACATGAATTGGGCGCCACCTTCAATAAAATATCTTTTTAATAGTTGATTAAAGGATTCGTGTTGGTTTGCAGCATCTTCCTCAGCAGCTATTGATTCTGCAGCCTTTTCATCAGCAGTAGTATCAATCGCAGTAGTATCTGCAACTTTAGTGGTCTCAACTTTAGATGTCGTAGCATCTTGTTTTTTGTCTGCACCAGATTTCTGTGCAAAACTCTGATTGTAAACACCAAATGTCATTAGTGCTACCATGGTCATCAATGCAAAAAGTTTTTTCATGATTTGTTTAATGTTTGATTTCTGAATAATATTGCAAAATTAATAAAAAAAAATTTAATACTCATGCGGAGAAAGAGGGATTCGAACCCTCGGTACGCTTTTGACGTACACACGCTTTCCAGGCGTGCCTCTTAAACCACTCGAGCATCTCTCCAAATAGCTGGCTAAAATACAATTTTTTAATAATCGCGC
>Ga0210044_10009705_pt1 | contig 11652 bp, 7 predicted proteins | sample CryGey13umfilter_2_FD_183959 | JGI IMG/M metagenome (GOLD analysis project Ga0210044, IMG submission 183959) | Groundwater microbial communities from aquifer in Utah, USA - Crystal Geyser 4/9/14 3 um filter (SPAdes) (version 2) | ecosystem: Environmental > Aquatic > Deep subsurface > Groundwater...
CTCCAATGCAACCTTGGCTTTGAATGCAGGAGAGTGATTTCTTCTTTTTGTCATATCGGTAGATCCCTTTCGTTTTAATGTCAGAATTCCACCTTAGCAACATGTCCGATTTTCTGGGACCACCTCTCTAGAAATGTTTCGAATTCTTCTTTTTTTAAAGGTGTTACATATTCTTTTAATTGCAAATGTAGCGCATCCCGAAAAGCTAGATCACGGCTGGCCATTTTATTTCTAGCTTTTTCGACTAGAGGTCTCCAATGGGCTTGCTTTTCAAAGTCCTGAAAAAGTGCATCGGCTTCCCAATTTGATAATTGCCGCCCTAATTCCGTATATTTATCCTGAAGAGCGTCAGCAAAACCACATTCAAAAGAGGCGATAAGATCCAAAACCTCAGAATAGAAAGTGTCTCTAGGATTGTCCTTTTCTTCCAATTTTAGAATTTTTTTATATTCCTGTGTTTTTTCACGGAAAATGGCATAATAAATCTTATCTGTATAATTGGGGTATTTAAAATTCCCCATTGCGATGCAATCGCGCAAAGCATCCGTAAATTGCTTGCGGTAGTTTTCCCCGGCAAACCAAGAATGCAAGAAGTCTTCATCACGCTGATTGATATATTTTGTACCACCGCCAGTACGTTGATTTATGGTATCTATAACGATATCCAGTATGGCTTGGCGCAGAACTTTTGCTGGCTCACTTTCGGACATAAGCATTGCCATATTCAAAAATGCCCGAAAATCGAAAACACCTAATTGGGGGGCTTTATCTATGTTGCCGAAAGTATTTTCGGGAACATCCATCTCTGAAATAGCATTTTTTAATGTTTTCAAACGATTACCGCGCAAAACCACATAGCCGTTTTCTGTTAATTCAGGCTCGAATTCTGCAAGATAATTCTCAACTGTTCGGATAGTTACATCGAAGAATTGTGCCACCTGTTCTTTCAAGACAACGCTACTGCCCTCAAATGGGATGCCCTTAATATTTGTAGCTTTTTCAATCTCTTGCAAGGCAAAGGAATTATTAAGAATATTCTGACGATCCACTTGAGAAACGGTTAAATCTTTTTTATCTTTGCTCATCAAATCCCCCCTATAAGCTACGGACATGGTCGATGCCGTTTTGGGAGAGGATGGCGGCCATGTTGGTTTTGGCCACATCGTCACGGAAGGCGGAATCTTTGAAGAACACATGGGTTTCAAGCACATTGACGCCCAGCGCGCTTTTTAGCTCTTTCTGCCATGCGATAATTCCGGCGGCGAGAGGCTCAACATCATTTGCGGCAATCAAATCATCAAGGCAGGTGATGATTTTCCCAAAACCAATGCTGTAGACATTCTTGCCCGCAATCTCTCTGGTTTCAATCGGGGTGGTCAGATCCACACCACGCTTGAGCAAGAGTTCATAGAGGATGTCCTGCTCACTGCGCCCCTCAACCAGATGCTCTTTGTGATCCAGCAGGCTGCCCTCCAGATCGGTACGGTCAGGGTTCCAAACTTTAATGTTGGAGCTGGCCAACTTGAAAACCTTAAAGCCTAAATCCCCAGCATAGTCAGGGTTTTCATCTTTTATTTTCTTCGCGGCGCGGCGGATGCGTTCTTTGGATATTTCGGCAATCGTTTTGTATCCGGCTTTAAATGCTTCAGATTTTTGATCAGTAATGATTTCTGGCAACTGAACAGATATACATCTGCGACTACCGCCGTCTTCAGAATTCAACTTCATTACTGCATGGGCAGTTGTTCCTGATCCAGCAAAAAAGTCTAGGGCTATGAAATCTTTACTTTCTGCTAGCTTTAAAGCTCGCACGATAAGTTCTATAGGTTTCGGAAAATCAAAAACCTTCATTCCGAAAAGCTCTTGTAATTTCTTACTTGCATCGTCAGTAGTTCCGACAGATTTACGATCCCAAAAATCTACAGGAACCATCCCATCATCCATCTCGGAAAGAAATCTCTTCAGCCTTGGAAATTTGTTTCCACCTTCAGAACCCCAATAGAGCCTATTTTCTGCGGCATGTTGCTCATAAACGCTCTTTTGGTACTTCCATGCATTGGTTGGATGATCAATTTTTTCACCTGTGATCGGATTAATAAGCGTGTACGTTAAGTTAGGGCGCTGTTCTTTGGTCGCTGGATTAACGTATGATACGCTTGTCCATACGCCACGAGGATCGTTGTCAGGATTGGAATACGTAGAGTCGGCTTTTTCATTTCTTGGTTCTCTAATAGTTTCTAAAACTGTAGATTTTCTATAGCAAAGAATGCTTTCTGTAAGTGTTGCAAATGTTTTCGAATTATTACTTCGGGTAAAGCGCTTTTCCCAAACTATAGACGCCAGAAAATTTTCTTCGCCAAATATTTCGTCCATTATCTCTCTTAAATTAGCCACTTCGCCAGAATCTATGGATGAATAAATCAAGCCATCATCTGACAGCAGACTTCTTGCTAACTTTAATCGTGGATACATCATATTGAGCCAGTTGGTATGTTTACGCCCGCCTGTCTCTGTGTTTGATGTAAATTTCAGGCCTTCACCGTCAATCTGACCGGTGTATTTTAAATAGGTGTCCAGATTGTCTTGAAATTTATCAGGATAAACAAATTCATTCCCTGTATTGTAAGGAGGGTCGATATAGATCATCTTGACCTTGTTGGCGTAGCTTTTTTGCAAAAGCTTCAGGACTTCAAGGTTATCGCCTTCTATAAACAGGTTCTGGGTTGTATCCCAATCCACGCTTTCTTCGGGGCAAGGCAGAAGCGTGCCAAGGGATGGCGTCAGGGCAATTTGACAGGCCTGTTTTTTGCCATGCCAATTCAGGCCATATTTTTCTTCGCCTTCATCCAGAACCTTCAGATCCCCCAGAAGCTGGCGCAGCGTGTCAAAATTCACGCCGTTCTCGGTAAAGGCATCGGGAAACAGTTCTTTCAAATGCTGCATATTTTCCTGCACAACATCTGCCGATGCGCCGTCCTGTAATTCTACCTGTTTCATGGTTGCCCCTTGGTTCTTGTTCGTCATTTTACTTGTCCCTTCCTAAAATTTCTTGGCTTTAATCTTTTTTGGTGAGCTGTTTTTCCAGTGCTTCCAGCTCTTGAATATCGTCTTCGTCAGCGGCCAAGGCTTCAGCCTTTTTGCGCTTGGCATCAAAATCATCATAGCGCTCCGCCGCCAGTTTCTGCGCCACTTCCATCTGGATTTTACCCGCATGGGTGAGCAAATCCCGCTCATTGAATGCGAGGAAGGCATCCAGCTTATCCGCCCATTGATCCATGGTCATGGTTTTGCGCTTTTGCGCCTGATCTTCTGCATAATCCAGATACATGGTGGCGATGCGGTTGAGTTCTGCAATCTCATTTTCCTGCAGATAGTTTTTGCCAAATTTAACATCCTCTTTTCGAACAATACGCCCCTTGAAAGACGTTAAACCCATATTGGGTTTGCTTGGGTTACTTCTCTCAGCAATCAGCTCTGCGGCTGTTTTTCCGGTGACAGCCCAGAGCATTTTGTTTTGCACTTTCTTAAAGAAAAGTTGTGCTTGCTCGGATGCCTTGTCGTAATCAACGGCAGTGGCGTATAAATCTTTGACCTTTTGGTAAAAACGCTTCTCGGAAGCCCGAATATCGCGGATACGGGCAAGCCACTCATCAAAATAATCCCATTTATCGGCTTGTTTGAGGCGTGCATCGTCCATAGCAAAGCCCTTTACAAGGTATTCTTTGAGCACCGTATTCGCCCAGCGGCGGAATTGCGAGCCACGGGGGGAGCGGACACGGAAACCCACGGCCAGAATGGCATCCAGATTGTACATTTTGGTCTGGTATTGCTTATTGTCTGCGGCAGTTGTCAAGGATTCCTTGACAACTGAAATCTCTGATAACTCATTGTCTTCAAATATATTTTTTAAGTGAAGGCTGATATTTTGCTTGGTCGTATCAAAAAGATCGGCCATGTCGTTTTGGGTGAGCCAAACAGTCCCCTCTATGGCGCGAAGGTTAATTTCAGCCAAGCCGTCATCAGTCTGATAAATAATCAGTTCGCCGTTATGTTCTGAATCACTCATTTTTTGCCCTTCCGTCATAATCTCTCTTTAAGACCATTGATCTGATCTGCCATTTTCTTAATTCTGGTGGTCATTTCGACCTGCCGCCCCATTTGCTTTTCCTTGGCCAGCTTGTTCTGAAGCTCCGCCTTTTCCTGCTCCAGCCTATCCAGCTGACGCAGTGAATCCGCCCGGTTTATCATGCCATCGCCGGATGTGAGCGTATAAGAGCCACTTCTGTCCGCTGTATTTAATGCAATGATACGATTTTTAATGTCTGTATAGAAGGCGTAGAAGTTCACAAAAGACAAGCTCTTGATCGTCATATCCTGCATAAACTTCTGCTGTGCTTCGTTTGGTGCATCGGGGTTAAACCATGCCGTCATCCAGGCATCTTCAATCACCCATTTGGATTTATCGGCCTGGTTGATGCGTTTATCGGCTACGCTGAGCGCCATTGTATCTGCAAAGCTGAATATAATAACAACCGGATACGGAATGGCCTTGTTTACAAAGGCAGCGATGCGTTGGGCGCGCGCGGCACTGGTCAAATCTATCTGGATAATCGCGATTTCATCATATTCGCGCACATCATCCCGGTAGGGTTCAATGTTGAGGGTTGATGGCTTCAGAGTATAAACCCACCGGATTTTATCGATGTCATCCTTCAGGGCTTTTTTGTCCGTAATATCGAGATCGGCATGTTCCTGAAACAGCTTCTTAAAGAGTGGCTTGTTCAGTAGGCATTTTTCAGGGATGGCCATGTAATCATAAACGGTCTGCGTCATTATTGCGCCTCCCGAATGATTAGATAGCTGATGACCTCAAAATCTTCGAGGCTGGAGAAATGGTCCTGCGTGAGGGATGTACCGCCACGGCTGAACAGGCTTTCAATGCCTTTTTCCTCTGTTTTCCCAATGACAGACTGGATGGCTGTTTCCAGCATGAATTGGTATGCGCCCATATCCTTGCCGCTCTTGGTGGCGTCATTCAGGCGTGAAACAGCCGTTTCATCAACAACCTTGTTCATGGCGCAGAGCTTTTTGAAGACATCGAGGCTCTTTTTGCTTTGAAGATGGTTATAGAGGATGCTGCCATCTTCTGCGACATAGACCATATAGTATGGCGCCAGCGCATAATTGGCATCGAACTCGACTTTCCCGTATATATCTTTGAGGCAGAATATCGTGCCGGGCGTGATATCGGCTTGAGAAGTCACCGCTGCAAAAAATCCGCTGGGCGTGCGTTCAAGCTGAGCCAGATTGTCTTTCATATAGCCGGACAAATCCATCCGGAAGTCGTTGAGCGTCATATCGGTAATTGAAACGCTGCCATCCATATCTTCCAGATCGACAACAGTGTCCTGAAGCTGCTTCATCTGTTTGCGGCGATACTCCAGATCATTCATCTGTTTTTTCTCGTCATATTCGATGACGTTTTCCTCACCCGTCGCCGAGATATCAAGCAGCACCATCCGGCCACTGACGCGGGCTTCGAGATTGATATATTCATCCAGCTCCATGTTCGGCCAGAAGTTAACCAGCTGTATGGCATCATTGCGAGATCCCAGGCGATCCACACGCCCGAAGCGCTGGATAATCCGCACCGGGTTCCAATGAATGTCAAAATTAATCAGCATGTCGCAATCCTGAAGGTTTTGGCCTTCGGAAATACAATCCGTGGCGATCAGTATATCAATCTCGGTGGTGGCTTCCGGATCAATTTTCTCCCGTTCTTTCGATATAGGGGAGAAATGGGTTAGGATGTTGCTGAGGTCTTTCTTTATGCCTTTGAGCGTAGATTGATTGGTGCCTGACCCGGTGACAAGCGCTGAGTGCAGCCCAAGTTCGGATAATGCCCATCCGGCTATATGTTCGTACAAATATTCCGCAGTATCAGAAAAGGCGGTGAATATGATGGCTTTCCGGTTCCCCTGATTGATGGGATGTGTTGCCTTATCCCGAATGACCTCTTTGAGCTTTGAGAGCTTAGCATCTTCAGCGGCCTCGACCTTTGATGCGTCCTCTCTTAATTGTGCCAGAAGAGAAATGTCTTCTTCCAGATCCTGCCGCCAGCGTATGAGATCCATATCCTGAATAAGGATCTTTGTTTTATTGCCGATCAGATAATCTTCCAGCATAGGATCATCGATCTCAATTTCTTCAATACTCAGCTCTTCAAATTCTGAATTTTGATGATGCTCAATCTGCTCAAGAATGGCTTGAATTTTATCGTGAACCTTGCCGACAGTTTTCGAGAAGGAATTGATAGAGCTTTCCATGCGTTTCAGAAGGTTTACGCGCATCAAATGAATCAAGCTGCGTTCACGGTCAACCTGACGAAAAACACCGGCGCCGCCTTTAACTTCCTGGTCGTACTTGCGGCTATATTCTTCCTTTTTGTCTATCCGGACATATTCAAGTGGAGCATATGCCGCAAGGTTGAGCTTCTTGATGGCCATGTTCACATCTTTTAAAGGCGGGAACTGGCCGCTTGTATCGATATCCGCTTTAATGTTTTTAGGTTTCAAGCGCTCAGGAAATTTTCCGATTTCAGTGACATCGTAATATTTCTCAATATGTTTTCTGGAGCGTGCAATCGTCAGCAGATCCAACAATTTGAAATAATCAAAATTCATGCTCTCCAGCAAAGTGTCTGATTTGCGCTGGTCTTCGGGAAGTTTGAGCCACTGGTTGAACTTGGTTTGTGCTTTTCTGAGCGTATTCTCGATGCTGGTTATGCCGTAATCGAAAAGGGCAGCATCTCTTCCTTCTGTGATAAAGGCGACCTGATTTTTTAGATCATTCATTCGGCTGTTTACGGGAGTGGCTGAAAGCATAAGAACCTTGGTTTTTACGCCCGCACGAATAACCTGTTCCATGAGCTTTTGATAGCGTGTCGCACCATCTGCTTTCGTACCGCTATTGCGGAAATTATGGGATTCATCGATCACGATGAGGTCATAGTTACCCCAGTTTAATGTCTCCAAATTGATTTCACCGGATTTGCCTCCTGGTCTGGATAAATCCGTATGATTCAAAACATCATAATTAAAACGGTCTGCAGCCAATAGATTCCGCTTGTCGTTGACAGTGTAAACCGTCCAGTTTTCACGCAGCTTTTTGGGGCAGAGAACCAAAATGCGGTCATTACGAAGTTCATAATATTTTATGACGGCTAGAGCCTCGAAGGTTTTTCCCAGCCCCACGCTGTCGGCAATGATGCAGCCATTATATTTTTCGAGCTTATCAATGGCGCCAAGGACACCGTCTCTCTGAAACTTGTAAAGCTTGTTCCAGACAATTGTATCCTTAAAGCCTGTTTTGGACCGGATAATGCTCTCTTCATCAATGTCTTCGAGGTAATCTTTGAAAATATTATACAGCGTGACGAAGTACACCAGACTGCTTGGCTTATCAGAAGCGATATACTCCAATTGCTCAGTCAGCTCTTTTTTGATGTCCTGAACAGCTTTCTGATCACTCCAGATCGCATCGAACCATGAAAGAAGCTGCTTGGTGCCTTCTGGATCCTTGGCGCCCATATTCATCTCATAGGCATCTGATCTGGTTTCACCGAGGCCAGAGGATGTGAAATTAGAACTACCCTGTATGGCCAAGTTAGCCTCACCATTAATTTCTGAGACATACAGGTTTTGCGTTATAGGGGATGATCCACGATAAGCTCGGATTTGTGCCTTTTTGAATAGCCATGTAGCACATTCTTTTGCGATTTGTGCCTGGTTAAGTTTGTTTTTCAGTTTTATTTCACTGGATGTTCCCGACAAAAAAATAGCCTGGGCTTCATTCCAGTTCGAAAGTAAAAGACGAAAATCCTTTATTTGGCCTAGTTCTTTTTTAAGAGCATCAAATCCATAGATCGAAAAAATACCGGATAAAATCGACAATCCGCCTTCTGAGCTGAGAGAGGATCTCAGCTCATCGATAACTTTTCCATGATTTCTGTTATCAAGCAGCACTAATATTAACCTTTATTGTTACGCTGTTTTTCTATCCATGCATCGATTTCACTCCTGCGAAAACGCCAACTCCCACCGATTTTAAAGCCGGGGATTTTGCCCTGGGCCGCCAATCGGTAAGCCGTTTTCTCTGCCAATTTGAGGTACTCTGAGACCTCTTTGATCGTCATGATATCGGTTTGCACCGCAGTTATCCCTTTTTTCAGTAAGATAATGAGAAAATAGGGTAAAAGAGAGAAGTGTGCAAGCTAAACCACTACAATATCGAGATGATTTGTGGATTATGCCGGGCTGGTGTGTGGGGAAGGCAGCCCGGCATAATACTCTGGTCTAGAACGTATAATTTACGCCCAGGCTGAGGATATACGCGTTGTCGGCGCTATCTTCAAAATCTGCGTCCTGCCATCTCAGCATACCGCGCATATTCCAATCTTCTGCAAATTCGTACTGGGCACCAGCACCAAGGCGAAGCTTGGTTTCGGTGGTGTCATCACGAGCGCTTGTAAAGCCGATGGCCGTGGCATCAATTTCAGCTTCGGCTTTGGTGCGTGCAAGGCCGACAGAGCCAATCAGCTCCAGCTTTTGCGCTTCATCGACTGGATAATATCCCATCAGATCAAAGGTGAAAGATTGCAGTTTGAGGCTTGTATTCACGCCTGTGCCCAAAACATTGTTCACATCTTCTGAGGTAGTACGATTGTAACCAACCTCTACGCCAAGATGGTCGTGGATGCGTGCGCCCAGATAAATACCGCCACCGTTAAAATTATCTTCGTAGACATCGTCAAAACTGATGCCGTCAACGGATGCATAATCAACAATGGTGTGCTGGTATTCTGCGCCCACATATGGCTTGAAGTAAAAGTTGTCCTCTGCCTTGGCTGGAGCTGATATGATTGTTACAGCAGCCGCACAAAGCAAGGCAGTCTTTAGATTTTTCATTTTCTAAACTCCTTGTTTTAGGTTGAATTGCCCCAGCACGCTGCCGAGATCATTTAGGCTATAAAGGTCCAATACGTCAGTTTCGGTCATATCTGAAAAACCCTTAGTTCCAATACGTCCGTTTTTGACGTACATTGTCCCTATGGTGATGTGGAAAATGCCACAGATAAGGGCCGACTGATGAGATTAGAAAAAGCAGAGCAATTACTGCAGCTTGCTGAAGAAATGCAAGCCTCAAGCGAGGGCATAAGCCTTGCCGATATTCAAGACCAATTCGAGGTCGGGCGGCGTACGGCTGAGCGCATGCGCGATGCTGTGATGCGACTGTTTCCCAATGTGGAGGAACGCGTTCAGGATGATAAAACCAAGCGCTGGCGGCTCCGGTCAGGTTCCCTTGGGCATTTAACGCATCTGAATGCCGATGATCTATCCGAGCTGAAAACCGCCATTGATCAAATGCGCCGTGAAAACCTTCCTGTACAGGCTGATAATCTGGAACGGCTTTGGGTCAAACTTAAAGGAATGGTGCGCCCGGAGAGTGCTTCGCGGATTGAAACAGATCTTGAAGCCTTGTTGGAGGCTGAGGGGCATGCCATGCGCCCAGGGCCGCGCCCCAAGATTGAGCCAAAGGTTTTATATCTGCTCCGTGAGGCGATAAAAGGCTCGCAGAAAGTCCTGATCACTTATCATGGCCGTGTTAAAGGTGATATTCGGGAGCGCGTTGTTTGCCCTTACGGCTTTTTATATGGTGCGCGCCATTACCTGATCGCCTGGTGTGACGATGCTCAGGACATTCGTACATTCGCGCTGGCAAATATTCAGGAAATATCTCTGACAGATGATTTCTTTGTGCGGCACGATGATTTTGATCTTAAAGCCTACAGCGAGCGTTCATTCGGCGTGTACCAGGAAGATCCATTTAAGGCCGTCTGGAAATTTGATGCAGAAGTTGCCGATGATGTACGTGACCATCTCTTTCACCCCACACAAGTGCTGGAGGAGCAGCCGGATGGCTCCGTCATTGTATCTTTCGAGGCCGCGGGCTGGAAAGAGATGTGCTGGCATCTTTTCACATGGGATGGCAGCGTTGAAATTCTGGAGCCTATAAAACTCAAGGAGCAATACACAGAGTTAACCCACCGCGTTATGAAGCGCCTTGGCATAGAGGCAGGTTCATGACTGAGCACACAATCTCCAAATCCCAGTACATTAAAGGGCTGCAGTGCGGAAAGGCATTGTGGCTGTATCGCCACCGCAAGGATCTGGCTCCTGAAATCACCCCTGAAAAGCAAGCCTTGTTTGATACAGGCCATGAAATTGGCGAGCTGGCCATGCGTTATTTTGGCGAAGGCGTGGAGGTTACCAATGAATACTGGGATGTCATCGGAGCCGTTGAGGCGACAGAGCAATACATCAAGGCAGGTCATGACATTATTTTTGAGGCAACAGCCGTTCATCCAATAGATGGCGGTTATTCCCGAATTGATATTCTGAAACGTGTGGATGACAGTGATGAGTGGGATCTGATCGAGGTCAAAAGCTCAACCTCCGTGAAGGATTACCACATCGATGATATGTCGTTTCAGTATCACGTTTTTTATGGCGCCGGGTACCGGATCCGCAAATGCTTCATGATGGTCATCAATAACGAGTATGTTCGTAACGGTGAGATCGACCCGCAGCAGCTTTTACGGCTGGAAGAGATCTCCGGTCATGCGTTTGCCAAACAGGGTGAAGTGGACGCAGTGGCTGGGCAGCTCGGATATATCCTTGAACGAAAAACCGAGCCGGAGATATCGATTGGCGCGAGATGCTTCAAGCCTTTTGAATGTGATTACAAACCGTATTGCTGGGCGCACGCGCCAGAATACTCCGTTTATGATGTCTTCCAAAAACCCAGAGCCGAAGAGATCGCCATACGCTATGGTCTGGATATTGAAAACCTGCCGGATCACATCCGCCCAGGGGGCGCAAAAGGCTTGGATGTTGAGAGTTATTTGAATGGCGAGACGATTGTGGATCACGCCAATATTTCTGCTTTTCTGAGGCAAATCCAGTATCCGCTCTATTTTCTGGATTATGAGACCGTGATGCCTGCCATCCCGCTTTTTGATGGCACGCGGCCATTCCAACAAATCCCGTTTCAGTTTTCGGTGCATGTCCAGAATGGTTCCGGCGCGGAACTTGAACATCAGGAATATCTGCATAAGGAAAGGACGGATCCAAGACGATCCTTTGCAGAAAAACTGATCGAGCTTTGCGGCAGTGAAGGCACAGTGCTCGTTTACAATCAGGCATTCGAGATTGCCCGTAATAACGAGCTGGCCAGAGATTTTCCTGAGTATGCCGTAGCGATCCAAGCGATTAACGCTCGTGTATTGGATTTGCTGGTACCTTTCAAAAGCCGCTGGCTCTACCATCCAAACCAGAATGGCTCGGCTTCGATCAAGGCCGTTCTGCCAGCCTTTACAGATCTAAGCTATGATGATCTGGAGATCGGACACGGCGGCGAAGCCATGCGTCAGTATGGCGCGTTCATGTCCGGTGATCTTAACGAAACCAGAGGTGGTCCTACTTTGTTGGACAGGTTGGCGGCGTTTTTAAGGTGGAATCCCGTTTCAACAATTATGCCGCCATTGCGTAAATTTCTTCTACATTTTCATGTCCTTTCTGTAAAGCCATACTT
>Ga0210044_10009707_pt1 | contig 11652 bp, 10 predicted proteins | sample CryGey13umfilter_2_FD_183959 | JGI IMG/M metagenome (GOLD analysis project Ga0210044, IMG submission 183959) | Groundwater microbial communities from aquifer in Utah, USA - Crystal Geyser 4/9/14 3 um filter (SPAdes) (version 2) | ecosystem: Environmental > Aquatic > Deep subsurface >...
CACCGCCGGGCATCGATATCCTGCAAAAGGAAATGCCGCAGGTCGATGTGTATTGCGGACCCTTCCGTGACGAAGCGCTGGACGGGATAGACCGCATCGCGATCAGCCCCGGCGTGGCGCTGGCCGACCCCTTCGTGCAACGCGCCATCGCGCGCGGCATTCCGGTCGAGGGTGACATCGAATTGCTGGCGCAGCAGCTTGCGACCAACGACTACCGGCGCAACACCAAGATCATCGCCATCACCGGCGCGAACGGCAAGACCACGGTCACCAGCATGGTTGGCGCGATGTGTGCGGCGGCGGGACTGGACACGCAGGTGGCGGGCAACATCTCGCCGGCGGTGCTGGATGCCCTGCGCGCCCGCACGCAACAGCCGCAGGTGTGGGTGCTGGAACTTTCCAGCTTTCAGCTGGAGACCACTGCCACGCTGGATGCGGATGCGGCGGCGGTGCTCAATGTCACAGAAGACCATCTCGACCGCTATGCGGGCATGGAGGGCTACGCCGCGGCCAAGGCGCGCATCTTCCGCGGCAAAGGGGCGCAGATATTGAACCGCGACGATGCGCGCAGTGCGGCAATGAAACTCGCCGGACGCAGGCAGTTCAGTTTCGGCCTGAATCCTCCGCCTGGCGCAAACGACTGGGGGATCATCCGCGAGGGCGCGCACATCTGGCTGATGCAGGGCGCGCGCAAGATCATGCGCGCCGATGAATTGCAGGTGAGCGGATTGCACAATGTGGCGAATGCGCTCGCTGCGCTGGCCCTGTGCCGCGCACTCGAGCTGCCGCTGGTGCCGCTGGTGAGCGCGTTGCGCAGCTTCAAGGGTTTGCCGCATCGCGTGGAAAAAGTGGCCGAGATTGCGGGCATCACCTATTACGATGATTCCAAGGGCACCAACGTCGGCGCCACCGAGGCGGCGCTGCAAGGTCTGGGCAAGCACGCTGTGGTCATTCTCGGCGGGGAAGGCAAGGGACAGGATTTCACACCGCTCCGGGCGGCGGTGGCGGATCACGCACGCGCAGTGGTGTTGATCGGGTGCGATGCGCCGTTGATCGAACAGGCGCTTTCCGGCTGCGGCAAACCGGTTCTGCATGCGCGTGACATGGAGGATGCCGTGCGCTTGGCGACCGAACAGGCACAGCACGGCGACGCGGTGCTGCTCTCTCCGGCCTGCGCCAGCTTCGACATGTTCCGCAATTACGTGCAGCGCGCCGAGGTGTTCGTGCAGGCCGTGCACAAGCTGGCGGAGGCGAGGCCATGATCAGCGCCGCCCTGCATCCGCCGCGCACCGCTGTCGTCGAGTACGACCGTGTGCTGCTATGGCTGGTGACCGCATTGCTCGCCATCGGGCTGGTGATGGTCTATTCCGCTTCGATTGCAACGGCAGAGGCGAGCCGATATACCGGCTATCAGGCGGCCTACTATCTGGTGCGGCATGGCATCTTCATCGCGGTCGGCCTGCTCTGCGCGCTGGCTGCGTTCCAGGTGCCGCTGCAAGCCTGGCAGAAATATGCGCCATGGCTGTTCGTGGGCGGCGTGATCCTGCTGTTGCTGGTGTTGATCCCGGGTATCGGCAAAACGGTCAACGGCAGCCGCCGCTGGTTGCCCCTGTTCCTCATCAATCTGCAACCCTCCGAGCTGATGAAGTTCTTTGCCGTGGTCTATGCGGCGGATTATGCCGTGCGCAAAGGCGCGGTGCGCGATCGCTTCCTCAAATCCTTTTTGCCGATGTTCGGTGTGATGGCACTGGTGGGCGGCCTGCTGTTGCTGGAGCCGGACATGGGCGCTCTGGTGGTGATCTGCGTCATCGCCATGGGCACGTTGTGGCTGGGCGGCTTCAATCTGAAAATCTTTCTGGGTTTGTCAGTGTTGCTGCCGCTGGCCTTCGCGGCGCTGGTCTTTTCGTCCGACTATCGCACCCAGCGCGTGCTCGGTTTCCTTGATCCGTGGGCCGATCCCTACGGCAAGGGCTATCAGTTGAGCCACGCCTTGATCGCCTTCGGACGCGGTGAATGGCTGGGCGTCGGTCTCGGCGGCAGCGTGGAAAAACTGTTCTATCTGCCGGAAGCGCACACCGATTTTCTGCTGGCGGTCATCGCGGAGGAGCTGGGGCTGGTCGGGGTGAGTGCGGTGCTGCTGCTGTTCGGCTGGCTCATCGTGCGCGCCTTCTCCATCGGCCGCCACGCGGCGATGTCCGACCGCCTGTACGCCGCGCTGGTGGCGCAGGGCATCGCGGTCTGGCTGGGGGCGCAGGCGATGATCAACATCGGCGTCAACATGGGCGTGCTGCCGACCAAGGGACTGACGTTGCCCTTCCTGAGTTTCGGCGGCAGCGGACTGGTGGTGAATCTGGTTGCCGTGGCGGTGCTGCTGCGCATTGATTATGAAAACAGACGTGTTGCGCGGGGACTGCCGATATGAGCAGGCTTGATCACAACTCGGCTGTTTCGGCGAAGGCTAACTTGCGAGAGCAAGTTAAGCCCCAGCGGGGCGGCCGAAGCCAAAATCGCAGAGTGGCGCGGGGGTTGCCGATATGAGCAGAACCCTCCTCATCATGGCGGGCGGTACCGGTGGACACATCTACCCGGGGCTGGCCGTTGCCGATGCCTTGCGCGCGCAGAACTGGAACATCGTGTGGCTGGGCGCACCGCACAGCATGGAAGCGGAGCTCGTGCCGCAACATGGATATCCGGTGGCGTGGGTCAATTTCTCCGGCGTGCGCGGCAAAGGACTGCGGCGCCTGTTGACGCTGCCATTCACTTTGCTGCGCGCCTTGTGGCAGAGCGCGGCGGCGATCTTTGCCCACCGTCCCGATGTGGTGCTGGGCATGGGTGGCTATATCACGCTGCCGGGCGGACTGATGGCTGCATTCCTGCGTCGGCCGCTGGTGATCCACGAGCAGAACTCCATCGCCGGGATGAGCAACAAGGTGCTGGCGAAACTGGCGACGCGCGTGTTGAGCGGTTTTCCGGATGTGTTGCGCAACACGACATGGTGCGGCAATCCGGTGCGCGCCGACATCGCAGCATTGCCCGACCCGCACACGCGTTACACACAACGCAGCGGCAAGTTGAATGTGCTGGTGGTGGGCGGCAGTCTGGGGGCGCAGGCCTTGAATGAGGCCTTGCCCAAGGCACTGGCGCTGCTGAGCGGCGGCGCGCTCCCTCACCCCAACCCTCTCCCGGGGGGCGAGGGGGCAAACGAATCGCTGCGCGATTGTCCTTTCAATGTGGTGCATCAGACCGGCAAGAAAAATCTCGAGACGGTGCAGGCCTTGTATGCGCAGGTAGGCGTGCGTGCCGATATTCGCGCTTTTCTTGACGACATGGCGCAGCAGTACGCGCAGGCCGATGTGGTGATCTGCCGCGCCGGGGCATTGACCATTGCCGAACTGGCGACGGCGGGCGTGGCCAGCGTGCTGGTGCCGTTCCCGTTCGCGGTGGACGACCACCAGACCCACAACGCGCGCTTTTTGAGCGAGCAGGGCGCGGCGATCCTGTTACCGCAGAAAGAATTGAGCGCGGAAAAGCTGGCACAACTGCTGCGTGAACTCACGCGGGAAAAATTGCTGGCGATGGCGCAAGCGGCGCGCAGTCTGGCGAAGCCGGATGCGACGGCGCAGGTGGCACAGATCTGTGCGGAGCTGGCGATATGAAACACCAACACATTGCAAGAATGGCTCACGCGGAGACGCGGAGAACGCGGAGTTGCAAACCTGATTCTTCTATTTCCTCCGCGACCTCCGCGTCTCCGCGTGATAACGATTCTTGCGCACTTGTCTTCTGCCTGGAGTTAATAGAATGAAGCACAAAATTAAAAACATCCATTTCGTCGGCATCGGCGGCTCCGGCATGAACGGCATCGCCGAGGTGATGCTCAATCTCGGTTTCAAGGTGAGCGGTTCCGATCTGGCGGACAGCACGGTGACGCTGCGGCTGAAGTCGCTGGGGGCGGATATCCATCACGGCCATGACGCGAATAATTTGCGCGACGCGGATGCGGTGGTGGTTTCGACCGCAGTCAAGGCGGACAACCCGGAAGTGGTGGCGGCACGCGCGCAGCGCATCCCGGTGGTGCCGCGCGCGGTGATGCTGGCCGAGCTGATGCGCTTGCGCCAGGGCATCGCGGTGGCGGGCACGCACGGCAAGACGACGACGACCTCGCTGGTCACCACGGTGCTGGCCAAGGGCGGGTTCGATCCGACTTTCGTCATCGGCGGGCGCCTCAACAGCAGCGGCGCCAATGCGCGGCTCGGCACGGGCGAGTTCATCGTGGCGGAGGCGGACGAATCGGACGCGTCGTTCCTGTATCTCACGCCGATTCTGGCGGTCGTCACCAATATCGATGCCGACCATATGGAGACCTACGATCACGACTTCAACAAATTGAAGCAGGCCTTCATTGATTTTATCGAGCGTCTGCCGTTCTACGGTCGCGCCATGTTGTGCGTGGATGACGCAAACGTGCGCGAGATATTGCCGCGCATCAGCAAGCCGGTCACGACTTACGGTTTGAGTGACGCGGCGCAAATCCGCGCGGTGAACGTGCGTCACGAAGGCGGCAGGATGCGCTTCACCGCGCAGTGTCGCCACGACGAGAAATGTGTGTACGAGGGAAAACCTTTGGACCTGGACATCACGCTCAATCTGGCCGGGGAGCACAACGTGCTGAACGCGCTGGCGGCCATCGCGGTCGGTCTCGAGGTCGGCGTTGCGCCGTCTGCCATTGTTGACGCGCTGGCCGAATTCGAGGGCGTGGGGCGGCGCATGCAGCGCTATGGGGAAATCCCTCTTCCCAACCCTCTCCCGGAGGGAGAAGGGACAAACGCAACCTCTTCCGCAAGCGGAAGAGGCAGTTTCATTTTGCTGGACGATTACGGCCATCACCCGGTGGAAATGACGGCGACCCTGGCGGCGGTGCGCGGTGCCTTTCCCGGCAGGCGGCTGCTGCTGGCGTTCCAGCCGCACCGCTACACCCGCACGCGCGATCTGTTCGAGGATTTCGTCAAGGTGCTGGGAACGGTGGATGCGCTGGCGCTGGCCGAGGTGTATGCGGCGGGCGAAGCGCCCATCGTCGCGGCGGACGGACGCGGACTGATGCACGCCTTGCGCGTGGCCGGGCAGAACGAGGTGGTATTCGTGGAGAACATCGCCGACATGCCGCAAGCCATCCTGCAGATGGCGCGCGACGGCGATGTGGTGCTGACCATGGGCGCGGGTTCCATCGGCGGTGTGCCCAATCAATTGAAGCAACTGACGCAAAAATGAATATGAGCGAACCGACACAGTTCAGGGCTGAAGGGTTGCGTGGAGAGATGCTCCGCGACGAGCCCATGTCGCGCCACGTCAGCTGGCGCGCCGGCGGTGTCGCACACTGTGTGTATCAACCGGCAGACCTGGCTGATTTGCAAACGTTCCTGCGCCAGACACCGGCGGATGAACCGCTGCTGGCGGTGGGTCTCGGCAGCAACCTGCTGGTGCGTGACGGCGGATTTCGCGGCACGGTATTGCTGCTGCTCGGGGGGCTGGCCGAATTGCGCAGGGAGGATGACCTGATCTATGCGCAGGCCGGCGTGGCGGGCGCCAAGCTGGCGCGCTTTGCCGCGACTAACCATCTGTGCGGTGCCGAATTCTTCGTCGGCATCCCCGGCACACTGGGCGGCATGCTGGCGATGAATGCCGGCTGCTACGGCGGCGAGACCTGGCAGAAAGTGGTGCGGGTGCAGGTGCTGACGCGCAGCGGCGAATTGCTGGAGCGCGCGCCGCAGGAATACGCCATCGGCTATCGCCACGCGGCGTTGCGCCGGGAAAGTGAAGAGTTTTTCGTCGGCGCGTGGCTGAAGTTCGAGCCGGGCGACGTCGAGGTCGCGCGGCAGCAGATCAAGGCGCTGATGGAGAAGCGCAGCGCGAGCCAGCCTTTGCAGCTGCCGAATTGCGGCTCGGTATTTCGCAATCCGCCGGGTAGCCATGCGGCGAAACTGATTGAAAGTTGCGGGTTGAAAGGGAAGCGGATCGGCGGCGCCGAGGTGTCGGAGAAACATGCCAACTTCATCGTCAACACAGGCGGGGCGACGGCGACGGACATCGAGAATCTGATCGACGAAGTGCGCGCAGCGGTGTTGCGGCAGACGGGGGTCGAGTTGCACACGGAAGTGAAAATTGTCGGTGAATACAAATCATGAATACTGAATCCGGAATCCGGAATCCTGAATCCTTCGGCCAGGTTGCGGTGCTGATGGGCGGCCGTTCGGCCGAGCGCGAAGTGTCGCTGAAAAGCGGCGCGGCGGTATTGGCGGCGCTGCGAAAGTCAGGGGTCGATGCGCATCCCTTCGATCCGGCCGAGCGCGATCTGCATGTGTTGCGCGAAGAAAAATTCGACCGCGTGTTCATCGCCCTGCACGGGCGCTTCGGCGAGGACGGCACGGTGCAGGGCGCGCTGGAACTGATGGGCATCCCCTACACCGGCAGCGGTGTGCTGGCCTCCGCCATCGCCATGGACAAATGGCGCAGCAAGATGATCTGGCAGGCGGCCGGATTGCCGATCCCGGAGTACGAGGCACTGGCTGCGCCGACCGACTGGTCTGCGCTGGCCGACCATCTCGATTTGCCGCTGTTCGTGAAGCCGGCCAACGAGGGCTCCAGCGTGGGCATCAGCAAGGTGCGCACGGTGGCGGAATTGCCTGCCGCATATGCCGAGGCCGCCCGCCACGACAAGGTGGTGCTGGCCGAAAGTTTCATCAGCGGCGGCGAATATACGGTGGCGATTCTCAACGGCCGTGCGCTGCCGGTGATCAAGATCGAACCGGCCAACGAGTTCTATGACTACGAGGCAAAGTATCTGCGCGACGACACGCGCTACCTGTGCCCGTGCGGCCTGGGCGCGGAGGATGAAGCCGCAATGCAGCACTTGGCGTTGCAGGCATTCGCGCTGATCGGCGGAGAGGGTTGGGGGCGGGTGGATTTCCTGCGCGGCGCGGAGGATGGCAAGGCGTATGTGCTGGAGGCGAATACCTCGCCCGGCATGACCGATCACAGTCTGGTGCCGATGGCGGCGCGGCAGGCGGGCATCAGTTTCGAGCAACTGGTGTTGCGGATACTGGAGGCGGCGCATGTGGGCTGACGCGACACGCTTGCGCGCCCTGGCCAACCTGCTGTTCGGGTTGAGTGCGGTATGGCTGTTAGGGAGCGGCTTGAGCTATGCCGTGCATCTGCCCGTCTTCGCCCTGCGCGCGGTGGAGCTGACGGCTGCACCGACGCACGCCACGGCCGAGGAATTGCGTTTGGTGGTCGCGCAGGTGCAGGGTAACTTTTTCACTGCCGATCTGCAGCGCACGCGGCAGGCACTGGAACAATTGCCGTGGGTGCGGAGTGCCAGCGTGCGGCGCAAGTTCCCGTGGGCGTTGCAGGTCGAGCTGGAAGAACAGGTTGCGCTGGCGCGGTGGAATCAGGGTGATCTGGTGAACACTTATGGCGAGGTGTTCCACGCGGAAACGGATGAGCGGCTGCCTGTATTCCTGGGCGAAGCGCATCACTCGCATCAGGTGGCCGAGGCTTATGTCGAAATGACTCGTCAGTTGCAGCCGCTGCAGCGGCAGATCACGCGCGTCGTGCTGTCGCCGCGCCTGGCGTGGCAGATCGAGCTGGACGACGGGTTGCAGCTGGCGCTGGGGCGCGAGGTGATGGGTGAAAGGCTGGCACGTTTCGTTCGCGTGTATCCGTCCATTCTGGCCGACATGCCGGTGCGTCCGCGACACGGTGGCGCGGAGCCGTTCGCCAGCAAGCTGGCTCCTGCGGACGTGTCGGGGCTGCGCCGGGTTGATTTGCGTTATCGCGATGGATTTGCCGTGGCCAATGGTTGAGGCGGGGGAAAGAAAATGAGCAAGGAAAGCAAGAATCTGATCGTCGGGCTGGATATCGGTACTTCCAAGATCGCCTGCATCGTGGCCGAGATGACAGCCGAGGGCACGTTGGAGGTGATCGGCGCCGGGATGCACGAATCATCCGGCATGAAAAAGGGCATGGTGGTGAACATCGATGCCACCGTCGGCGCGATCCAGCAGGCGCTGCAGGAGGCCGAGCTGATGGCGGACTGCAAAATCCGCGAGGTCTATACCGGCATCGCGGGCGGGCATATCCGCAGTTCGAACGCGCACGGCATGATCAAGATCAAGGACAAGGAGGTCGCGCAGACCGATGTGGTGCGCGCGATCGAGACCGCCAGTTCGATCAGTCTGCCGGGCGACCAGCAGATCCTGCACATCCTGGAGCAGGAGTTCAGCATCGACGGGCAGGAAGGGATCAAGAAGCCGCTGGGCATGAGCGGCCTGCGCCTGGAAGTGGAGATCCATATCGTCACCGGCGCGGTGTCGGCGGTGCAGAACATCCTGAAGTGCATCCACCGCTGCGGCCTGGAAGTGAACGACATGATCCTGCAACCGCTGGCATCGAGCAAAGCGGTGCTGGCGGACGATGAGAAGGAATTGGGGGTGTGCCTGGTGGATATCGGCGGCGGCACCACCGACGTGGCGATTTTCACCAACGGCGCGATCCGCCACACGGCGGTGATCCCGATTGCCGGCGACCAGATCACCAACGATATCGCGATGGCGCTGCGCACGCCGACCAAGGACGCCGAAGACATCAAGATCAAGTATGGCTGCGCGTTGCGCCAGCTGGCGACCGACGCGCCGATCGAAGTGCCCGGTGTGGGCGAGCGCAGCGCGCGCATGTTGTCGCGCCAGACGCTGGCGGAAGTGATCGAGCCGCGCGTGGAAGAGCTGTATTCGCTGGTGCAGACCGAATTGCGGCGCAGCGGAATGGAAGAGCTGCTGTCTTCCGGCATCGTCATCACCGGCGGCAGCGCGGCGTTGCAGGGCATGGTCGAGTTGGGCGAGGAGATTTTTCATCTGCCGGTGCGGCTTGGCTTGCCGCGCAATATCGGCGGGCTGTCGGCGGTGGTCAAGACACCGCGTTTTGCAACGGGTGTCGGTTTGCTGCTGTACGGGCTGGAACGGCGGCAGCGCAATGAGGTGGAGAGAGTGGGGGCAGGGTCGTTCAAGGAGGTGCTGGAAAAGATGGCGGCGTGGTTCAGGGGGAATTTTTAGCAGGCATGGCAGAACCGGTTTTTGATTTTTTATTTATTGATAACAACCCAAGGAGAAAAATGATGGCTTTCGAACTGTTGGATGCACAACCGCAAGGCGCGGTGATTAAGGTGGTGGGGGTGGGCGGCTGCGGCGGCAATGCCATCGATCACATGATCGAGCAGGGCGTGCAGGGAGTCGAGTTCATCACCATCAATACCGATGCGCAAGCATTGAAACGCAGCAAGGCCAGGGTGCAGTTGCAGATCGGCGCGAATCTCACCAAGGGTCTGGGCGCCGGCGCCAAGCCGCAGGTTGGTGAGGCGGCGGCAATCGAGGACCGTGACCGCATCGCCGAGATCATCAGCGGCGCGAACATGGTATTCATCACGGCCGGTATGGGCGGTGGCACCGGCACCGGCGCGGCACCCATCGTGGCGCAGGTGGCCAAGGAAATGGGCATCCTCACCGTGGCGGTGGTGACCAAGCCCTTCCTGTTCGAGGGCAAGCGCATGACACTGGCGCTGGCCGGCATCGAGGAATTGGCCGCATATGTCGATTCGCTCATCATCGTGCCGAATGCCAAGCTGATGGAGGTGCTGGGCGGCAAAACCACCCTGCCGGCAGCGTTCAAGGCGGCGAACGGCGTATTGCAGGGGGCTGTCGCCGGTATCGCGGAAGTCATCAACGTGCCGGGCATGGTCAACGTGGATTTTGCCGACGTGTGCACGCTGATGTCGGAAAACGGCATGGCGATGATGGGTGCGGCTTCGGCTTCCGGTGAGAACCGGGCGCAGCGTGCCGCCGAACAGGCCATCGCCAGCCCGTTGCTGGAAGATGTCGATCTGTCCGGCGCGCGCGGGGTGCTGGTCAACATCACTTCCAGCAGCAACATCACTCTGGATGAGTTCCATGAGGTGATGAACTGCTTCCAGTTCGCGGCGGCGGAAGCCACGGTGATCGTCGGTTCCGTGTTCGACGAGAACATGGGCGACGAATTGCGCGTGACCATCGTCGCCACCGGTCTCGGCCCGTTGCGCAAGCCGCAGGCAAAACCGGTGCTGGCTTACGAGAAGCAGGTGCGCACGGGAACACATGATGCGCCGCTGGTCGATTTCAACGCGCTGGAAATGCCCGCTGTCTATCGCTCCGGACGCAATCGCGAAGCGGTTGAGGCGATGAAACAGTCCGGTGTGGAAACGCTGGACATTCCGTCGTTCTTGCGCAAGCAAGCCGACTGATCACGGCGTGCTGCCGCAGGCTGCAGGATGAGGGCGGGTACGCCCGTGATAAACTTCGCCAACAGGCATGGCGAGTAGCCACTCCTGATGATGAAACTCGCCATGCCCGTTTCCCCCTATCCAACTTTCCTTCGCAAGCGGGAGAAAGGGCAAACGAAAAAGGCGATTTTCACGTTAACGAATCGCAAGGTGAACGCATGGTCAAGCAACGCACATTGAAGACAGTGGTCGAGGCGACGGGTGTCGGGTTGCACACTGGCGAAAAGGTCTATCTGACCTTGCGCCCGGCCGGAGTGGATACCGGTATCGTGTTTCGCCGCGTGGATTTGCCGCAACCGGTGGATATCCGCGCCCAGGCCATGGCGGTGAACGATACGCGTCTGTCCACCTGTCTGGAGGAGGGCGGGGCGCGGGTGGCGACGGTCGAGCACCTGATGTCCGCCTTGTCAGGCTTGGGTATCGATAATGCCATCGTCGAACTGACCAGTCCCGAACTGCCCATCATGGATGGCAGTGCGGGGACATTTATCTTTTTGTTGCAATCGGCCGGGATCGTCGAGCAGGATGCCGCCAAGAAATTCATCCGCATCAAAAAAACGGTCGAAGTGAAAGACGGCGACAAGTGGGTGCGCTTTGAGCCCTACAATGGCTACCGCCTCAATTTCACCATCGATTTCGCGCACCCCGTATTTGCCAATACGAAACAGCAGGTAACCGTTGACCTGGGCGAACATTCATATATCAGGGAAGTCAGCCGCGCGCGCACCTTCGGTTTCATGCAGGAGGTCGAGTACATGCGCTCGCAGGGATTGGCGCTGGGCGGCAATCTGGATAATGCCATCGTGATGGATGAGTACCGTGTCATCAATCCGGATGGCCTGCGTTTCGAGGACGAGTTCGTCAAACACAAGGTGCTGGATGCGATCGGCGACCTGTATCTTCTCGGTCACCCGTTGATCGGCGCTTTTTCCGGACACAAGTCGGGCCATGCTTTGAACAATGCCCTGTGCCGTGCTTTGCTGGCGGATGAGCAGGCTTGGGAATTCGTCACTTTCGACAAAGCGGAAGAAGCGCCGAATTTCCTGCGCCTGCAATTGCAGGCGGCCTAGGTTTGATGCTGATCCGGCTGATTTTATTGTTGTCAGCCCTGTTCATGGCGGCGGCAGTGGGCGCCTATCTTTTCTCGCGCGATGCGCGCTATCTCAAATGGGCGGTGCAGGTCGCCCAGTTCGTTTTATTCCTGTTGCTGGTGTTCGGGGTGTTATTTCTGCTGGAGCGTTACGGCCTCGTCGCCTGGCGCGTTTTCAGTTAACGCGCCCTGCTGATCA
>Ga0210044_10009708_pt1 | contig 11651 bp, 9 predicted proteins | sample CryGey13umfilter_2_FD_183959 | JGI IMG/M metagenome (GOLD analysis project Ga0210044, IMG submission 183959) | Groundwater microbial communities from aquifer in Utah, USA - Crystal Geyser 4/9/14 3 um filter (SPAdes) (version 2) | ecosystem: Environmental > Aquatic > Deep subsurface > Groundwater...
CGGGCGGGCTGCTCATAGTTTCAGAATTCGATGTTGATTCGGAAGAGTGGAAAGACCATTCGTTCAGCGAACATTTTGCGTGTCCGGTGCATCCGGAATGCTCATTGGAGGAACTTGAGCCGCGTTTGTTCAGTTTTAATTCGCCGTTCGGGGCGTGTTCGAAGTGCGGCGGCTTGGGGATCGTGCAGGAATTCGATGTTGATCTCGTGGTCGAAGATGCGATGCTTTCGATTGACGACGGCGCGATTGTTGCGTTCAAGAAGATCGGTCACGCGTACCGCGCTTATTTTACGCGGGTCATTCGACGGGTCTGCAAGAAATTCGGAGTCGATCGCAAAACGCCATGGAAGTTGCTATCGAAAGAGCATCGGCGAATTCTTCTTTACGGGTCGAATGAAACGGATGCGAAGGCGCATCGTGCGAAGTTTCGCGGGATCATTCCGATTCTGCATGAACGCTTCGCCAAGACGGAAAGCGAATCGGTGAAGGAGCGCATTACGACGCTGATGTCGCAATCACCCTGCCCGCAGTGCGGCGGATATCGGTTGCGCAAAGAGGTGATGCACGTATTCATTTCATCATTGAGCAACCAGGGGACAATGCACATCGGGCAGGTGACGGAGATGACGGTGGGTGAGGCGCGGGGCTTCTTTGATCAATTGGAATTGGGCAAGGAAGAGGCCCAGATCGCGGTGCCGATTCTTCGTGAGATTCAGGCGCGGCTCGGATTTCTCGAATCCGTCGGGCTCGGGTATCTGAATCTGAATCGCAAGACGGGAACCCTTTCGGGCGGGGAAGCGCAGCGCATTCGATTGGCGACGCAAGTCGGAACGGGATTGGTCGGCGTGTGCTATGTCTTGGATGAACCAACGATCGGGCTTCATCAACGTGATAATGATCGTCTGATTGCAACACTTCGACATCTGACGGATATCGGCAATACGGTGATGGTCGTCGAACACGATGAGGACATGATTCGGTCGGCGGACCATGTGATCGACATCGGCCCGGGGCCGGGCGTTCACGGGGGAGAGATTGTCGGTGCGGGAACGGTGCGCGATATTATCAAGTCGGCGCGTTCGTTTACGGGGAAGTATCTTGCGGGCACAGAATCCATTGGTGTACCGTCCGAACGCCGGGAAGTTGATCCGGCGCGCGCCATCGTCGTGAAGGGAGCGAGACAGAACAATCTGAAGAACATCGATGTTGCGTTTCCGTTGGGTGGATTGATTTGCGTAACGGGCGTTTCGGGTTCGGGAAAATCGACACTGGTTAATGAGATTCTTTTGAAGGGGATTCGACAGAAGATCATGGATTCGAGGGATCGACCCGGAGAGCATTCGCGCATTGTGGGGTTGCCTCGAATTGATCGGGTGGTGAATGTCGATCAATCGCCGATCGGTCGCACGCCTCGCAGCAATCCGGCGACGTATACGGGTGTGTTTGACGGCATTCGGCAACTCTTTGCGAAGACGCGGGAGGCGAAGATTCGGGGATATCAGCCCGGGCGGTTCAGTTTTAATGTCAAGGGCGGGCGGTGCGAAGTTTGTCAGGGGCAGGGGACACGGTGCATTGAAATGCACTTCTTGCCGGATGTTTATGTGGAATGCGAAGCGTGTCGCGGATTGCGATATAACCGCGAAACGCTTGAGGTAACGTACCGGCACAAGAGTATCGCCGATGTTTTGAAGATGACGATTGAGGAAGCGGTGGAGTTTTTTGATGCGCATCCTCGGATTGTTCGGATGATACAGTGTCTGCACGATGTCGGTCTTGATTATCTTGAACTCGGTCAGCCGTCCCCCACTCTTTCGGGTGGCGAAGCGCAGCGCGTCAAACTGGCGACGGAACTCGGCAAAGGTTCCACGAACTACGGCGCGGATCAGCACAATGTTTACATTCTTGATGAGCCGACGACCGGATTGCATTTTGCGGATATCAAGAAGTTGCTTGCGGTACTTAATCGACTGGCGGATCAGGGAAACACGCTGGTGGTGATCGAGCATAATCTTGACGTCGTTAAGTGCGCCGACTGGATCATTGATCTGGGGCCGGAGGGAGGCGACGGCGGAGGAACGATCGTTGCGCAAGGGACGCCGAATGACATCATCGCCAATAAGAAGAGTTACACCGGCCGGTATCTGGAGAAGCACATGAGACCTGCCCACGCCGTCGCTGCTGCGTCAGCATAATCGATCGCGATATTGATGCTTGAATACTCGCTAAACATTTGAGATGAATTCGAATCGAGGAACTGCATCGCACAACCACCGGATACTCCACCAGGGACGACTCTCTGCCGTCGCTGTCCGTGCCACTCCGGTTTTGCAGCGCTTTACAGTGAAATCTTCATTCATCAATAGTTCTGAACCGCCGGTACATTTCGACCCATGCGGAAGCGCTCAATTCCTCTGGGCGTCTGGTCGGGATGATTTCTTCGGGCCAATGGTGAAAACCGCGCAGGATCGATCCCAGTTGTTTGCGGCGAGTCTGGAAGCATCGCTCGAGGAATTCAGAAAACGCCTTGATATCAGGGAGAATCTGCGCTTCTTTCACGTCGTTTTTCGGTCGAATCGCGAGCATTGAACTTCGGACTTTCGGTTCGGGCCAGAAACATGAGGGCGGCAGTTTGGCGACGCGTTCGGATTCGGTGAGAATTGAGACGAGAATTGCAAGCGGGCCGTAATCCTTCGTTCGAGGCTTTGCGAGCAATCGGTCGGCGGCTTCGCGCTGCACGGTTACGAAGATGCCTCTACAGTGGATGGATTCACTTCGATTCCAGTGGTTCGTAAGTAAGGTCGCGATCAGGGGGCTGGTGATCTGATACGGAAGATTGGCGACGAGTTTGAATGGGCGGTTAATCTTTTCGATGATTTTACCATTGAGTGATCGTTTTGAGGCGAGGCAGTCGGCTTCGACAATGCGCAGTTCTTCGTTTCCGTATTGAGGCAGGAGATGCGAGTTGAGAATCTCCGCCATGTCCCGATCGATTTCGCAGGCGATGACGGCTGCACCGGCTTCGAGAAGCGCCTCGGTGAGAGTCCCCGTGCCGGGCCCGATTTCGAGAATGAGATTGTTTTCCTTTACATCCGCTGATTGTACGAGTTTGCGCAGTTGATTCTGATCGTGGAGGAAATTCTGGCCAAAGCGGTGTTTCGGATGAATGCCTCGCTCAGCCAGGTAGGATTTTATTTGCGAAAGCGTTTGCATGTGAGGTGGCCGACTTCGGCGGTTGGATCGAGCCTTGAACAAAGGCGATGCGCCGAAGTCGCGTATGACTCCGAATATCACCCCTCGAACATCGAATCAATGAAGGCGACGGGATCAAACGGCTCGACATCGTCGGGTGTTTCCCCCACTCCGACCAATTTTACGGGTATATCGACGCCTTCCCGGATGGCGATCACGATTCCGCCTTTTGCGGTGCCGTCGAGTTTGGCGAGGAAGATTCCGGTTACGTCGATCGCCTCTTTGAACTTCATTGCCTGTTCGATGGCGTTCTGGCCGGTCGTCGCATCGAGGACGAGCAGCACTTCATGCGGCGCGTTGTCGATTCTTCGTGCGACCACATCGCGAATTTTAGTGAGTTGGCGCATGAGCGGGCTTTGGGTGTGGAGGCGACCGGCGGTGTCAATGAGGAGGACATCAACGCCGCGCGCGATGGCGGCCTCGCAGGCATCGAATGCGACGGCGGCGGGGTCTGAATTCTGCTGACCGGTCACGATGTCCACGCCGATCCGTTCGGCCCAGATTTTCAATTGTTGAACCGCTCCGGCTCGGAAGGTGTCGCAGGCGGCGAGGAGTACGGTCCGACCTTCGTCGCGCAAGTTCTTGGCGATTTTTGCCACACTCGTCGTCTTACCGGCCCCGTTGATTCCGGCGACGAGAATGACCGTCGGCTTGGTGGTCGCGACGGCGATGGTTCGATCGGACTCAGGCCAGTAGGACTTCAATTCATCCTTGAGAAAGGTGAGAACTTCGTTGCCTTGCGTGATTCGCCCGGCATTGTACTCATCACGAAGTCTGTCGATGAGGCGCATGGTTGTTTTCACGCCGACGTCCGCCTGAATGAGACGCTCTTCGATTTCGTCGATGAGATCGTCGGAAAGGCGTCTCCCACGAAGGATGGATCGCAACCCGGATACAAAGGTATCGCGGGTTCTGGTCAATCCCCTCTTCAGTGCGCCGACGGTTTTTTTGAATAGTCCCATTTGATTCAAACCAGTTTATTTATGTAGCGTGGCGAGGCTCATTCGCCTCATCGCTTTCGATCGTGTTGGGTCGGCCATCGCCATCGTCAACGGTATCTTCATTTGGAATCGGATTCGAACTCGGATTCGCATCATCATTGACTGCGGAACCCGCAGATTGCGTCGCGCCTTTTTCCTCGCGCGGATTAAGAACTCGTTTGAGCATTTTGTCCAGTACGCCGTTCAGGAACGGAGCGCTGCGCTCGGTTCCGAAATTTTTCCCCAGTTCGACGGCTTCATTCACCGCCACCTTGGGCGGCGTATCACCGCGCGTCATTTCGTACCAGCACAGGCGAATGACATTTCGATCCATCACGGGCTGTCGGTAGGTCGGCCACTTGGGAGAGAGTTCGGTCGCCAGTCGATCGGCTTCCTCGTGACACTCCCAAGTCGCTACGGCCCGCTGAAAGGCCTCTCGGTGTTCCTCGGGATCCGCGGGCGCCAACACCTTCCACGGCCCTTCGAAATGCTCCGATGGATCGCATGATGCATCCTGCAATGAATGAGTGATCTCTTCCAAGTCTTCGCCGTTTCTGGCATCGATCTGGTAAAGCATTTGTAATGTTAATAACCTCACGCGGCGACGGCGTTCGGTGATCGTGGTATCGCTCATCGTCAATTCCCCGCCGCTTGCTTTTTGATGGCTTGAATCGTCATTGCGCTTTCGACCACCGCCTGCATTGCATCCTTGCCTTTGTTGCCGACCTCTCCGCCGCAGCGGGCTTCGACCTCATTCGTCGTATTGCATGTCAGAATGCCGAATCCGACCGGCACCCCGTAACTGATTGCCAAATCCATCAGCCCCTGTGTTACCCCTGAACAAATGTAATCGAAATGAGGCGTTTCGCCGCGAATGACGACGCCGAGCGCCACTACGCCGTCAAAGTCATCCTGCTCGATTAACGCTTGTGCAATCGCCGTGAGTTCCCACGCCCCGGCAGCCGGTGCAATGAAGAGGTTTTTCTCGGTCCCGCCGAGTCGCTTGAACCGCTCAACGGCACCGTCGAGCAGGCGGTCGGTGGCCCAGGCGTGATACCGGCTCAGGGCAATTCCGACATGCATGCCGGTGGCGTCGGGTTGGATGTGAATTCGATTCGTCATGGGGAAGCCGATGGTAGGGATTTGCGGCGTTACCTTCTATGCGAGAATTGCGGTACTTGGCAACCCTGCGGGAATTCAGTGTAATACTTGAATTCCCCATTTGAGTACGTTTGTCGGATCCCCGGTCAGGTCCCGCATTTTTCTCGAATCATGCTGTGACAGTTGCATTGCGCGAAGACGGCCAAATCCAACTGAAAATCACATTTATAATGAGGGAGCAAACAAACGCAAACGGCAGGTTGTAGACCTCGACTCCGTGAAACTGGTTTTGGGCGAACATTTTCCATGCAATGGCGACGGTGAATCCCGTTAGCATTCCGGCAATGCAACCTGCATACGAAGCACGCTTCCACAGCAGGAGGAGGATCATCTGCGGACCGAACGATGCGCCGAGGACCGCCCATCCGTAATCCAGCACGAATTCAAAGACGGAGACATTCTGATTCAGGACCAGGAGCGCCGCCCCGACTCCCAAAAGCAGGACGATCGCACGATTGACGAGCAGGTGGGCCTTGCGTTTTGACCGGTCAATGAGTCGGCTATAAATGTCATTGGCTCCGGCGCTAGCGGCCACGACCAGTTGACTGTCGGCCGTCGAGCAGATGGCGGCCAACACGGCGGCGAGAACCATGCCCCCCATGATTCCCGGGATCATGTTCTTCGCTGCGAGAACGAGTCCGGTGTCTCCGATGCCGTTCGGCACTTCATCCATCGCCATCTTGGTTGCGTATTCTGCGGTCGCCCAATCGACTCCGCCTTCCATCATGGCGCGGACCATGAGCCCGACGGTAACGGCGCCGAGATAGATGCAAATCGCCCAGACGACGGAAATGAATCCGCCTGCGATGGCTGCCTTTCGATCCTTCAACGCCATGAACCGCACCAGAACATGCGGTTGACCGGGGTAGCCGAAATTGATTCCGAGCGCGCCGCTCCCGAGCAGGAATCCGAAAAGCGCCGGCCCGGTTGCGCTCGGCCAGAGCGAAAGCGAATAGCCTTCACCGGCTTTTGCCAATTCCGTCTGAAGATATTCAAACCCACCCTGACTGACGATCATGTAAATCGGGAAAATGATGAGTGTCCCGACCATTATTAATGCTTGCACGAAATCCGTCCAACACGCGGCGCGGAATCCGCCGATCACGGTGTAGAATAAAACGATTGCTGCGCCGATGAGCATTCCCCATGTGTAATTCAATTCAGGGAAGGCGGCGTTGAACGATTTGCCGGCGGCGTTGAATTGTGCAGCGACATAGAGCCACATTGCAGTGATGATGACAACGACGGTGATGATTCGGAGTATCGGCAATCGTTCTTTGAATGAGAATGAAAAGAAATCCGGAAGCGTCATGGCACCGAGACGCTCGGATTGATCGCGCAATCGGCCGGCGAGGACAAACCAGTTGAAGATGAAGCCGAGAACGCATCCGGGAATGATCCAGTACGCGGTTACGCCGGATCGAAACGCCCAGCCGACCAATCCGAGCGTGACCCAACCCGATTCACTTGACGCGGAAGCGGAGAGGGCGGCGATCCAACTTCCCAGCGATCGGCCGGCGAGGAAAAAATCTTCATCACTTTTTTTTGCGAATCTGGAGGAGAAAACACCGACCGCGACGATAAACAGTGTGTAGACGGCAAATGAAATCGCAAAGACGAACGAACCGGATTCCCACATAGGTTTTATCCTTTCACGCTCCGATCAGATCTGGCGATCAAACTTGCCTTACCAAAGAGTCCGCAGGACAGGCGGTGGTTTCTGGTTTTGCATCATATTATGCACGCAGGAACTTCGGCAATGGTAAGTTGGGTGGCCTCCGCTCCGACATTCATTTCCTTCGCCAGTGCTGAACGAGAAATCGTAAAATGGGAGACAGAATCGGTTTGAAACGGTGGTGCGTAACGATACGGTCGGTGCAGGAAGACCGATTATGGGGAGATTCTCATTGGAATATTCAATTTCCGGGCCACCTGATCCGCTGGGGGCCGTAAACTTGAAATAATGAGGAGTGCATTCGATTCCGGTTCGGGCGCGGACCGCAGGAGCGATTCGACCGACATGAAGATTACCGTCGACCATAATTTCCTCCAGAACGTCACAAGATGCAACGCATCGTGGTACGCCGTGGGGATGCGGTGTTTGGTTTTCGTGCTGACCGTTTTTTTTGCAATGACCGCAGGTTTCCGGACGGCGATGGCGCAGAGTTCCGATCAGGAAGCCGTTGGGCCGATGCTCTCGCCCGCCATGCTCGAAAAACTGGACTCGGCGGATTTTGAAGAACGCGATTCGACCGCGAGTCGAATCGTGAAAGACGAAACGATTTCGGATGAATCGATTTACTTTACGCTGACCGAAGCACCGACGCTGACCCCGGAGCAGCATGATCGTCTTTTGGACATAGCGGAACGGCGGCGCCTCGAACAGCCGGGCGTGATCGGCATCTGGCTCGACAATCGACTGGGTCCGCCGGGAATCGGAATTGAACGGGTGAGCCCGGAGGCACCGTCCTCTAAGGTTCTCCTGAGGGGTGATATCATTTTGAGTTTGAACGGGCATTCGATCGAAGGCCTTGACCCGACAAACGAACTTCGATTCGCGGTGGCGGCTTCACGAGCAGGCGATGCGGTGGTTCTCGGGATTCTACGTCAGGGAAAGCGCCGAACGGTCAAAACGACTCTTGCTGATCCACGTACACTTTCCGAATTCAGAGGAGGCACGCTTGATCTGAATCGGCGCGAGCAATGGGCGGTCATCAAATCGGCCGTAAGTCGACCAGCCATGACGATCGACATGGTTGATGCGGACGGGAATGTGGTCGCCGATTTTCGACGCGTGTTTTCGCTTTCAACTTCGGGATCGGCGTCGGCTGATTCCAATGTCTTGCGACGGCGGAACTGGCAAATAGAGAATGATTTCAAGACACAAATCAGCCGACTCACTGATCTGGAGGAAACGAATCTTCGGCTTGCCGAAATGACGAATTCACCATCATTAAAGCGTTCGCTGATTCAGCGAGTTCGGGATTTACGGGAGGAATTGGATGAAGCCGCGCAGGCCTACGAAGAATTCAAACTCTCGATTCTGAACGATGATTCTTCCGAATCGTCCGATGCGCGAAGGGATACGAGACGACAATAGCGGACAAGAACGGCACGACCGCACTGGGGATTCATAAATCGCATTTCCCGCAATTTCGGCTATTCAGCACGAAAGCCCGCACCGCATTTCCAACAAGCCTATTCTCCAGGATTCGGTCTATCGGGGTTGAGCCCTCAAGATTCCCACTCAAACCAGAAAGCACATCTGACTGGGCTGCGAAACCACGGGTTTTTGCTATGATGGGCGCCAAAAACTGAAGAATACGAAGAATTGACGGCATCCGATCCGAATAAAGTTAGAGGATCGCGAGCGAATCCGGCCGAAACACACCGAGAATGGAGTGCATCAACATGAACGATCCGTACACAGCAGCCGGTGCCGAATTCGACGATCACCAGATGGCGGGCTGGCAAGAGACCCGACGAACCAGCATCGCAGCGATCCTCTCGCTCATTTCGTCTTTCATTTTCTGCCTGCCGTTGCTCACGCAGGTCCTCGGAATCGTCTTCGGTCTGGCGGGGCTTATTTCGATCGCCCGTTCGGAGGGCCGGCGCAAAGGCACGGGACTGGCGATAGCGGGAATTATCGTGTCAATCCTTGTGATTGCGGTATGGGGTCTGCTCGGAGTCGGAATCTATGGTGGAATGAAGGAAGTCGGCACCTTTCCCTCGACGATGATGAAGGACATCATGACGGGTAATACCACGAATGCTCGCGCCAAATTCGCACCGACGGCCAACAAGAATATCGGAGACGCCGAAATTACCGCCTTCCGGTCACAATTGGAATCTGAATTCGGTGAATTCAAGGGATCAGAATTCGATTGGAGTTTCGCGGTCTTCATGGAATTGGGAAAAGCCGGCAAATCACGCCAATACCAAAATGTCATTCCCTTCCCGATTTCTCTTCGCTTCGAACACGCCACGGTCAGCACCATTTTCGAATATGAGCGCGATCCGCAAGCGCAACCTCAGCCGGGCGATCTACCCTTCATGTTCCGTCGTGTAACCATTCTTTCGCCGGACGGATCAATCTGGGAATTCCCGGCAGGGAATTCCGGCGGGAGTTCGGCGCCGTCGAATAGCCAACCGGGCGACAACGCCCGGGACACGCCGACGACCGGCGCAGAGTCAACGGCTCACTCCGATGGTGATAACGGCGGCGGATAAATACGAAACGCATCAGGACACCGATCGAAGAACAACGTCGTACGATACATGAAAGATGAATCAACGGTCGTCTCTCGATGTAACGTATTACCTGAAAGACCGCGCTCGTCGCCATCGGTTTTCTTTTTGCCATGAGCGGAGATTGGCCGAGCGATCGCCTTATGTCTGCGACTTAACCGTAGTGCATGCAGGGATGAATAACTTTCGTCATCAGACACTGTCCCCTAGTTCCAAACCACCCTGCGAGTTCGGGCGGACAAGCTACGGCGGACCGGTCGAGATCATCGTCTGACATGTCTTCGATCGTGCGCATGGTGTGACTTCCAACTTCGTCATAATCAGACCGTAACTCGTCGAAAGGCGGGTACTCCGATTGATCGAGCGATGGAGTCGAGCCGTAGCAGAATTGTGACGTCAATTGGGGGCGGGGGTCGGGATCGCCGAGCATCATGTGATTAATGACGAGAGATTCGGTGGTGTAGAAGAGCTAAGCGAGTATCCAGAGGGCATGATTTCCGCCGTTTGGAGTTGGCTGTGCGAAGGATCGTCGCGGAGATCGTCGATGAGGTGAAGCACCGTATTTCGGCTGGTCGTAATTGGCGCTTGCTTGAATGAATTGAATGGAGTTCATTTCTTCTCCAGACAGAAACATAGTAAGTGATCAGTGGTAAATTTGAATCGTCCCAAGTGAGGGCAAGGTTGGCGCAGCGACACCCGTCATAGGAAGTTGCACGCTCAGTTGGAAGGCATGCGGGTTACGCCTTTTTGTTTCCGCTATCGGTAGGAGCGTAGAACCCCCACGACGACACCTTGGATTTCGCAATTCTTGACGATTATTGGATCAAAGTCGGGGTTGGCTGGTTGGAGCCGAATGTGCCCCTTCTCCTTGAAGAATGATTTGAGGGTTGTTTCACCGTTCTCGAGCAGCGCGACGACACGCTCGCCGTTGCGGGCGGTATGTCGCCGCTCGACGAGGACATAATCGCCGTCCCAGATACCTTCATCGCGCATCGACTCGCCTTCAACCTGCAAGGCAAACACCGATCCGGACTGGCCTCGCCTCGGGCCGAAGAAATTCTCGAGGTCGAGTTCATCGCGATCCTCGATTTTCTCGATGGGGTAGCCGGCGGCAATTCGGCCCACCAATGGAAAGATGTTCGCCCGACCTTCATCGGGAATGACGATACTTTCATTGATGACCAAAGAGCGTGCTTTGTTGGCGTCTCTCTCCAGCGCTCCTTTTCGAATGAGTGCTTCGACGTGTTCGAACACGGTGACTTTGCTGACGTCGATTTCGTCGGCAATCTCCTGCAAAGTCGGCGAATAACCATAGCGCAGTCTGCAGTCGCGTATTATTTTCAGGATGCGCATCTGTTTCGGAGTGAGATTCATTGAAGGACTTCCTTTCCTCTGTTGCTTCACGTTCCCAATCAATTCCGAGATTCAGGACCGTCAGGCGACGATTCAGATCGGTTTTATTTGCCCGCGATTTGATGCAATCGTCGTCGTCCGCAACTCTTGGAGGCGTAACCGCCGCGCTGTTGGCAATCGGCTCGCCATCCCTCCCGCATTCCGTCCTCGCCCCGATATTCACGGTCGTCACCTGGATTTTTTGGCTAACGCGCTCTGCTGGTGCGATTGGCGGAGCATTTTCAGCCGATTGAACGGCCGCCAATTCTCCGCGCTGATTGGTCAGCCACTTTCTCGCCGCTTCGACCATTCTGAGAGCGGATGATATTTTCGCGGTGGGGTTACCTTTCAGGCGCGCTGCTCTCTTGACTTCAACCGAACATTTCTTATGCGCTGTGAACGAACGCATGTAGGCCCGACTCTCCGGCTTGCGTCCTGTATAGTGATCAGAGTGGCCGGTTGCCGCCAATCGTGATTCCGGAAATCTCCTTATCAAATGACGATTTTCGACTACCAGTTCTTGAACAAAGTCGCCGCCGGGCCCAATCCTGATCAATGGGTGTGACATTTTCGCTTCGCCAATCTGTCGCGCACCATTTCAAATTCGGCTACAACCTGCAT
>Ga0210044_10009709_pt1 | contig 11651 bp, 8 predicted proteins | sample CryGey13umfilter_2_FD_183959 | JGI IMG/M metagenome (GOLD analysis project Ga0210044, IMG submission 183959) | Groundwater microbial communities from aquifer in Utah, USA - Crystal Geyser 4/9/14 3 um filter (SPAdes) (version 2) | ecosystem: Environmental > Aquatic > Deep subsurface > Groundwater...
GGATGTAAGGTTGGAAGATGAAACTGTTTGGTTAAATCAACAACAAATGGCACTTCTTTTTGGCAAAGATAAACGCACCATATCTGAACATATCCGCAATATTTTTAAAGAGGGCGAACTGGAGGAGGAAGTGGTTGTCCGGAATTTCCGGTTAACCACTCAACATGGTGCAATAATAGGAAAAACTCAGTCCAAGGAAGTAAAACATTACAATCTGGACGTTGTTATTTCCGTGGGGTATCGGGTCAAATCACTGCAAGGCACCCAATTTCGCATTTGGGCGACACAGCGTTTGAAAGAGTACATCGTCAAAGGCGTGGCGTTGAACGACGAACGCTTTAAAAGCGGTGAATCCATGCGCTACTTTGATGAACTGCAGGAACGCATCCGTGAGATCAGGCTTTCAGAGCGGGTTTTTTATCAAAAAATAAAAGACATCTACACCACCAGTATTGATTATAATCCAAAAGATGAAAAGACGATTGAGTTCTTTAAAATCGTCCAAAACAAACTTCTCTGGGCGGTAAGTCAGCAGACCGCCGCCGAACTTGTCCACCGCAGGGTTGATGCCTCCCTTCCGCTTATGGGGATGCTATCCTATGATAAAAAAACACCGGTGCAAAAAAATGATACAAGCATCGCCAAAAATTACCTTAACGAAGATGAGATCAAGCTGCTCGGCTTGCTGGTGGAACAATATCTTGCCTTTGCTGAAACCATGGCGCAGCAGCACACACCCATGTCTATGAAAGACTGGATCGGGCGCCTCGATGCCATTATCCACCTCAACGGCCGGGAACTGTTGACCCACGCCGGAAAAATCAGTCATGACATGGCGAAAGAACGGGCGGAGCTGGAATATGGTAAATACAAAGAACAGCTGAGACTAATCGAAAAAGAGGAAAGCCTGAGAGAACTGGAGGAAGATATAAAGAGGTTGAACCACGAAAAACACGAAAGGCACGAAAAGAATAATGGGGAGGCTGAATCATGAAAGTTTACCCGCAATACAAGGATTCAGGTGTTCCCTGGTTGGAACATGTTCCAGAGCACTGGGAATCGTTAAAATTACGCACGATTCTGTCTCCCAACACTGAACGAAATCGCCCTGATTTGCCTCTGCTATCCGTTGTTCGTGAAAAAGGAATTATTAAACGAAACACCAAAAGCAAAGAAGAGAATCACAATACTATTCCTGAAGATTTGAGTAACTACAAAGTTGTTAGATCCGGTCAATTTGCCATGAATAAAATGAAAGCATGGCAGGGTTCTTATGGCGTTTCTGCTTTCGATGGAATTGTCAGCCCTGCATATTTCATTTTTGATATCAATAGAGTTGGGGGTGAGTTTTTTCATCTTGCTATGAGATCAAAGGCTTATGTTCCATTTTTTACCCGAGCATCAGATGGAGTAAGAATTGGACAATGGGATTTGAATCAAACACGGATGAAGGAGATTCCTTTTTTTGTACCCACACAGGATGAACAACAGCAAATTTCCCGTTACCTCGATTGGCAGACCTCAAAAATTAATAAATTCATCAAGGCCAAAAAGAAACTCATTGCCCTGCTGAAAGAACAGAAGCAGAACGTCATCAACGAGGCTGTGACCAAAGGCATTAACCTCGATGTTGAAATGAAAGACAGCGGCGTTGAATGGCTTGGGGAGATACCGAAGCATTGGGACGTTCGCAGGTGTAAATATATCCTACGAGAAATCAATGTCAGGTCTGTGGATGGCTCCGAAGAACATTTATCAATGAGTCAAAAACATGGTGGGCTTGTTGGGCGAGAAGAGATCACTGAAAGACGGTTGATGTCAGAGAATTACGCAGGCGGAAAAATTTGTAACAAAGGAGATATTGTTTTAAATCGCTTGAAGGCTCACTTGGGCGTTTTTGCTGTCGCACCTCGAACTGGCGTTATAAGCCCAGACTATACAGTCTTAAATGTTATGGGGACCGCTTTACCCGAGTTCATTGAATGCGTGTTGAAATCATCAAAACTCCGGCCAGAACTTCGAGTTAGGTGCAAAGGGATAGTTGAAGGGTTTTGGCGGTTGTACACAGACGATCTTTACACTCTCAGCTTACCTCTTCCCCCTAAAGAAGAACAAAATGAAATAATGATGGAAATTGCCCGCCGGTCGTCAAAGGTCGATCAAACGATATCAAAGGCTGAGCGAGAAATCGAACTTATTCAAGAATACCGCACCCGCCTTGTTTCCGACGTCGTGACTGGAAAAGTGGATGTCAGCTCCGTAGAGATTCCGGACTTTGAGCCTGTTGAGGCTGATCTGGAAGTTCAGGATGACGAGGAGTCTGAAGATGAACTGATTACGGAGGGTGAAGAGTAATGGAACCACAGAATACACGGAATACACAGAAAGATTTTTTGTTTAAAGATGAGAGTTACCTAATCCGTGGTGCTGTCTTTGAAGTTTATCGTGAAATGGGGTGTGGTTTTCTTGAAGCTGTCTATCAAGAATGTCTGGAGAAAGAACTTCGCAAGCAGAATATTCCTTTTGTTTCTCAACCTGAATTGGAACTGTTTTATAAGCAGGAGAAGCTTCAGCAGACCTATAAGCCGGACTTGATTTGTTATGACAAAATCATTGTCGAACTCAAAGCAGTCAAAGAAATTTGTGACAAACATCGTGCCCAGTTGCACAACTACTTAAAAGCAACCGGACTTCAACTTGGATTTTTAATTAACTTTGGTCACTACCCGAAGTCAACCATCGAGAGAATTGTAAAATGAGACCACAGAACACACGGAATACACAGAAAAAGAACTCTAATACTGATCCTTCTGTGTTTTCTGTGTGTTCCGTGGTTAAGAGAGGTTTTGAATGAAATTTACCGATACAAGTGAAGCAGGACTTGAAACCACCATCGTCAAGTCGTTGATTGAAGAAGCCGGTTATCAGGCAGGCAATCCTCAGGACTATGACCGCGCCCATGCGGTTGACCTCGCCAAGCTGACGGCATTTATAGAGGAGACTCAGCCGGAGGTTGCAGAGCGTCTCAGTCTGGAAGTCGATTCACCTAAAAGAACACAGTTCCTTCATCGGCTACAGGGTGAAATCGCCAAACGGGGCATAATCGATGTGTTGCGCAAAGGGGTTAAACACGGCCCTGATTCCATCACACTCTTTTACGGCAGCCCGACAGCAAACAATGAGAAAGCCAGGGAGCTGTTTAAACAGAATATTTTCAGTGTGACACGCCAGTTACGCTACAGCGGCAGCGAGACGCAGTTGGCGTTGGATATGGGAGTTTTTATTAACGGCCTTCCCATTGCCACATTTGAGCTGAAAAACAAGCTGACCAAGCAGACCGCCCACGACGCTGTTCAGCAGTATAAAAATGACCGGGACCCTAAAGAGCTTCTGTTCCAGTTCGGCCGCTGTGTGGTTCATTTTGCGGTTGATGACCATGAAGTGCGCATGTGTACGCATCTGAAGAGCAAAGACTCGTGGTTCCTGCCTTTCAACAAAGGGTATAATGACGGTGCTGGTAACCCGCCTAATCCGGCAGGGCTGGCAACGGATTATCTTTGGAAAGAGATTCTGACCAAGGACCGCCTCACAGATATTCTGGAAAATTACGCACAGGTCGTTGAAGAGAAAGACGAGAAGACCGGCAAAAAGAAATACAAGCAGATTTTCCCCCGTTACCACCAGCTTACGGTGGTGCGTAAACTTCTCGCAAATGCCAAACAAACGGGTGCCGGGAAGCGATATCTGATCCAGCACTCGGCAGGCAGCGGCAAGTCAAATTCCATAGCGTGGCTGGCACATCAGCTGGTCGGTTTGGAAAAAGAGAAAAAAGCGGTTTTCGGTTCCATTATCGTCGTTACCGACCGGCGTGTTCTGGATAAGCAGATCCGGGACACCATCAAATCCTTTGCGCAGGTTGGCAACGTGGTTGGCCATGCGGAGCGCTCCGGTGATCTGCGCCGCTTCATCAACGAAGGAAAGCAGATCATCATTACAACCGTTCAGAAGTTCCCTTTCATTCTGGCGGAGATTGGTGATGATCACAGACAGAACAAATTCGGCATCATCATCGACGAAGCACACTCCAGTCAAGGTGGCCGAACTGCCTCGAAAATGAACATGGCGCTCTCTTCGGATATTTCAGAATCTGAGGAAGAAGAAAGCACAGAAGACAAAATCAACGAATTGATGGAGAGCCGCAAAATGCTGACCAACGCCAGCTATTTTGCGTTCACGGCTACTCCCAAAAACAAAACACTGGAAATTTTTGGTGAGCCTGATCCGCAGCCGGACGACAAGATAAAACATTATCCTTTCCACAGCTACACCATGAAGCAAGCCATTCAGGAAGGCTTCATTCTTGATGTGCTGAAGAATTACACTCCGGTGGGAAGCTTTTATCGACTGATGAAAACAGTGGAAGGCGATCCGCTTTTCGACACCAAGAAGGCTCAGAAGAAGCTGCGTAAATATGTGGAGTCCAATTCCCATGCCATCCGTGAGAAAGCGGAAATTATGGTGGACCATTTCAACGCACAGGTAATGGGTCTCCGGAAAATAGGTGGACAGGCCCGTGTTATGGTAATTACCAGCGGAATCATGAGGGCTATCGAATATTTCCATGCGATTAATGAATATATAGACGAAAAAAAACTCTCCTATAAAACGATTGTCGCATTTTCAGGAGAACATGAGTACGGCGGGAAAAAGGTCACTGAAGCGACTCTGAATGGTTTCCCCAGTAACAAGATCGAAGACCGAATTGCGGTAGACCCTTATCGTATCTTGGTTGTGGCCGATAAATTCCTCACCGGATATGACGAGCCGTTGATGCACACTATGTACGTGGACAAACCGCTTGCCGGTATTAAAGCAGTGCAGACTCTGTCACGTCTCAACCGGGCTCATCCCAAGAAACACGACACCTTCATTTTGGATTTCTTCAATGATGTTGATGTGATCCAGAAATCTTTTTCTGATTATTACCGCACGACCATACTCAGTGAAGAAACTGATCCCAACAAGCTCCATGATCTGAAGTCCGATCTGGATGGTTATCAGGTTTATTCTCCTGAACAGATCGACGGCTTGGTCGAGCTCTATTTGAATGGTGCGGAACGGGAAACTCTCGACCCGATTCTGGATGCCTGTGTTGCGGTCTATAACAGCGACCTCGATGAAGACGGGCAGGTAGACTTCAAGGGAAAATCCAAGGCATTCGTCAGGACATACGGCTTTCTTGCGTCAATTTTGCCTTACACAAATGCTGACTGGGAAAAGCTCTCGATATTCCTGAATTTCCTTATTCCCAAACTGCCCGCACCAAAAGAAGAGGACCTCTCCAAAGGGATTCTTGAAACGATCGACATGGACAGCTACCGGGCAGAAGTTCAGGCAAGCATGAATATAACACTTGCCGATGAAGATGCAGAGCTTGGTGCAGTGCCAACAGCTGGTGGCGGTAGAAAGCCAGAACCGGAACTGGATCAGCTAAGCAATATCATCAAAACCTTCAATGACCTTTTCGGGAACATCGACTGGAAAGACGCCGACAAAATTCGACAAGTCATTGCAGAGGAAATACCCGATAAGGTTGCCGCCGATTCCGCTTATCAGAATGCCATGAAAAATTCTGACAAACAGAATGCCCGTATCGAACATGACAAAGCCCTCGGCCGTGTCATGGTGGAATTGATTGCTGACCATACCGAACTTTTCAAGCAGTTCAGCGACAACCCATCTTTCAAGAAATGGCTGGGTGACACAATCTTCGGAGCCACCTATCAAACTTCAGATCAAGTTGGAACGGGGGCAAGATAGAGATGAACGGAAATTTGCCTAAGCCAATCAAAAAGCAGCGGGAGGTATTGTTCATGCCTGCTACCGGGCATTCCGCCGTTTTGGGAACTGCTGGCAGCGGTAAAACAACCCTCGCATTATACCGGGCAGCGTATTTGTCAGAACCATCAATGCCCCATGCCGGGCAAACTCTTCTGCTGACATTCAACAAAGCACTGGTAACTTACCTGAAGTACCTCAAGCCACCAAACGTTTATTTGTTGAACTTAAAAATTTCACCGGGACACGGTGATAATGGAATTTAGATGATGGGATTGGCAATATTGGCTTTAATAGTTGGCTTGGCGCTTCTGGTATGGAGCGCAGACCGTTTTGTGGAAGGCTCAGCCTCCACTGCACGTCATTTCGGCATGCCACCGCTGTTAATCGGCATGGTAATCGTTGGTTTTGGAACATCTGCTCCGGAGATGGTGGTTTCCGCTTTGGCCTCGATCGATGGGAATGCGGGAATTGCCCTTGGTAATGCGTATGGCTCCAATATCTGCAATATTGCCCTGATCCTCGGGGTGTCTGCCCTGATCAACCCAATCATGGTGCATTCGACGGTATTACGCAAAGAACTGCCGATACTGACACTCGTGACCATTCTCACCGTGGTCCTTCTCGCGGACCTTGATTTAACAAGGCTCGACGCTGTTATCCTGTTGCTGGTATTTGGTGGCCTGATGGCATGGACCATCTATCAGGGCCTGAAACGAAAAGCAGATACGTTGGCCAAAGAGGTTGAGTCTGAAACCGCCGAAAAAGAGATGCCGATTAAGCGAGCTGTTTTCTGGCTTGTTGCCGGGTTACTGCTGCTCATTGCCAGCTCCCGAATCCTCGTTTGGGGTGCCGTCGAAATTGCACAGATATTCGGTGTCAGCGACATGATCATCGGTTTGACGATTATAGCGGTGGGCACCTCTTTGCCGGAGCTGGCTTCATCGGTCATTGCCGCCCGTAAGGGTGAGCATGATATCGCTCTGGGAAACATTCTTGGTTCCAATCTGTTCAACACGCTGGCCGTTGTCGGTATCGCCGGAACGATCCATCCTTTTGCAGTGGAGCCTGAAACGCTCTCCCGGGACATGGTCGTTATGGGGGCTTTGACTGTTTCACTTTTTCTGATCGGTTTTGGATTCAGAGGGCGTCAGGGACGTATAAATCGTTTCGAGGGAACAGCACTTTTACTGGTTTATGTGGGCTATACCGCATGGCTGATCAGCACGGTAATGGCGGTTCAGACATGAGTTGTAAAACACACCGTCGGGTATTCAATCGGGAATCGAACCCACGTCCGTTCTCTGTTTCGGGATTACGGCTTGCGTAGCAAACGGAACGCGAGCCGCAGGCGAGTCCCGAAGGGATGCTACTGCGAAGCAGAGCGCAAAATGTAGAGAATTAAATTTCTCTCGGGGTCCGGCAATCTGATGGGATTGGATGTCACGTAAAGTGTTGAATCACCGTATTTTCTGGATGTCTTTCGTTTGGGAGAATGGGTTGGGGGAAGGCGCTGTTCCCTCCATCAATCAGAAAAGGCAAGTAGAAGGCAAGGTTGATGTTGAGCAAATAGAGGTAATTCTCTATCCGACTCCCCCTTCACTCGCGCTCACACTTTCACTCACGCTTCTGAGCACTGCTCACTTTTTTATCAGCAAATTTCACGTTCATTTTTTCAAATTCCCCCCACTTGAAAAACATAGTCCCCTGCCCCATAATGAAAGTATGAATGATGCACAGGAATTATTTGATCTCAACCAACTTGGGGAACTGACTTTTGCCGTATTCCTTTCTCGTCCCAATCGTTTCGTGGGAGAAATTCTGGTAAATAAACAAACCGTCACATGCCACATCTCGGACACCGGTCGTCTGAAAGAGATTCTGACAACCGGCCGGCGTATCCTGGTAACAAAGAATCCGCTCCACCTGAAAACTGATTATCGGCTGATTGCCTGTGAGATGGATGAATGGGTGCTGATCAACACCGCCATCCACACCCACATCGCCCGTGCGGCAATCCGAAAAGGGGTACTTGGCTTTGTACCTGAAACGGTTAGGCCCGAAGTAAGGGTGGGAAACAGCCGGCTGGATTTCCTTGTGGACAATCATCTTTTTGTCGAATTGAAAGGAACAAACCTTGTGCTGGATTCCCAGTGCAGATTTCCCGACGCGCCCACCACCCGGGGACACCGCCACCTGGAAGAACTGATTCAATTAAAGAAAAACGGAAAAGACGCCATGATCCTGATTCTCGGCTTGCGAAACTGCCCCTGTTTTGCGCCAAACCGGGACATGGACCCCGCTTTTACTGATCTATTTCAGAAAGCACTGAAATCCGGCGTCCAGTATCGGGGATTTCGGATAAAACTGGACTTGCCGTCCGGCTATGTCCAGTTGAGTGGAGATTTACCCCTTTGCCGGGAGGTTGCCCATGATTAAGCAAGTGGAAACCTTCCTTCAGTACTTGAAAGAACACAAAAACTACTCTCCCCATACAATCCGTAATTATCGGATAGACCTAGACCAGTTCTTTGAGTTTCTTGAGACATTTGAATTGGACATATTGAGCCTGGGTCGTGCGGAAATTCGAATGTTTCTCGGAGAACTCAAACGTCGGCATCTGAAAAAAACCAGTGTTGCCCGAAAACTGGCCGCGTTGAAGTCGTTTTTTCGCTTTCTCAAACAAAACCACTTGGTAGAAAAGAACCCGGCCGCTCTCGTTTCTTCACCAAAACTGGACAAACCGCTACCCAAATTTCTCACACTGATTGAAATGGACAAGCTTTTTGAAATTATCAACACCAACACCATGCTCGGACTACGCAACCGCGTGGTAGTGGAACTGTTCTATGCCACCGGAATGCGGATTTCAGAGCTTGTTTCCATCAAGATGAAACAGCTGGATCTGGATAACCAGATCGTCCGGGTCCTTGGAAAAGGAAAAAAGGAACGGATTGTCCCCTTTGGTGCTCCTGCTGGGAGATGGCTTCGCAAGTATATCGCCAAAAGACGGGAATTCCTCATCGAAAAGGGACACCTGGCTGAGGAACATCTCTTTGTCAACAAGGATGGTATCGCCATTTCCGCAAGGGGAGTCCGGGGAATTGTGGACCGATTCCTCTACCTCGCCGCCGACCGCCACGGACTGTCTCCCCACGCACTTCGCCACACCTTCGCCACCCATCTGCTCGACAACGGCGCGGATTTGAGGGCAATCCAGGAACTGCTGGGTCATTCCTCCCTTGCCACAACAGAACGGTATACTCACATTACCCACGACAGATTGTTGAAAATCTACCGAAAAACCCATCCCCATCAGAAGAAAGAATAAAAATGAAGTGTTCTGTTTTCTGTGTTCTGACCGGAAAGAGAAGGGAACCGGCCGCTTCCCTTTTCCCCTTGCACTCGTACTTTCTTATACCCCCCAACGCCCACGCATCCCGCATTGTGTTTTTAACACGGCTCTGGTAGAGTGTTTCTGTTTATCGACCGTCATGGAGGGAAGATGAAACGCAAAATAGATTTTGGGTTGCCGCAGGTTTTGCTTATTCTGTATCTAATTGAATTCACAGTGTTGGCTATTCAACCTTTTTCCCGGGAGGTCTGGATTGCAGAAAATGTGCCCATTGTGCTCATCGTTCTGGTTCTGGCCCTCACTTATCGGTACTACCGATTTTCCAACACCGCCTACGGGCTGATGGCCGTGCTGATTTTTCTTCATACCATCGGTGGCCACTTCACTTTTGAGCTGGTTCCATTTCAGTGGGTGACCGACTTATTTGGTTTTTCCCGGAATAATTTTGATCGTATTGCTCATTTCTCCGTGGGATTTTATGCCTTTGCCGCCTGTGAACTGGTGGAAAGAAAAAAATGGAGCCAATCCCGAATCCTGACTGCCCTTTTCGGTGTTTTCATGATATTCACTGTTGCCGCAGTCTACGAAATCCTGGAGTGGCTTTTTGCTGTGACGGCCGACCCAAAAGCCGGAATTGCCTTCCTTGGCAGTCAGGGGGATATCTGGGACGCTCAGAAAGATATGTTGTCAGACGGCCTTGGCGCTGTCACCGCCACAATTTTTTACGGATTCCTTCGCTGGCGAAAGCACTAAGACGGAACAAAGCCCCTCAGGTTACGTGAAAGACAAGCTTGAGGAAGTGCAAGGCGGGATTCAAACGAGATCGAAAAGGATCAAGTAATTCAAGACGCTCATTCTTTTTACCCGTTTTTCTCAATCAACAAACAGTGGGTCCACATCCGGGACAATCTGGACCTCACTATTTCGAGTGTTCTTCAGCAAAATGGGCATGGCACCCTTTTTGAATACACGGCGAACCGCTGCCCTGCTTTCGCCGCGAAGTAGAATTATGCGGCGGTACCGGCCTTTCAAGCGGTAGATTCCGGCTTTGAACGGGCCAAGAATTGCCACACGGGCCTCTCCTGCCTTCGACAGAGCAGCAGCCAGTTCCACTCCCTTTTCCCGAACCGCTTCCTCGTCTTCCCCTTTTATTTCAAGAGATATGAGATGAGCGAAGGGGGGATAGTCTGCCCTTTTTCGAAAATTCAATTCCTCTTTCGCGAAATCCGCAAAATTTCCACTTTTCAGGTGCTCATATGTTTTGTTCTCAGGCAGGTAGGTCTGTATCAGTACCCGTCCAGCCACATCACCACGGCCCGCCCGACCTGCCGCCTGCAGAATCAATGAAAATGTTCGCTCTGCGGAACGGAAGTCGGGGAATTTCAGGCTGGAATCCGCATCAACGACGCCTACGAGGGAAACACCCGGAAAGTGGTGCCCCCGGGCAATCATCTGAGTGCCGACGAGAATGTCAATTTCCCCTGCCAGCATCCGGTCATGAAGTTTCTGGAAGGATTTTTTTCCGCCCATGGTGTCCCGGTCGGCACGAAACATCTCCGCTTCAGGGAAAAGCCTGTGGAGTCGCTGCTCGACTTTCTGAGTGCCGAAACCTATCATCTGAATGAAGGAATCTCCGCAGGCCGGACATACATGGGGCATTTCCTGCTCCGTTCCACAGTAGTGGCAGCGAAGAGGTTTTCCGTCATAACCGGAGTGGACCGTCATCGTCACACTACAATGAGGGCATTGAACCACATAACCACATTTCCTGCACAAAAGAAACGGCGCATATCCTCGTCTGTTGAGAAAGAGGATGACCTGCCCCCCTCCCGAAACCGTTTTCTTGATTTCTGCCACAAGGGACTCACTGAATATGGTTTTTTTGCCCTTACTTTTCTTGAATTCTTCTTTCATATCTATCAGTTGAATTTCAGGCATAACCTTCTGTTCAACACGCTGCGTAAGGTGGGACATGCGGTATTTCCCAGCAAGGCCATGATGGTAGCTTTCGATTGTCGGGGTTGCGGAACCCAGGATCACACCGGCACCCTCTATTTTTGCCCGAAAGAGCGCCACATGGACAGCATTGTACCGGGGATGAGAAGACTGTTTATAGGAATGATCATTCTCCTCATCCACAATAATCAGCCCGAGATTTTGAAGGGGTGCAAACACGGCGGAACGCGTTCCCACCACTATTCTTACTCTGTTCTTCAAAATCCGGGTCCATTCCGACAATCTTTCGCCCCGACTGAGGCCGGAGTGAAGAATTGCGATATCGTTGCCAAACCGGACTTTCAGTCGGGATATGGCAGCGGGAGTCAACCCGATTTCCGGTACCAGATATAGCACTTGCTTCCCTGATTCCATAACCGCATCTGCCGAACGTAGATAGCATTCCGTCTTACCGGAGCCGGTCACACCATAGAGGAGATGCATTCCGGTAGGCGCACGCTGA
>Ga0210044_10009710_pt1 | contig 11647 bp, 8 predicted proteins | sample CryGey13umfilter_2_FD_183959 | JGI IMG/M metagenome (GOLD analysis project Ga0210044, IMG submission 183959) | Groundwater microbial communities from aquifer in Utah, USA - Crystal Geyser 4/9/14 3 um filter (SPAdes) (version 2) | ecosystem: Environmental > Aquatic > Deep subsurface > Groundwater...
AAATGAGAAGACTGTTTTTTGTTAGATGAATGAAAAAGGAAATATTTTTTTGATTTATTATTTTTGAATAATTTTGAAATAACAGAACTAATAAAATTCAATACCTTTTCGTGGTATTTCGCTTCAAAGAAAATTAAAGTTAGTGCAATCATAACCACAGGAAAAACACCGATTTGAAATAAATATCCCGTAATAGAATGAAAGCCAACGACTGCCAGATACGCCCAAATACGGGTTTTTTTGTAAAATAAAGCAAAAGGAACTAATAAATCATAGAACATTCCTGTCCAAGAAAAAATATAAGCTATAATTTCATATTGCATCAGAAACCCAAAGAACGGCATATCATAATGAGGAGGAAGCCAAATTTTGAGAGGCATTGCATCAAAAAGCCATTCAGAATTAATTTTAGCTAACCCTGCATAAAAATAAGTAATGGAAAGTTGTAGTTGAAAAATCAGAATCCAAGCACGAGAAACTGAAAGCGAAGGAGAAACTGAAAAAAAATTTTTCAAAGAAGAGAAAAAACCAGCGTTCGATTTTATATTTCTCTTTTTATTCTTTTCACTTTGTTTTTCAAAATTATTTCCAAAAAAAATACAGTCAAGCGAATAAAAACGATGAGCAGGAGCAAAAATGAGTAAGAAAGCCATCAAACTCACAAAATAATAATGATTGAGGTAATAAGTAATATCAATAAGTTGGCAATACGTAAAAGTCAGAAACAATAAAATAGCAGAAAGACGATACAAAAAAGCAAACGCAACGCCCAAACTTGCAAGTAATAAAATGACATGAACAGCATACATTCCATAAGCAGGAAGTGGCTCAACCCATTCAAAACCAAAATACTTAAAATGAAAAACTGGCTGAATATAATGCTTTTCTATCCAACCCAAATACCAAAAACGAAGCGTACTAAAAAAAATAAGCAAACCAAATAAAATTCGGAAACTTACTAGAGCAGCTATTGAAGTGGGAACTAGGAATTTGGAATTAGGAGTTAGGGAATACATAATAAAATATCAATAATTAAAGATTACGAAATATATGTATTACAAATTTAAGAAATTTTGAAATTGAATTTTGTATTTTCTTAAACTCTAAGTTCTATTTTCTAATCTCTAAACATTCAAAAAATTCTTCAAAAGTTCTTCTCCAGCATCTGCACTTTTTTCTGGGTGAAATTGTGCAGCATAAAAATTCTCTTTTTGTAGGGCAGCCGAAAAAGGCAAGATATAATCACAACTTGCAATCGTATCTTTACACAGTTCTGCGTAATACGTGTGTACAAAGTAAAATTGAGGAGGTAAATTATTCTCTTTAACTTTGTTAAACAAATCACTATCAAATAATTCTCCTTTTAAATCTTGTGTTGTATTCCAACCCATGTGAGGAACTTTATCAGCCGAATTAGTTGGTTTAAATTCTTTTACATTTACATCAAAAATCCCTAGTCCTTTTGTATTTCCTTCTTCTGTATGTGAGCAAAGCAGTTGCATTCCAAGACAAATTCCCAAAACGGGCTGTTTTAGCGTTGGAATAAAAGTATCTAATTCTGCATTTTTGAGTTGCTGCATAGCTGATTCTGCATGACCAACTCCTGGAAATATAATTTTGTCAGCCGATTTCAAAATTTCTTTATCAGCACTCACAACGGCTTGAATACCCAAACGCTGCAAAGCAAAATCGACAGAACGAATATTTCCTGCTTTATAATCTATGATTACTATTTTCATATCCTGTTTATAAAACCCTAAGGGTCTCTGAAGACCCTTAGGGTTTAGATGAAATGTATTTTAAACTCCTACACTTCCACTTTTTCCTTTTGATGGATTTGATGGAATTACTCTAATTTTTTGAGTTGATTTATCTGATTTATTTTTTTGTTTTACATCTTGTATTTCTAAAGGTCTAGCTGTTTTGTCTTGTTCTTTTACTAAAGCTAATTTCAAAACTTCTCCAGCTCTTTCTACAAAATGAAATTTCATTCCTTTGATATAATGTTCTTCAATTTCCTCAATGTCTTTCTGATTGCGTTTGCTCATCACAATTTCAGTAATTCCTGCACGCCCAGCAGCCAAGATTTTTTCTTTAATTCCACCCACAGGAAGCACTTTTCCGTGTAGCGTAATTTCGCCAGTCATGGCCAACTGATTTTTGACTCTTCTACGAGAATAAGCCGAAACCATAGCCGTAAGCATCGTAATACCAGCCGAGGGGCCATCTTTTGGAACAGCACCAGCAGGAACGTGAACGTGCAAATCGTATTGGTCAAAAAGTTGATGGTCGATATTCCATTCTTCTGCATTGGCTTTCAAATAAGAAAGTGCTGCACTAACCGATTCTTTCATTACATCGCCAAGTCGTCCAGACAAAGTAATTCGCCCTTTTCCTTTACTCAAACTCGCTTCAATAGACAAGATTTCGCCTCCATATTGTGTCCAAGCTAATCCTGTTGCTACACCTACCGTTTCATTTTCTTCAAAAAGTTCTTTATCAAAAGAGGGTTTTCCTAGTATTCTTTCTACTTCTTTAGGTGTAATTTTCTTTTGATAGTCTTCTTCCATGGCTACCGATTTGGCAACATTTCTACAAAGAGATGCAACTTGTCTTTCCAAACTTCTGACACCTGATTCTCTTGTATAACCTTCTACTACAAAACGCAACGTTTCGGCAGTAAAAGTGATGTCTTTGGCTTGTAATCCGTGATTTTTTCGTTGTTTGGCTATTAAATGACGTTTTGCAATTTCTATTTTTTCCTCAATCGTATAACCAGAAACTTGAATAATTTCCATTCTATCACGAAGCGCAGGTTGAATAGTATCCAAAGAATTTGCCGTAGCAATAAAGAGAACTTTAGATAAATCGTATTCTGTTTCTAAATAATTATCTACAAATGTATCATTTTGTTCTGGGTCTAAAACCTCCAACAAAGCTGAAGAAGGATCACCACGAAAATCACTACTTACTTTATCAATCTCATCCAAAACAAAAACAGGATTTGAAGAACCTGCTTTTTTGATATTTTGCATGATTTTTCCTGGCATTGCACCAATGTAAGTACGACGATGTCCTCTAATTTCAGACTCATCGTGCATTCCACCTAGCGAAATACGCATATATTTTCTACCTAATGCCTTTGCAATAGATTTTCCTAGTGAAGTTTTACCCACCCCCGGAGGTCCATAAAGACATAAAATCGGACTATCTAACGAATTTTTGAGTTTCAGAACAGCCAAGTATTCCAAAATACGTTGCTTTATTTTTTCTAATCCGTAATGCTCTTTATCTAATACTTTTTTTGCATTATTCAAGTCTAAAAGGTCTTTTGTTGTAAACTGCCAAGGCAAATCCAACATAAATTCCAAATAAGAAAGCGAAATCGAATAATCTGGTGCAGCAGGATTCATGCGAGAAAAACGTTCAACTTCTTTCAAGAAAAACTCTTTTGTTTCATCACTCCATTCTTTTTCTGCTGCTCTTATATGCAGTTTATTGATGTCTTTATCATTTTCATCTCCAATTTCGTCTTGTAGTGTTTTGATTTGTTGGCGAAGAAAATATTCTTTTTGCTGCTGGTCTAAATCCGAATTTGTCTTTTCTTTTATATCACTTTTGAGTTCTAAAAGCTGAATTTCACGGTGCATAATCTTCAAAAGCTGCACAGCTCTATCCATTACTTTAGGAAGTTCAAGCAATTTTTGTTTTTCTTTTACTTCTACATTTGTATTTGCAGAAAGAAAATTAATCAAAAAATTAGGGCTTTCAATATTTTCTAAGGCAATTTGAGCCTCTGGTGGAATATCCGAACTCAAATGCAAAATTTTAAAAGCAGCTTCTTTTATCGATTCTATAAGAGCTTCTTTTTTGCGTCCGTCGTTTTTCTTTGTTGATTTCGAATCATCTAAAGACAAATCAGTCAGATAATTTACTTTTCCAATCAAAAATGGTTCTTCTTGTGTAAGCTCATGAAGTTCAAAACGTTGCTTTCCCTGTACGATAATAGTCGTATTTCCGTCAGGCATCACAATTTTTTTGACTATTTTGGCAAGTGTTCCTATAAAATGCAAATCTGATTTTTGTGGCTCATCTTCTCCTAAATTTTTTTGAGAAACTACACCAATATACGCTTCATCTTTATACGCTTTTTTTATCAAACGTAAAGATTTTTCACGCCCTACGGTAATAGGCATAATAATTCCAGGGAACAAAACCGTATTTCGCACAGGCAAAATCGACAGTTCTTCGGGCAAATCATCTTCGATAAGATTAGCAGCATTTTCTAGCTCTTCCAAATCTATTTGGGGAATATCGTCTTCTGTAAAAGGCACTTTTATATTTTTCAAAAAATGTATGTAAATTTAATGTATTGGAATATCAAAATTATAAAGAATAGATAACTATAACAACAAAAAAATGTCAGATTGTCAGTATTATCTACACTTTTAATGACTACAAACTGAATACGAAATTGTTATAAATTAAAAAATCCATCCTTATGGCTATAAGAACAATCAAAAACAGTCAAAACTGGTTCCGTTTATAAGTCTTTTGCAAGTCATGTACCAAGCCTAATTTTGTTTTTTTTAATGGAAAATTAGGGCAAAATGGCAGATTTAGGAACAGTTACGAATTAAGTAGTTAGACAAAATAACAACGACTTGAACTGATTGGTAAATGATTTTATGATCTATATGATAATTACAGGATAATACAATGAAAATTAAATTACTATTAAAAAATAATTAATATTACTTGTATTTAGCTTCGCTGAATTTCAGTTGTATTTATCTTGTATTTTATCAAATAAATCATTCGCTAATCATGTTATATAAAATTAAATTCTCTTAGCAATTCGAAGTTTTGCACTTCTTGCTCTAGGATTTTTTTCGATTTCTTCTTTTGATGCCGTAATTGGTTTTCTGTTCACAGCTTCAAAAGGCTTTATGATATTTCCATAAAAATCCTTTTCTATTTCGCCCTGAAATTTACCCATCTGAATAATTTTTTTCAGAGGTCGGTCTTCCAAAGAATGGTACGACATAGCTACCAAACGTCCATCAGTTTTCAAAACTTCGGCACATTGCAGGAGCATATCTTCTAGCGATTCCATTTCTTGATTGACTTCAATACGCAAGGCTTGAAAGGCTTGAGCATAATATTTAAATTCCTGTCTTTTGGGTGCAAGACGTTCTAAAATCGTCTTTAATTCGGTTGTCGTTTCGATGGTTTTATTGATTCTTGAAGCAACAACTGTTTTGGCGAGTGTTTTGGCATTTTTTATTTCGCCATAAATTCCGAAAAGTTTGTATAACTCAGCTTCTCCATATTCATTCAAAATATCTTTTGCCGTTTGGCTCATCGAAGTATCCATTCTCATATCCAAATCAGCCTCAAAACGAGTAGAAAACCCTCTTTTTGGTTCGTCTATTTGATGCGAAGAAATTCCTAAATCTGCCAAAATCCCATCTACTTTTTCAACTTTGTACATTCGTAGATATTTAGCCAAATATCTAAAATTAGCTTTCAAAAATATAAATTTTGAAGGATTTTGAAGCGTATTTGCTGTTTTGGCTAATTCTTGTGCCTGTTTTTGAGCGTCTGTATCTTGGTCAAAAGCATAGAGTTTTCCTGTGGTTAGTTTTTCTAAAATTGCTCGGCTATGTCCACCTCCTCCAAAAGTAAGGTCGACATAAATTCCGTTTTCTTTTATATCCAATGCTTCGATACATTCAGAAAGCATTACAGGATTGTGATAAGTAGATTCCATTTTTCGGATTAAATAAGTTTTGGTTTTTTAATAATTACCTTAAATTCTTCGGCTTCTTTGTCATTGATAAAATCAATATCTGGATAAATTTGTAGACATCGTACAATTCCACTTCCTATTCCTTTATAATTCAATAAATCCATAGCAAAAGAATCCAAAACTGGATTTCGTTTTTTACGTATTCCTCTTTTTATTTTTTACATCTTGTTTGAACTGAACAAAACTTGTTTCTCCTTGACTTATAAGTTCTATTATTTCTTTATTTTTCATTTCTTTCTCTATTTTTCCTTATTTTTTTAAAAATCCTTATACTAAAAAATAACTATTTTGTTTTGTGTATAAATCGCAAACTAAAGTTTACGTTACACTATTTCTCACTCTAAAGAGTAAGCTACATTTAACTTGTAGAGATTATTTTTCTTGTAACTGTTTTATTTTCAATACTTTACAAGTCTTTTGTTTTGCAAAAGGGTATTCCATTTAACCCACAACTTTAGTTGTGGGGGGCAAGAAAAAGAATACGTTTTGTAACGGTTACTAAGTGCCAATTCGCTTTTTCCCACGAATAAATTCGTGGGTTTAATTTAGGCTACCTTTTGCAATGGGTAAAAGGATTAAATTATTGATAATCAGATGTTTAAATCATAATTAAACTCTACAAATTAAAAATAAAGTTACGCTACTCTTTAGCTTTTGAAATTCATTTTTTATTCCCATTCTACAAAGGCTACGCAACTCTGTTGCTAGGAAAGCACTATTTTAGATTTTATAAATGACATTCATATTGATTGAGATACTAAAAAATTTACATTTTATCAGCAGCTTTCATAATCAAAAGTGGACTTTCTGAATGATATGCCATTTTTTTGGTAACACTATGCCCAAAAATACGCTGTAAAAAATCACGTTCACGACGAAGCATTACCAAAAGTGTAAGAGGGTTTTCTTCAATATATTCCAGTAAAGCATCTTCTATTTTTTGCTCTTCTTTTTTAGGAATAATTTTAAAACTGACATAATTATCATCTGTTCCTACTTCTGTATAATTTCTCCCAAAGGCTTGAAATTTGGAATTTGTTTCAGCATCCTGTTCTATATGAATACATTCTACTTTCGCTTTAAAAGCAACAGCTAATTCTTTTAGATAATTCAAGACACTTTTATCATCTGCAATAAGTGAAGTGGCATAAACAATGCGCTGGTATGTTCCTTTTTGGCTTTCTTCTGGAACAATAACCACAGGAGACGAAGCATCATTGATGATTTTGGCAGCTACACTTCCCAAGAAAACCTCATTTAATCCACTTGCACCTTTTGTTCCCATCACAATCAAATCTGAATTATAATCCTCAGAATAAAAAAGAATGCGCTGCATAGGGTCGCCATCAACTACCAAATGCTCGAAATCCAAAGTAGGTTCGGTTTCCTTTAGTCGCATAACTACTTTATACATATTGTCTTCTGCTTCTTGTTTTCCAAGGTCAGTCAATTTTTTCTTACCTGTAAAGCTACCACTACCCATTTGAGGAGGTTGATAAGAGTGAAAAACAATAATTTTGGATTCTGAAGTTTTGGCAAGTTCGATAGCATGACGAAGAGCCTGTAATGAGTTTTCTGAAAAATCTAAAGGAACAAAGATAGTTTGCATAAATAAATTTGGGAGTTAGAAGTTCGATTTTAGAAGTAGAATTTAAAAATTAGTCTGAGATTTATCCTTCACTTACAAACGTTATCACGGTTATTTACAGCATTGATTATAAAAAACAAAATGTGCTTATTTTTCCATAGGACTGGGTTTGCAAACCCAGTCCTATGGAAAAATGAACATTACTAAATTAATTGTGATAACGTTTACTAATCTGAAATATAATGTAAAGTTAGCAATAATATGACTTTTTTAATCGTAAAATTATCTATTTAGAATAATTTTCAGAAGTTTCTTCAAAGAAGTATTTTTTCTTAACCTTCAAGCCTTAACTTTGCAACTTCATTTTTGAAACCTACTTTTATTTTACATAAAAACACAAATTTTGCTTTGGAACAACTCCTAGAATCTTTCTTGACTTATTTTTTTTCTCACAAACTAGAACTTTTTGCAGCTCTTACTGGACTTATCTGTGTTTGGCTCAACACTAGAAATAACCATTGGGGTTGGTTTTTTGGGATTTTGAGTGTAGTTCCGTATATCTATATTTTTTATGAATCGGGTTTGTATGGCGATTCTATTTTGAGTTTGTTTTATTTTGTAGTAAGTATTTGGGGTTGGTACCATTGGCTTTTTGGAGGTAGAAATAAAGCAAAAAAACAAAAAAACATATTCTCAGAATCTTCTATTTTGGATAAAAATGTAATAGAAGAATTAAACGCTGAAAATTTCTATGAAGAGAAAACAAACCAAAAAGAAAGCGAAAATACAGAGCTTCCAATCACTCACATGTCTGTCAAATTTTGGATAATTAGTATCGTTGCAGGAATTTTGGGAACGATAGGTTGTGGTGCTTGGTTTTCTACTTTACCCAATGCAACTGTACCTTATTTTGATGCTTTCACAACTGCATTTAGCATAGTCGGACAATTTCAACTTGCCAAACGTTGGGTAGAAAACTGGATTTTTTGGTTTGTAATTGATGTCGTTTGTGTAGGAATTTATTATTATAAAGGACTTTATTTTACAACAGGATTGTATGCTGTATTCTTAGTTTTGGCTGTTTTGGGATATTTTGAATGGAAGAAAAAAATGATTGAATAGATAAAAATCATAATTTTACCTGCAAACCATCATAAGCCAGCTCTATATTCGGAGGTAATTCTTCTAAAACTTCTTTATGTAATCCCATTTTATGACTAATATGCGTCAAATAGGCTTTTTCAGGATTTAATTTTTGGATAACTTCAACAGCTTCATCTAGCGTAAAATGTGAAATATGAGTTTCTTTTTGTAACGCTCCCAAAACTAATATTTTTGTTCCTTTTACCTTTTCTAATTCTTCATCAGAAATAAAATTTACGTCAGTAATGTAGGTAAAATCATTAATTCTAAAACCAAAAACAGGGAGTTTGTAATGCAAAACTTCAATAGGAATTATTTTTACACCTTCTACTTCAAAGGGTTTGTTTTCTAAAATATGCGTTTCTACTTGTGGAATACCGGGATATTTGAAGTCTGCAAAAATGTAGGCAAATTCTTGTTTTAACTGATTTAAAACAGTTTCTCGTGCATAAATCGGCATATCTTTTCGTTGAGCAAAATTAAAAGAACGTATGTCATCCATTCCTGCTGTATGGTCTTTGTGTTCATGAGTAAAAAGAACGGCATCTAATTTTGTGATTCGTTCTCTCAAACATTGCTGACGGAAATCTGCTCCTGTATCGACAATAAAACTTTTTGGTTCTCCTTCCTTATTTTCTACCTCAATATGAATAGAAACACGCAAACGCTTATCTCTATAATCTAAGGATTTACAAACTTCACACTCACATGCAATAACAGGAACACCTTGTGATGTCCCTGTTCCTAAAAATGTTACTTTCATTTATTTTGTATTTTTAATAGACAGTTGGGAAACTGTCTGCTACTTATTTTGTTTGCCTATTGTTCTATCAAAAAGTTGATAAATGCGTTTATATTCATCAGCCCAGCTAGTCGGATAGACAAAACCGTGTCCTTCGATAGGATAAACGGCAAGTTCCCAGTTTTCTTTTTTGAGTTCGATAAGTCGTTGAGCTAAACGAACGACATCTTGAAACTGAACATTTGTATCAATCATTCCATGACAAATCAATAAATCGCCTTCCAAACCATCAGCAAAATAAATTGGAGAAGAACGAACATACGCCAAACTATCCTCCAAAGGTGTATTCAAAATATTTGAAGTATAAGAATGATTGTAATGCGCCCAATCTGTAACCGAACGAAGTGCAGCACCCGAACGGAAAATTTTAGGTTCTTTAAACATCGCCATCATCGTCATAAAACCACCATACGAACCACCATAAATTCCGATTCTATCTTTATCGATGCCGTGATTTTTGACTAAATAATCTGCACCAGCTACATAATCTACAAGCTCTTTATTTCCCATGTGGCGATAAATTGCCGTTCTCCAATCTCTGCCATAGCCTTGACTACCACGATAATCAATGTCAATAACTGTATAACCTTGTTCTCTCAAAAGATTATGAAACATATATTCTCTATAATATGAACTCCAACCGTAATGAACATTTTGCAAATATCCTGCGCCATGAACAAACATAACAGCAGCTTTATTTTTTACATTTGTATCAGGCTCATAAATACGTGCAGGAACTTCTACACCGTCAGGCGTTGTGAAAGTAATGATTTTTGGTTCGTACCAAGCATGTTTTTTAAACTCTTCTGAAACCGAATTTGTAATCTGTCTTTGTGAAGAATTTATTTTGTTCTCAAAAACGACTAATTCCCAAGGCTTATTTGAATAGGAATAACGAGCAATCCAAAATTTTTCATCAGGCGATAAAGCTAATTCTTCATAGACTCCTTTTTGAGAAGTAATTTTTTCTAAAAAATTCTTTTTACCTAATTTATACAAATGATATTCGTGGAAATTTTCTTTGTTGGCACGGACATAAAATGTTTTAGCATTTCTTGAAAGCCAAACATCAGTAACTTCAAAATTTCCATTTGTGAGTTGGTTGCGTTCTTTAGTGTTGAAATTATAGGTATAAAGGTGTGAAAATCCTGTTTTTTCAGATTGAAAATAAACTGTTTCATCGTCTTGCCAACCTAATGTTCCTGTTGAGGCGTGCCAGCCACTAATTCCCTCTCCACCTATCCAAGCATCGTCATGTTGATGATCTATGAGTTTTAATTTTTCATCTTTGCTATTCAAATCCATTCCTACAATCCAACGGTCTTTTGAGTCATCTGTACGCACTACAAAAACACCTTTTTTGCCATTTGGCGACCATCTTACTTCATGAATCCAAAGATTTCTTGGCGAGTTTCGTTTTGTATCTCTTCCATATTCTGTATAATAAGCAGGGTTTTCCATCATTTTAGGAAGCACCGATAAATCAACTTTATCATTTGCAATGGCATATCTGTCATATACATAAAGCGAAAAATCAGCATCTTCATTTCCTACTTTCGAACGAGCAGAAAGATTTTCAGTATAACCGAGTTCATTGATATAATTGGGAACTTCAGTAGCTTTTGAGGAATATTCTCCCAAAATATAAATCACAAAACGTCCGTCATTGCTAATCTGAACCGAAGAAACATATTTTCCATTGAGTGGAATGGCTGTCAAACGATACGGCTTAGGTTGAGCATTTTTGATAGAATCTTCTAAATTATTTAATCTAACAATTTCTAATAAATCACTTTGTTGTTGATTGAGCCATTTTTCGGCATCTGAAAGCGATTTTTCGGCTTTTTTATCCGAATCTACAAAAGAAGTAAGTTGCTGTGTTTGTCCGATTTGCTTTCCTTCTAGCCAAAAATAAAATAAATCATTTCCTTTTTGATAAACGATGGCACTGTCATTTCTTGTAAAATGTGGATTTCTTTCATTATCAAGTGTATTTGTTAGGCGCATCGTTTGTCCATTTTCGATGTCTTGCAAATACAAATCTCCATCTACCGAAACTACTTTGTGTGTTTCAGATTCATTGTAACTATCTGAATGAAAATCATCTCCAAAAATATAACTTTGAGGGTTTAGGTTAAAATCATTTGCAGCAATTTTCAACGGCTGACCGATTGGGTTTCCACTCGAAATACTTTGTTTATACCACGTTGGCAAAGGCTCTAAAGCTGATTTTTTAGAAAAATAAATTACTTTTCCGTCATACGACCAACGCCCATTTTCTGGCAAAACACCAACAAATTTA
>Ga0210044_10009711_pt1 | contig 11645 bp, 10 predicted proteins | sample CryGey13umfilter_2_FD_183959 | JGI IMG/M metagenome (GOLD analysis project Ga0210044, IMG submission 183959) | Groundwater microbial communities from aquifer in Utah, USA - Crystal Geyser 4/9/14 3 um filter (SPAdes) (version 2) | ecosystem: Environmental > Aquatic > Deep subsurface >...
CGGTTCGCCATAATAAAATCACCTCCTTTTGTCACGGGGTGATTTTATTTTCTCACAAGGGCTACGCCGTTAAACGCACACGCCGGCTAAAGCCGGCGGTTTTTCCTCATAAAGAAAAATCGCCCTAAGGCGATTTTTACTTTGTTTCTTTGTGCGGTGTATGCTTTGAACAAAACTTACAGAACTTCGAGATCTCAAGCCGATCCTTGAGTTTCTTCTTATTCTTGTGGCTATGATAGTTGATACGCTTGCACTCCGTACACTCGAATTTGATGAGATTATCTTGAGACATAGTGTTGAATTTCGAAAAGACTGTACCAGAGCCCCCATACCCTGTCAATGATTACGACCCATACGAAAGACCTGACATTGCTACAAAAAACTGCTTGGGGGGAAAAAGAAAAGGGATGTCGCATGGGCATCCCTTACCTTCTCTCTTACGCAGCTGGAGCTTCTTCTGCAGGAGCAGCTTCACCACCCTCTACAGGAGCCTCCACTGGAGCTTCAGCAGGAGCCTCTGCGGCCTCTGCTGGAGCCTCGGTTGCTGGAGCTTCAGTCATCGGAGCATCTGTAGCAACAGAACCATTTGTACCGTCGTCGGAAAATGTCATAGTCGTACGGTCAATAATTAGTAAGAGGATATATTCCCTTCTCTGTGGAAAGGAATCCAATCAATGAAACCAGTTACCTGATGTCATCAACTGGAGCCGTTGTCGGGAATTGAACCCGAGACCTCATCCTTACCATGGATGTGCTCTACCAACTGAGCTACAACGGCGGATTTCTGAGCGCTCGGTGGCTTACCAGCCATCTTGTCCGTCATAGCACGAAGTGCGGCGACGGAAGATCCATCACGTGTTTGGCACAAAGATGGAACTGGCTTGCCAGCCATAGCTCCATCACTTGTTTGAGACATACGTCCGCCGTCGCCAAGGCTATGGCGGACAGCCGTCGCTCCATCAACGAGAAATCCTGATGGAGCGACGGCTGGTGGGCCGGGGAGGATTCGAACCTCCGAAGGCGAAAGCCATCAGATTTACAGTCTGACCTCGTTGACCGCTTGAGTACCGACCCTGGTTATAATTTGAAGTAACAACAGAATTGTAGAACACTCAGAATGAGATGAGATTTTGGTGAAGCAGCAAGCAGCGCCGGGAGGCGTACAAAGATGTACGTTGACCAAGCTGCGCAGCGATGAGCCAAAAGCTCGCTCATTGTGAGGGTTCGAGGTGGAGCCGAGAACGGGACTCGAACCCGTGACCTACGGTTTACAAAACCGTTGCTCTACCAACTGAGCTATCTCGGCAGAACCGGGCTGATCATAACAGAGCTCAGTCATTTTGTGAAGACTCTTCTGTGGGCTGTGTTGTTTTTGCAACATAGACCGCCTTCTTCTCTTCAAACCTACGCTCAAACTCCTCCAGCTTCTTATTTTCTGCGTTCACCTGCTTCAGAGCCTTAATCCCCTTTCGAGCATCCTTGAGGGACCCTGACTCAAGAGCCGCCTCAATATAGAAATCAAGATACTTCGGATTCTTTGAGCGTTTGTCCACGGCCTTCCTTAAATACTCAAGAGCAGTTTTATGATTCCCCTGAGCAATTTCAAGCTCAGCCAAAGAGACATTCACACTTGCATCATCCGGGGCAAGCCGAAGGGTAAACTTCAGCGTCTCACGTGCTTGTTCCAGCTGACCACTCTTGATATAGAGATTTCCCAATCCCTCGTAGGCATCAATACTCTTTGGATTATGACTGATGATGTCGATGTAAATTTTTTCGGCAGGAATATATTCTCCTTGTCTTTCAAAACCTTCTGCCTCAGCGATCAGCGTCGTTGCTACATCCGCACTATACGCATGTTGCCCCTCAGAAGCAGTGCGTTTCAACTTTTGATAATACTGTTCCATCTTATAGAGTCGCTGAACAGCTCTTCGTCCGTACTTAGACGCCGTTCGCACCCCCTGCGATGCGACCTTTTCAACCACACGTAATTTTGCTCCACCCGTTCGGTTCAATTTTTTCAAAATAAGTTGTTCTTTCACGCGACGCGCACGTTCCTGAGGAATCGATGTCACATCAATAATGCGCAGCTGTGGAATCTTCCGATACACAATGACTCCGATCAGTAGAAGGGAAAGAACAATGAAAGTAATTGCTATCCAAGTCATATAGGTGATTGTGCTTCAAGAACCTCTGCCGCCGCGTCAACGATCTCACGGAATTGATTAAGCTTCACACTCGCCCCACCAACCAGCACTCCATCGACTTCCTCTTCTCGAAAAAACTGGTACGCATTGTCCCCGTTCACACTCCCCCCATAAAGCACGCGAATCTGCTTTGCGGACGCATCAGAAAACACCTCAGAAACAATCGAGCGAATAAACGCATGCATCTCCAAGACATCTCCAATCTCAGCTGAACGACCCGTGCCGATCGCCCAAATGGGTTCATAGGCTACAAAAAGCGTATCAGATCCACGAAGACGAGTATTTGAAAGAGCTCCTGCAAGTTGATTGCGCACCACCTCCCGAGCTGTTCCAGCATCACGCTCTTCTGTTGATTCTCCCACACACACGATCGGGGTCATCTGATGAGCAAATGCCTGCTGTACCTTTTTTGCAATTTGTTCGTCTGTCTCACCAAATAAAGCCCTTCTCTCAGAATGTCCAAGGATCACAGAAGAAACGCCGAGTTCTTGAAGCATGCGTGCGGAAATCTCACCGGTGAATGCTCCTGAATCTTCAGAAGACATATTCTGCGCCCCCAAGGATGCCGCACTGCGAGCCACGACTTTTTTGACCTCACCCAACGCCACAAAGGGTGGGCAGACAATGAGCTCAGGAATCATTTTGCGACCTCGCACCGTCAAAAGCGTGCCGCGTGCAAGCGCCACACTCTCTCGCACACCAACATTCATTTTCCAGTTTGCGACAATGGTTTTCATAAGCCCGCACGTTTAAGTAACTCAGATGCACTTTTAAAAGGACCGACGGCCGCCACGCTCATCACCTGCTCATTCAAAATCTCCTTGGCAACCGCTTGAATCTGAGCCGGTGTCACAGCATCAATCTGCTTCAAACGTGATTGTGGACTCTGAACCTGGGACTGAAAGGTTCGCTCACCCGCATACCATTGAGCACGTTCAAAGCTATCCTCAAGTTTGATGGCCAACTGACCACGAAGAAAATCTTTCGCAGCACGCAACTCTTTTGCACTCACACGTTCACGTTTCATCTTGCTCACTTCCTTCATAATCGTCTTCACCGCCACATCCAAACGCTCCTTATCAAGGCCTGCACGGATCATCAAGACCCCGGTCTCCTCATAGTTACTGTGCAACGCACGAACAAAATAGGCCAATCCTTTTCGCTCGCGTACCTCCGTAAAGAGCCGTGAGCTCATGTTGCCACCCAAAATCGTGACTAGCAACTTCACCGCAGCATTCCGCTCGTCTTGATATCCAATAGACGGAAAACCTAATGCGAGCTGAATCTGTTCTGTTTGTTTCTTTTGAATGCGTGCTCGTGGGCCTTTTGCTGTTGGAAACGTAACGGGCTCAAAGGTGGTTCGATCAGCCGTTCCACGTTTGCGCTTGCCGAATCGATCATCGATCCAAGCACGAACGCGTCGGTCGATGTTTCCAGCAATAACCAAAACCATATTCGATGGCTGGTAGTACTGCTTGTAAAATCCGTACATCTCATCTCGATCAATTTCACGAATAATCTTCGGCGTGCCTGCAATCTCCCATCCAAGTGAACCAGTAAACATTTCCTGCTCGAGCAAATCATCCACGTGCATCATCGGATTGTCCTCATACATGTGGATCTCCTCGATAATTGCACCACGTTCACGATTCATTTCATCTGCATCCATCTTTGAGGCAAAGAGCATGTCATCGAGCAAATCAATCCCTAATTCAAGATGACGCTTATCGACCTTCACGTAATACCCCGTGTAATTTTTTCCCGTGAACGCATTAAAGTCGGCTCCAATCGAATCGAGCGTGCGCGAAATATGCTGTGCGGTTGGACGTCGACGTGTACCCTTGAACATCATGTGTTCAATAAAGTGGCAGGCTCCGTTAATCTTTGCGTATTCATAGCGCGACCCAACACGCACAAGCACGAGCACAGACACGGTGTCGGTGCCGCTCGCCGGAGCGAGGACGATACGCATTCCATTGTCGAGAGTAAATTGTTCAATAGCCATAGAATGAAATGATACGTGCCTTATGGGCGATGTGTCGACTTAAAGGAGGGATACTTGTCATACGCATCCAACTCATCCCCTTCGTCGACCGATTCTTTCCACCAATCAGGCAGAGTCACACCAAGTGCCCTTGCTTGCTTAAGTAGATTCTTTTGAGATGGAACTGGTTCGTTAAATTTCTCGTGACGTTCTTGTATGTACAGCTCCCATAATTGCTTCGCTTTCTCCTGACGAACACGAGAAAATTCCTGAAGCACTTCTACGATTATACGTGTTCGATCCTCATCAAGGTCTACCTTCTCAAGCTCTGCTGAACAAACCCGATACGTTTCTGGATGTTTCTTCATCTCTCTAAAAAACTCATCTTCAAGTTGTTCCGGTTTCAACGCCACGCCAACGACTGTCACGGCTCCATGATACTGCATGGTTCTGTCAAGAAAGACCTGCAGTCCAAGTTTCAGAGCAAGCTTAGACGCCCTCCTCCAACGTTCATTGAAATCGGGTGGAATGATTGCCACCGGATCATTCATCAAATCTTCATCAACATACGCTCCAAACAACACCGCGACTTCACCTTCTGCAAGGGCATGGACGTGCGAGACGTCTCCTAACCCTGGCACCGGTAGGACTTCTGGAGTGGTGTCAGGCTCCCATCTCTCTGCGCGATCATGCTCATTCATTTTCGCTTCAGGCGTCTCTCGATAAAACTTCTGCGTCCGTGTATCGACTTCCTGTGCACCAAACCATCCATCGTTATCTTCGTAGGAAATGACACCTAATTCAGGAAATCCGTAATCTGCTAAATTCCCCTCTCGTCTAATCAGATCAAATTGGACCTCGGCCTTTGATTTATCAAATGTTTTTCCTAGTGCGATCAACTGCTTATGCAGGCTGTCTCGATCGAGATCGATTTGGTTTGTTGATCGATCTCTTGGACGAAGCATTTTCGTGGATTGAAACATCTCATGATAACGATCAATAAACGCTCCGTACGCAATTCTGCGTTCTTTGTCGGGAAGGTCTAAAGCGAATGCAAAATCCTTTTCTGAGACGGGACCGAGTTCTTTCTGTAAGTCGTGACGAAAAGCTTCAAATCGAGCCGGATCTAGATGCTCTGACATAGACATTACGTAAGTCGTGCGCTAAACCATTCATCTAATGCATCAATCTTCACACGCACCTGCTCCATCGTATCGCGATCGCGTATGGTCACTGCCTTGTCTTCCAGCGAGTCAAAATCCACGGTCACACAATACGGCGTTCCAATTTCGTCCTGACGACGATAGCGTTTACCAATGGATTGCGTTTCGTCGTAGTCGGTATACCAACGTTTCGTGAGTCGCTCCTGTAATGGTTTTGCGACGGCATTCAACTCGGCTTTCTTTGAAAGTGGAAGGACCGCAATCTTGTAGGGGGCAACTCGTGGATGGAATTTCATCACGACGCGTGTTTCCCCATTAATTTCTTCCTCGGTATAGGCCTCTAACATGGTCATGAGCGTGAGACGGGTCAAACCAAACGTCGGCTCGACCACATGAGGCACAAACACGTCTCCCGAAACAGGATCACGATATTCGAGTTTCTGACCACTGTGTTCAGCATGATTCTTCAAATCAAAATCGGTGCGATAGGCGAGTCCGAACATCTCCTTCCACCCACCAAACGGCGTATGGTACTCAATGTCCACCGTTCGTTTGGAGTAATGCGAAAGCTCATCCTTCGTATGCTCTCGCACCCGCACATGTGCCGCATCAAATCCCATTTCAGCAAGCCAGGCATGCATCTCACCAAGCCAATACTCAAAGGTCTGCTCCCAAGCTGCATCACGAATAAAATATTCAAACTCCATGAGATCAAATTCAAGTGTACGGAACGTAAAGTTGCCCGGTGTAATTTCATTACGAAACACCTTGCCGACACTTGCGATTCCAAATGGCAGGCGCTTACGTGAGCTCTCTACAATGTTTTTAAAATTGACAAACATGGCCTGTGCAATTTCACCACGCAGATAGATGGTTGACTTGTCACCCTCCGTCTTACCGATGGATGTCTGGAAGAGTTGGTTAAACTCTCGCGCGTCTGTAAAGTCTCTCTTTCCACATTTAGGACACGCAATTTCTTTCTCTATAATGATGCTTGTCAGTTCTTCTGGAGAGAATCCATCAACTTTCATCTCTGGGTACGTCTCCTCAATCAAATGATCTGCACGATGGCGTGCCTTGCAAGCTTTGCAATCAATCAATGCATCATTAAAGTTTGCTACATGCCCGGAGGCCTCCCAGACCTTGGGATTCATCATGATAGCGGCATCAAGTCCCACCATATCCGTGCGCCCATGAACAAACCGATCCCACCACCAAGAACGGATGTTATTTTTCAACTCAACACCCAAGGGACCATAATCCCAGCTGTTCGCGAGTCCACCATAGATCTCAGATCCTGGATAGACGAACCCTCGCTGTTTGGCGAGGGCAACCAGTTTCTCCATTGTGACTGTCTGTTCTTTCATATGCGCTATGTGTAACTTTTTTCATCCCAAACAACGATGGCTTATACCGTCATAATTTCATCTTCTTTCTTTTTCCCCATCTCTGTAATCTGATCTGAAAACTCTTTTGTCATGCTGTCGATTTCATCAAGGAGCTTGAACTTCTCATCCTCACTAATCTCTTTCTCCTTTTCTTGCTTCACAATCTCTTCACGTGCTTCTTCACGCACACCACGCACACGGATGCGTGAATCCTCTACCATCCCTTTCATCTTCTTCACCATCTGCTTTCGGTTGTCCTCCGTCATCGGTGGCATCATGATACGAATCTGCTTTCCGTCCACCACTGGACTTAAGCCGATCCCTGCATCGCGAATGGCTTTTTCAATATTTTGAAGCAGACCTTTGTCCCAAGGATCAATCACCAATGTCTTTGCATCTAATGACTGAATCGAAGCAAGTCCTTTGACTTCCATAATGGAGTCATAGGCATTGACGGGAATGTCTTCAACAAGCGCTGGTGTGGCACGTCCAGTTCTCAACTGAGAAAATTCTTTCTGCAATTGATCGATCGCGGTCTGATAAACAGGTTTTTTCTGTGTCAAAATTGAATGCATAATTATTCAGTATCTGTGGCTACCCCGACATATAACACGGCCGGATCTGCCGGGTCAACCAACAGAGCTCGCGGGGTACGACTGGTGGCGAGACGTTCTGTATTCCACGTTGCCCCACCATCGTCTGAGTGATAAAACGTTGCGTTCGACGCATAGTACAGTGTGCTTGGATCATCCACATCCATCCCAATGGCACGAATCACGACTTGTCCAGGGCTTGTCACCAGATCAATGTCTTCCCATGTTCCACCAAAATCGGTTGAACGAAGCAGTCCATAGACAGAAGCAGCGATCACAACCCCTGCATCTGTACTTTGAATCATTGTGTACACCTGGTCTGCTTTTGAAAACGCATCTAGGGCATCGTCCACATCCTCCCAAACAGCACCTCCGTCCACGGTTCGATAAATTCCCTGTTTAAACGTTGAGACGAGCACCTGTCGGGTATCTGTATTCGAGATTAAAATCTCTGAAATCTCCCCGCCTGTTTTGAATGATGTCTGCCACGTTCCACCTGCGTCTTCACTCTTCAACACATCTCCATTATCGAGACCGATCCAGATATTTTCTGGGTCATACCAGTCAATCGCCACCTGCAGCACGTTTTGACCTCGACTATCCACGTAGACTTCGTCATCAAAACTGCGCATGCAGTCATTGGTCACAAAAAGCCGAGAGCCTTTTGCAACATACACGGTGCAGACATCCGTTGGGTCAACCTCTATGGAATAAATCGTTCCGTCTGAAAGAGTACTGTTGCGTGTCTGACGCCAGGAGGCTCCAGCGTCTTCAGAATAAAGCATGCCATTTGAACGAGTACCGATATACAGATAGTTGTGATCCTGAGGATCCATTTCCATATTGAGCACATTGCTGGTCGCCAATGTTCCAATCCCGGCCGCTGTTGGAACAACAACCGACTGAACCCAGTCCTCACCACTATTTGCTGTTTTAAAGATCCCTCCATCGGAACCCGTTGATCCTCCTCCACCGAAGCAACCTGCTCCTAGAAAGATGAGGGACACAGAGAGAAGTACAATTCGTTTCATACGCTTAAAAAAAGATGTTCAAGAGCTAAATGAGGATTGATGTTATGTGGAACACTAGAGCGAACCTCATCGAGACGTTCGAGTGCCTTCACGGTTTGATTGAGAGAAAGAAGTGAGGCTGTGCCGAAGATGTTGGCGTGCAATTGACCGGACAGAACTTCTTCACACCGATCGAGAAGCGACTCGAGCACGACACGCTTATTCACTTCCGTCTTTGGAACAAGATCGGCGGCGAGCCTGAGTCTTGATGGAATGTCAGAGGAGAATGCGCGCATCATGGAGGCATACCCTGTCTCTTGTGCAGCTTTGAATGCACTGTCCTTGAGAAGTTTGAGGGCAACCCCCGGTCGACCGAGCGATTGTTTCACAACCGGCTCCACGTCTTCTCGACTATATCCCTTCTTCACCAACCCCTCTACCAGCTCTTCAACAGCCACGGGGTAGAAACGGAGAATCTGACAACGGGAGGCAATCGTGGGAAGCACGGATTCAATATCTGGTGCCCGCAAGATCATCAATGTCTTTCCATGTGGTTCCTCGAGTGTTTTAAGGAGCGCATTAGAAGCACCGGCGTTCAACCGGTCTGCTTCCATAATAAATCCAGCCTTCAACCCTCCCGCAAATGCACTCATAGAGAGTCGTGTGATAAACGCACGGATCTGACCAACGACGATTTTCGTCTTGTGCTTACCTGTCTTTAAATCATCCTGAACCTCTAATGACAGATAATCTGGCACCGTCTCGAGAGAAGCCGCTCCGGCAAACAGCCTCAGAAGCAATTTCTCAGCCACCAGCGTTCGACCCACCCCTTCTGAGCCTAGGAATAAGAAGGCGTGTGGGAGTGAATCGTGCTCAATCATCCGATCTAAGACGGATGTCACCCTCCTGTGTCCAATAACCCCTGAAAACGTCTCCATACGAAGACTAGTATAACACGCCAAACCCCCTGATCCAACCAATAGCTGCGTATAAACGACCAGCGCCTACAGCCGGCCATGGAAGCTATTTTGAGCGATATACTGACATAAAGTCATTAATATTTAACAAGATACTTAACAGTATTATTTACTAAATTTAGCTAAATTTAGTATGATCCTTCCACGTATATCTTGACAAGATTGACAAAATATGATAGAGTGTGCACATCAAGATCAAGGGTCTGAAAAGAAGACCAACAACCGTTCACAAAGAACTCTACAATTTATACTCATGTTGGGCATGTAAATGCCTAACCTTGGGGAGAGAGCTGCAGTGGTCGCAGTAAGAGACCACCAACAAACGTCGTTTGTTGTTTATATCGACTTTCTCATACCCGATGTAAACAACGAGCGACGTTTTTCGTTCAATGTCTCCAAACTCATGGAGGAGAGAGTAAACCGTCCAAGGAACTTCGTAAGAAGAACCTTGGCGGCGATCACTGAATGGTTTGACTGGGTCTAACTCACTCATTCCATACGCCAAGTGATCACGAGTTACACAAGACTTCGGTCATGTCACTGACTCACCCCTACCCTCCAGAAGTTTGAAGATGTGAACCGTCCGCTCCGGGAACTCGGAGGAGAGAGAAACTATCCGACAGAACTCAATAGAGTGACGTCGGGAGTGGATACCAAATGGATTAACTCGGCTTGTCTGACTTAATCCATACCACCGGTATCCATAAGACATACCAGTGCTTGCACAGGTCACTGTCTGATTCTTCTCCGAATTCCCTGGGCTGACACGTTCGTCAAAAGCCTAGGGATCGTCACCACTGGAGATCACATGACCTTCCTGACCACCATCTTCCGCTCCATCTTCTCGAAGCCCACCCGCCCGGGCTCCACCAACGTCAACTGGGCCCCCCGCGGCCCGAACGTGACCGAAGCTGACCTGGAGCGGAGCTTCGGAATCTGCTGAGACCGAACGCCGACCCTCGGGTCGGCAACGACGGTGTGCATCACGCAAGATGCCGCCGTTCGCTCAAAGCGCAGAAGAGGTGTTAGGGGTTAGTTATTAGGGGTTAGGGGTTGGGGCGAACAGTTCGCCTAAACCCTAACCCCTAAACCCTCCCCACCTCCTTCTGCCCTTCGAGCGAACTCAACCCCACAAAACGGAGGTCCTAAGTGGACTACATCCTCGACCGCATCGCCGACCGCGCCCCCACCATGCCCCTCTGGGTGTGTGGAATCGGCGTTCCCATGTTCCTCCTTTTCGGCCCGGCGAACTTCGCCGGCCGGATCCTGAGCCTCCTTCCCCTCTAGGGACGAGACTCGGGCGACAACTCAACGTCGCCCATCCCGCTGAGAACTGGATCCATGCTTCCAATGCTCAGCCAGGATGTAAAAGCACATGTCCAACCCAACCCCCAAACCCTAACCCCTAACCCCTTCCCCAAAAGATTGTCGTGAAATGACCAAGTCCCCTCCGGACTCACTCACCTCACGGCAATCTTACGAGAACGAGCCTGTGAAGCACCTTGAATGGTCTGCTCACACACTCGACTCTCAAAAGAAAACCGTGGGCGCAAGCCCGTCTTCAAGAAGCCGGGCATCCGCCCACAAACCCCTTCCAGGCTGGCATCCCGCCAATAGCCTGGACCCACACTCCGAGCAGGAATACACCATGCAGTTCTGTGACGAATCCGTCCGCGAGCTCCACTTCACCACCGATGGCCTCCCGGTCATCGGTGACAACAACTCGCCGGACTTCGACGAGCTGGCCCTGGAGAACCTCGACTTCCACACCGAGGACCCCGCCCACACCCGCGCCCGGCACGGGTTCTACGGCGGCGACTTCGTGAGCGGTGAGGACCTCTGGGACGGCCGCCCCTCCGCCGAGGACATCCTCTGCGACATCAGCGACGCCCTGTTCGAGATCGAGTGCTCCGACGAGGACGACAACATCACCGTCGACACCCTCGAGCTCGAGGCCGAGGAGATCGAGGCCGAGGAGTGGATCGCGCGCGCCCTGCGCCTGCGGTCGCTGGCCGAGATGGAGATCGTCCAGCGCTACGGGGTCTCCCCGGAGTGGCTGGCGACGGTCGAGGAAGGTGAGCTGGGGGTCAACACCCTGGCCCTGATCGCCGAAGCCGCGAAGGCGGCCAAGGCCCTCGGCATCGACTGGAGTGTCATCGAGGAGGCCACCCGGCCCACCGAGATGATGGAGCTCGTCTCCAAGCTCCAGACCCAGGCGCAGGAGCTCCGTCGCGCCAAGGCCCAGGCCGAGCGCGACGCCGCCCGCAAGCCCGCGCCCAGCAGCAAGGGCAAGGGCAAGCGCCGCCAGGCCACCCCCCGCCCC
>Ga0210044_10009715_pt1 | contig 11642 bp, 11 predicted proteins | sample CryGey13umfilter_2_FD_183959 | JGI IMG/M metagenome (GOLD analysis project Ga0210044, IMG submission 183959) | Groundwater microbial communities from aquifer in Utah, USA - Crystal Geyser 4/9/14 3 um filter (SPAdes) (version 2) | ecosystem: Environmental > Aquatic > Deep subsurface >...
TCAGTCAGCACGAGCATATTGCACATGCGCTTTCAAAAGAAGAAGATAGTGATACTGTAGAATAATGTAATTATGAATTTTCTTGATATACAATCTGGTGCAAAAGATAGATCAAATACATGGCGTGACGTGATTGCGATTGGTATTCTTGTGATTGCGCTTGGTGGAGTAGGATGGTCATTTGCCTCATCATTTTCCTCTGGAAAAGTATCCACCTTTATTGCCCGTGTGACTCCTGGAGGATTTCCCACTGCCGAAGATAAAGATGTTGTGAAAGCTGGTGGAGACATTACGGTAGAGCCAGTCAATCTTCCTGTTCCACCAAAACTTATCGGAGAGATCGTTCCCGCAAGTACGTTTGCCACAGAAGGGTTGATTGTCAAAGACGTAGAAACGGGGGCATTGTTGTATGAAAAACATGCATATGATCAGCGTTCGATTGCGAGTATCACAAAACTCATGAGTGCACTTGTTATTCTCGAAAAATCACCAGATTGGGCAACATCCACTGTGGTTATTTCAGACGATGTGCCAGATACGCACATGTATGCAGGTGACACGTATACACTCGAAGAACTTTGGCGTGCAGCACTGGTTGGTTCTTCAAACAAGGCTATTTTGACGCTTGCAGACGCTGTAGGCTGGCCACGAGACGCATTTATCGAACGTATGAACCAAAAGGCACGAGAGCTTGGTATGCTCGATAGCGTGTTTACCGACCCGAGTGGTCTTGACCCTGGCAATATATCTACCCCTTCTGATTTGGTACTTCTCCTGAATGAAGCACTCTCACATGAAGAAATTCATCAGGCATTGCTGATCACCGAAGTCCAGTTGTTTTCCAGAGAACGTAATAAGCAGCATCACATGTGGAGTACTGATTGGCTCTTGCTCGGGTGGATTCAGCATGGATTTGCAAATATTCTGGGTGGCAAAACTGGCTATATTCCAGAATCTGGATATAATTTTACTGCTCGTGTAGAAGATATCCGAGGACACCAACTCGATATTGTTGTGCTCGGTGCTGCCGTACATGAAGATCGTTTTACGGTTCTTCGTGATGCAGGAGCGTGGGCGTTTGAAAATTACGAGTGGGCAGACGATATTGCATCATCTACTGAGGAGGGTATATGAATAAAAAAACCAATTTTGTAAAAAATATACTCATGGTAGTGATCGTGCTTGTGAGTATTATTTGGTTGAATACGTTTTTGATTGAACATCGGGATACGGTACAAGAGATTGTATCTCAATTTGGCTATATTGGCATGTTTGTGCTCGCTATTGTGAGTGGATTCAATATTGCTATTCCACTTCCTGCCATTGGATTTTATCCAGTATTTACCGAGCTTGGGTATCAGCCGATCCTCATTATATTGATATTGTCGCTCGGGATGACGATAGGTGACTCTATTGGATACTTGCTTGGACAAACAGGAAGAGGATTTCTCGAACGAACATCCTCAAAAAAAATACTGAAGGTGTTTCATCGCCTGTATGTTCGCCACCAAGCATTGCCATTTGTCTTATTATTCTTTTATGCTGCATTTGTCCCGCTTCCAAATGAACTGCTTATTATTCCTATGTCTATCGCGGGATATAGATTTTGGCAGATGGGGGCCGTGTTATTTTTAGGCAATATTGTGTTTAATATTGTTGGTGCGTTTGGTATTTCTGCTATTGTGTCATTTATATAGCCTATGTTTGCTCTCAATCCGGCTACATGGTTTGCTGCATTTCCACCAGAGTGGGCAGTCTTTTTTCTCTCCATGCTTCCTATTACCGAGCTCAGAGCTGCGGTACCAATAGGGATTTCCGTGTATCATTTGTCAGTACCTGTCACCTGGATCATGGCGGTCATAGGAAATTTGGTACCGTCGTTTTTTTTGCTGCTTCTCTTGCCCCGGTTGCATGATTGGATTTTGAGGCAGAGGTTTATAGGGCCTGTATTCAAAAAGAAGCTCGAAGATGCAGAACGCTATTTTTCTGGAAAACATGCAAAGTATGGTGCGATTGCAATTGTGCTTTTTGTTGGGATTCCACTCCCTATGACTGGTGCATGGACAGGATCACTCGCAGCATTTATTTTCAAAATTCCATTCAAAAAATCATTTCCTCTCATTGCCCTTGGTGTTGCCATTGCTGCAACGATTGTCATGCTGTTGACGTTGTTTGCCGGTGGCGCATGGCGTGCACTGTCTTTATAGATATGTTCGTATAAAAAAACACTCACATTAGGAGTGAGTGTTTTTTCTTTCGTGTATGATTGTTTGTATTTCGTTCACGATAACATTGATGAGTTTTTTTGTTTTTTGTTTTGATGATCGTATCTCGTCGTATTCCCAGTATATCCCCGGATTAGCATTTCCTTCTACAAGATATAAATTGCCATTATTACTTCTGATATAATCAAGCGCATAAAGGGAATGACTTATGTCGGATGTCGCATCTAGTATGTTTTTTACTTTTCGGTTCATAGACAATACATCTTGTGGAATTTTTTTTAATGAAATATAAAAAGAATTTCCACCTTGATGTTGGTTTGCTAAAAAGTTTCCTTTTTTTGCAACACGGATATAACTTTGGATTGTTTTTTTGTAGAGTGAAATAACACGGAGATCTATCGTGCCACTATGTTTTTTGAAGTGAAATCCTGTGTCACATGAAAGAAATGGTTGGAGTAGGTAGGATATGTTTTTATTATTTTTTTCACAGTGTTCTAGTATTTTTTGTATACCATTTTTTGTGAACGTAACTTGAAAAATATTGAATCCACCAGACCCTTTTTTATTTTTTATAATATATTGGTCCGAAAAATCCTCAGCATGTGGATGCGTCTGAAGAATCGTATCCAAACGTTTTTTTGCCAAAAGAATTTCCTTTTCGGTCACCCCTTTTATTTCTACTGTTGGTATGGCAAATTCTTTGAACGTATGGTATGTATGCAGTTTATTATCAAAAATATTTTTGATATTCTTGTTGTTGAATGTGTAGACATTTGGGCTCGATGTGAGGAGGGCAAATTGCGCAGACTGAAGAGCATTTTTTGGAGTAAACTTGTCAAAAAGAATAGTGGTTTTTGCTTTATGTTGGTGTCTTTGCCACGTACGATCATATGTCCAAAAACTTTTGAACATTCCTGTGCCACAAATATCGGTGGACGTTGCAAACGCAGCTTTTAATCCTTTTTTATGACATCGTTCTAAAAAATATTTGTAGCTGTCATTATATACTCCCATCTTACTTTTTTGAGAAAAAGGTGGTGTATCAATATATATTTTGTTGCTCGCACTTTTTGCTTTTGTGCCTGAGTAAACGATAATAATATCAAATTGTTCTGTTTGAGTATTCATGATATGTCATTCAGTTATGATAGAATCAAACACCCTGCGGAGGATGACAGGGTATGAGAAAAAATATTTTTTGCTCAGGTGGAAGATATGAGATGTACGCATCCTAGCACAAATAGGGGTATCTGTATATAGAAGACCTCAGTAGTATGAATACTGAGGTCTTCTAATGATAGCTACTACTGTCAGGTTGTGTATTCCGTTATATAAGACGTTTTATTGTTGTTGGTATGTGAAAGATTTTTTCATAGCTTTCCAGAACACTTCTTTATTGACACAATGTGGATTACTCCCATCACAATCTTTGTTTTCTAGAATATTGCCATATTTTGCAAACGTATTTTTGTCTTCGTACATATATGGATCGCTTTGCAAATTGGCGGTGACTGCGGCATGCGCTTTGTCGACATCTCCACCTGCTTTGGCCAATTCTTCTTCCATTCCAAGATTGTATGCACGGACGAGGCCGCGAAATTCTGCTGATTTTGCTTCTTTTCGGACCGTGTCGAGCGCTTCGCCGAGTATGGCTGTGGTTGCTCCTGCTGCATCTGATTCCACGAGATCGAGCAATTCTCCAAAGGCAGCTTTTTTGGCCTCATCGGTTATTTTGCCAATAATGTCATCTTTTATCTGATCTTTAATACGACCTGTTTCTCTGTCAAAATCCTGCTGTTCCTGATTTAAGCCTTTGTCAATCGCGACTTGTCTTTCGAGCATTCTCGAATAGATGAGTAGTGACTCATCATATTTCTTTTCTTTTTCAGTTGGATTGGCGTTCCAAAATTTCAGATAATCTTTGGCATTGCCGAGTTTTTCATTCCAACGTAATTTTACAAGTTCAGAGGCTTCTAGATTTTCTATATCATTTTTTGGATCATTTTTGTATGCGAGCATGTCACTGATTGCTTTGTATTCTTTGTCACTAAGCTTTTCCCCTTTTTCACGCAAACTATCGTTGAGTGCTGTAAGAGAATTTTTTGTTTTTTCATCTATTTTGCCTGTAGCATAGTCAAGAGCAGTTTGTTTGTTCATCGGGTCTGTGAGAGATTCATATTCATTTTTTTTGTCATCATCCATGATGTCTAGATTATCTTTTCTTCTTTTTTTCAGATCATCCAATTGAGCTTGCAATCCTGCATCAGGATTTTTTTCAAGTTCTTCTTGTAAACTTTTTATTTGATCATCCATTTCTACAACTGTCCCGGGTAATACACTCGGACCGACACTTTTTACACAAGCGTCTTTGTCTGCTCCCGAGAGCATGGCACAGCCACTAGGATTTTCGTGTTTGATAGACGTTTCTAAAATGCATTCTTCTTTGGTATATGAATACATCCTGCCTTCTATTTTGTCGCACACACCTAGGTCACCTGTATTTTCTGCAATACGTTTGAAACATTTGTCTTTTGGTGGGTTGGAACCAGCATCTTGGAAATCCTCTCCTTTAATTTTTTCACACGTATCAGGATTTGCTTCTTGTACTGCAGCATTTTGCATACAGTGATCTGGATTGTCATAAAATTGACACGCCCATTCATTTATTGTACCTGTGCATCCAGTGAGAAATAGGGGAGCAATAAGTAGTGATGCTACTAAGGTGGATTTTTTTGCTACATTTTTGCTGATGACTTTTTTCAGCATGAGTGCTCCTGTCCACATGGCTATGAGCCAATATAGAAATGTTGTAGTAGATAATAGTGGTACACCAATATAATAGATGATTGCTCTCGCAATATCGGTATATTTGTTTTCAAAAAAAACTAATTGTCTCGCAAACAAGTACCAAGGCAATGTCATGAGAAATGCCATAGCGGGAAATATCATGTTGCAATTTTTTACTTTCGTTTTTCTCAATAGAGCGTACACAATGTAGCCACCGATCATGGATATGAAACCTAGAGCAAGCCCCGCAAATATACTATATTTACTGAATATGTTTGTTACGCGAGTGTCTATAATATCTGGGTATGTGATCTGTGCCAAATCATATGCAAAAAAATAAAAAAAACCGCTGAAAGCGATCCAAAATATGAGTGGCATGAGGGGGGAATGAATAGTATGTGCCCGTTTCTTTTTTTGAATAGGCGGTTGTTTATCGGGCAGTTCTTCAGACAGGTCCTCAGGTACTTCTTCATTTGGTTGTGCCATAGTATTATTTTCCATATGATATATGAAACTAAATATAAAAGGCTACTATGGTTTTAGCATAGCACGTTCACTTATTTCGTACAGTGCATCTGTTGATAATTCTTTACTCCACTTTCAAAAATACAACCTCTGGTGGATTGAACAATCTTGCACGTGTCCCACTCTCTCCTGTGCCACTGGTCACAAAGAGCTGCGTATTGTCATCTACTTGTTGTAGTCCTTGGTACCAGTCTGTAGGAATAGGCTCATCCAGTCGGCCAAGAGGTCCTACAAAAGGAAAGCGTATTTGTCCGCCGTGCGTGTGCCCTGATAGCATCAGATCAATATCTTGTTTGGTCGCCAGCCATACTGCTCCTGGATTGTGTATTAGCGCTATGGTAGGGATGGTCTCTGGTTTGTTTGTTAATATATCAAATGATAGCTTTTCTGCTAGATATGAGTCACCACCAAAGATGGCAATATCTTGTCCCTGGATTGTCGTCGTGACAAGTGTATTTGTCATGTAAGTAATACCCAGATCTGTGAATGCCTTTGCCGCAGATGCACTGATATCCCCAAACAGTCGAAGATTGTCAGCACTATTTCTTTTCCCACCTACACCGTATTCATGATTGCCTGGGACTGCATACACAGGAATACCCGTTTCTACCAAACGGGACAGGGGAGTGAGATATACTGTTTCATCCACATCGCCAGGTGTATTGTCTAGCTGATCTCCAGCAAGCATAACAATATCTGGACGGAGAGAAATAATTCTATCAACGACTCGCGAGACGTGGCTTGTTTGGTTGTATACACCAAGTTGAAAATCTGACACCAGCGCAATGGTAAAGGGGTGTTCAATCCCTGGAAGATCAACTGTTTGTTCATTGGTGATGAGAAGACGAGGTTCTACATAGCTCCCATAGAGCAGGATGACCGCACCAAGAAAAAGCAAAAAAGAAGCTCCATAGGTGAGCTTTTTATGGCGGTATTCGAAGCTTTGTATTCTTTGCTTTGCACTATAGAGCAGGATACCTGCTGGCAAGAGCGTACTCACCAGACCAATGGTGATGAGCAAGTCAAAATATGCTTGCATAGGATGTGTGTTGTGCCGCCGGTCGGAATCGAACCGACACGGATTTCTCCACACGATTTTGAGTCGTGCGTGTCTACCAGTTCCACCACGGCGGCATATACTGTATCCACAAGTTTCCTAGGGGATAAAAGCGATGCCTACTATAGCGAAAAATGGTGACGTTGTCAATTTTATGTTATACTAATTCTCGATTACCATATGGCTCGAATTATTGCAGTAGTGAATCAAAAAGGCGGTGTGGGAAAGACCACAACTGCTATGAATCTTGCCGCTCACCTCGCTGAGCTTGGCAAATTTGTGCTTCTTGTAGATATGGATCCTCAGGGGAATGCGACGAGTGGTTTTGGTATTGGTATGCGTGAGTTGGAACATGGTGTATACGAAGCCTTGGCAAAACAAAAGCGGGTGCATGATGTTATCCAAAATACCACGCATGAAGGGCTTCGTATTTTACCGGCGACAACCAATCTCGCTGGTGCAAATATCGAGCTTGTGGATATGGATCGACGAGAATTTCAACTCTCAGATCTTCTCGGAGAAGTAACACATGCGTATGATTATATTATTGTTGATTGCCCACCATCATTAGGATTATTGACTATCAACAGTCTTGTCGCTGCGAATGAACTTTTGATTCCGGTACAAGCAGAATACTATGCACTCGAAGGACTTGGGCAATTGTTGAAGACCATAGACCTTATTCGAGAGCATATCAAACCAAACCTTGCGATTCTTGGTGCGGTGATTACCATGTTTGATAAACGAACTAGACTTTCGGGAGATATCATGGATCAATTGTATAAGTATTTTCCAGACACCATTTTCCGTTCTGTTATTCCACGAACTGTACGACTCGCAGAAGCGCCGAGTTTTGGGCAGACAATTTTACAATATGATCCAAAAGGAAAGGGTTCTCGCGCGTATGAACGGTTGGCGAGGGAGATTCTCGAGAAACACGAGACTTACAGATAACTGATAATTCTGATATACTGATATACTGATGTACTATGAGGAGGGTAGAATTATTACACAGAGAATTGAGTTATACTGTACGAGGAATTCTTTATACGGTGCATAATTATCTTGGTCAGCATAGAAATGAAAAACAGTATTGTGATGCGATTGAACGAGGTCTCCAAGTAAAAGAAGTCCCATATGTTCGTGAATTCGCTTTACCTCCTAGTTTTGATGGAGAACGCAAGGGAAGAAACAGAGTTGATTTTTTAGTCGATGATTCAATTATTGTTGAAGTAAAAGCCATTCCAAGATTAACAAGAAATGCCTATCATCAATGTATGAGATATCTTGTTAGCAGTGGAAAAGAATTGTGTTTTCTTGTAAATTTCTATCCAGACAATCTATATATTAAGCGTATTCTTAATCCCAATCTACTTAAAAAAAATCAGTAAATTAGGATTATCAGTTATCTGTAAAAACTATGGCTCTAGGTAAAGGATTGGATTCACTGATCCCTTCACAATCAAAACGAAAAAATGTTCACAAAGAAACAAGTTCTGTGGGGAATAATTCAGATCGTGTGTGGCACATCCCACTAACAGACATTACCGCAAATCCAGATCAGCCACGAAAAGAGTTTTCTCATACTGAGATGGAACAACTCGTCGCTTCTATAAAGAAGCATGGCGTCATGCAGCCAATCACCGTGACAGAAAAAGAAGATGGTGGGTATGAAATTATTGCAGGGGAGCGTCGTTTTCGTGCGTCTACTATTGCAGAAATGCCAACTATTCCGGCATTGGTTCGAAGTGCGACAGAACAAGAAAAATTGGAACTGGGGCTTATAGAAAATATTCAAAGACAAGATTTGAATCCGATTGAAGAAGCATTTGCCTATCAGCGATTGACCGATGAATTTGGCTTAACCCAGCAAGAAATTGCAGACCAGGTTGGCAAAAGTCGACCGCTCATTGCCAATACAATTCGACTGCTTGATCTGCCAGAACTCATCCAAAAAGCACTGATCAATGGGCATCTTTCTGTGGGAAAGGCAAGAGCCCTATTGAGTTTGAAGGATGAAAAAGAACAATTGGACATGTACCAAAACATGATGGGAACGACTGCTACGGTACGAGAAGTTGAACAAGCTGTTGCAGGCAAAGGACAGCAATCAAGAAAAGGATCTGTTCGTCGTGACCAACAGCTTTCAAGTGCAGAAAAAATTATCGAAGATCGTCTTCGTGCAAAAGTGCATATTAGTGGCAAAGGAGAAAAAGGAACTATTCAAATTTCCTACTATTCAAAAGATGAGTTGAAGAGGCTCATCGAAGAGCTTTCTTAATATATTCATATGAATGAATTATCCGCAAATGCTGCACTTATCCCTCCTGACACATCAACTTCAATATTTAGCATAATAATCCTTCTTCTATCTTTTCTTGGGTTGATTGCAGTGTTATCGATGTTTGTCTTTTGGTTGGTAGCGTTTATTCAAGTGCTCACAAGAAATAATCTTAAAGAAAGTAAGTGGCTTTGGATATTGCTGCTGTTATTTGTTGGTCCGATTGGAATCTTGGCATATTTCTTTGTTGAAAATCGCAAAAAGTGGGGCATTGCATCCGTTATCTTTCTTGGCTTGTTGCCGTTTGTACTCGTAGTGTATGCAATTGCAAATATGGTACTTGTCACAAGGATATAATCTTTTCTCCATTTAAAAACGATGGCTAATGCCATCGTTTTTTTTATATCTAATCCTCTAACACCTACTACCTACTTATTCGGCAATACACTCTTTATCCAGCTCGTTCTTTTTTTCTTGGCTGCATTTTTGATATGTGCTTTTGCGGTATGTGTTTTCACAAAGTGTATCCAGTCTTGATTGGGTTCTTTTCTGTTTTTATCAAGGATGATGTCAATGACATCTCCATTTTTTAATTCTGTATCCAGACTGACCATTTTATCATTCACGATTGCTCCATTACATTTATTCCCTACATCAGTATGGATGTGGTATGCAAAATCTATAGGGGTTGCTCCGTCAGGGAGGTCAATAACATCGCCCTTTGGAGTGAAGACAAAAATACGTGATTGCAAAAAATCAACTTTCATTTCTTCAAGATCATTGAGTTTTGTGAGCATGTCTTTTTGAATTTCGGCGAGTTCTTTTGCCCAGGCAACTTCTTTTTTGGGCATGCGTGCTCCTTTTTCATCGTAGTGCCAATGTGCAGCAATACCAAATTCAGCTTCTTCATGCATTTCTTGTGTTCGAATTTGGAATTCTACATGTTCACCCTCCGGCGTAAAGACAGTGGTATGAAGAGATTTATATCCGTTTGGTTTTGGTTGGGAAATATAATCTTTGATACGTCCTTTCATCGGACGCCAGATATAATGAAGAATACCGAGTGCTGCATAACAGTCGGCAACAGTCGGGACAATAACGCGAATTGCTACAAGATCATAAATCTTGGCAATTTGGTTATCTTTCCGAAGCAATTTTTGATAAAAACTATAGAGTCTTTTTTCTCTGCCGTAGAGTTCCATGATTGGTACGCCCGCGAGTGCTAGTTCTTTTTTTGCCGTATCTTCTATGTGCTTTAAAAACTTTTCTTTGCCTGCCAATTTTTCTTCTCGGATTTTCTTTGTACGTTCGTATTCTTTTGGATAGACAAATTTAAAGGAAAGATCTTCGAGTTGTCCTTTCATGTCTGCCATACCAAGACGGTTTGCAATTGGCGCATAGATTTCCAGACTTTCGAGAGCAATACGATACCTCTTTTGTGGTGGCAATGCATCGAGTGTTGAGAGATTGTGAATACGATCTGCGAATTTAATAATCATGACGCGAACATCCTCTGCCATGGCGACAAACATTTTTCGAAGATTTTCAATATAGCGTTCAACCCCTCGATATTTTAATTTTCCTAATTTTGTGATTCCTTCAACCAGTTTTCTGATTTCTTGACCAAAGTTTTTTTCGAGTTCATCGAGGGTGACTTCGGTATCTTCTGGGACGTCATGCAGGAGTGTTGCTACAATAATGACAGGATCAATTTTCATGTCAGCGACGATGTGGGCAGCACCAAGAGGGTGAATAATATAGGGTTCACCAGATTTTCGAAATTGGCCATCATGCGCATCGTAGGCAAATTCGTAGGCAAGCTTGATCAGATCGAGATCTGCTTGTGGGGCATATTCTCGTACTTTTTCGAGTAAGCCTTCAATTGTCTGTTTTTTTTGTTTTGTCATAGGACAAATGTGTGTGTATTCATCCTAGCGTAGAGAAGAAAATTTTGCAAGTTCTAGTCTTTTTTATGAAGCAATTGTATTGTGAAGAGTGATGTTATTGATTCTGTGTCTTACCGCTTTGCCCGTCTTCAAAATCAGAAAAATCTCGCAGACTCTCCCACTTTTTTCGGAAATCTTCTGCATCAAGATACTCTACAAAGGTATTATATTGAGAGTGTGTTTTTTGCAAGCGTCCTGCATGTTTGATAGGACACCAATACCGTTCGGTTCGCCCTGCAATTTCAGTTGCGTACCGCATGAGATTATTAACATAACTGCAGTACAGACAATTAAATTTTTCAAACCAGTTGAGGTAGGGGAGACGCCCACGGTCGTATACAAAATAATCTTTAGCTCGTACACGTGGAATATTGTATAGACCAAACGCGACGAGGTGATATATTTCAAGTCCAATATGAAAAATAATGGCTGGGATAATCATGCCATAAATAAAAGGAACGCTGATGAGATGGGGAAGACTAATTGGAAAAAACGTTTTGAGTGAACTTATCTTCCATGTCTTCAGTTGCCCTTTTTTTTTCTTGAGTTCTGTGAAAATATTTGTTTTTTCATTGACCGCTTGCATGGCGCGGTCAAAGGCAGCAAATACATCATCACCGAGTTCGGAAAGTTTTTTAACTTCCAATTCTTTAGTTTTACTCAAGCGTTCTTGAATGTTTTTTAATCTCTTTTGTAGCTCTTGTTTTGTTTTATTTATCATACTCTTTATTATCGGAGTTCCTTATATGGGGCGTAAGTATATCAAAACAGGAGCATATCGTATATGCTCCTGTTTGTATTACTCACTTTTTTTCTTTTTT